>Ga0207990_1001576_pt1 | contig 11485 bp, 10 predicted proteins | sample ETNtaG_8_FD_185780 | JGI IMG/M metagenome (GOLD analysis project Ga0207990, IMG submission 185780) | Marine microbial and viral communities from oxygen minimum zone, Eastern Pacific Ocean - ETNP201406SV75 (SPAdes) (version 2) | ecosystem: Environmental > Aquatic > Marine > Oceanic ...
TCAAGAAAAAGTGCCCCTAAACGCTTTTTGTTTTTGGTCTTTTCTGCCATATTTGGATTGGTGTCTTCTTCTTTAGCAACAGTTTTTAAGTATTAATTTTATGGGTAATATAAAAATTTGCGTTATCGGCGCTGGCAGATGGGGTAAAAATCATATAAGAACCCTTTTTGAACTCGGCGCCTTGGGCGGCGTCGTGGACCCTGATGCGCAACAAAGAAATAAAATCAAAGGATTATTCCCCCAGACAACCTGTTTTGATTCACTTGAAAATGCTTTTCAAACAAATTTTGATGGTTATGTTGTGGCTACGCCCCCTGTTACTCATATAGATCTAGCCAAAGATATACTTAAAAACAAAACGCCGGTTTTGGTGGAAAAGCCATTAACCCTATCCATTGAGGCAGGGATGAAAATTCAATCCCTTTTAAAAAATGTAGATGGGAAACTGATTGTAGGTCATTTATTATTATTTCATCCCGCCATTATAAAAATGAAAGAAATGATCGAGGATGATATTATCGGTGATCTTCAGTATATATACAGCAATCGCCTGAATCTGGGCGTGGTGCGCAAAGAAGAGAATGTCTTTTGGAGTTTTGCCCCCCATGATATTTCACTATTCCAATTTTTTACAGAATCATTCCCGGTAGAAGTTCAATCCTCTGGTGGCGCTTTTATCCAAAAAAATATCCATGATACAACCATTACCTATTTAAAATATCCAGATGGAGTGCAAGGGCACATCTATGTCAGTTGGCTGCACCCCTTTAAGGAGCATCGATTAGTGGTTATTGGATCCAAAGGGTCACTCCACTTTGAGGATTCAGCTGAAAATAAACCATTATTATTTTATGAAAAAGATTTCGATCCTGACTTGAATTTATTATCATTAAAAAATAAACCATCGAGAATAATTGAGTACGAACAAACGTTGCCTTTAACGAATGAATTAAAATATTTTATTGATGTAATCAGGGGAAAAAAGATCGATAAAGCGACATTTGATGATGGTTTAGATGTAGTAAAAATCCTGGAAATGGCCACAAATTCCTTAACAAATAAAACACTACCCGTATCTCCCGCTTAATGTTGGAAATACATTTATCCGTCCTTGAAGAACAGGTGAAAAGTGGAGCATAAACAATGAATACAAATCCTTTTTTTGCACATGATACAGCAGTGATTGATGAAAACATTTCCATTGGTAACGGAACAAAAATCTGGCACTTCTCTCACATCCAATCCGGTGCAGTTATCGGTGAAAAGTGCTCACTGGGCCAAAATGTGAATGTGGGGAATAATGTAAAGATAGGGAATCACGTGAAAATTCAGAATAATGTATCTGTTTACGAAGGCGTTGAACTGGAAGATTACGTCTTCTGCGGCCCATCCATGGTATTTACAAATATTCTTTTTCCTCGATGTGAATTTCCACAGCGAGGATCTGAATTTTATGATAAAACGCTGGTAAAAAAATCAGCGTCAATCGGAGCCAATGCCACAATCGTTTGTGGAAATACGATTGGCCAGTATGCAATGATCGGCGCCGGTGCAGTTGTCACAAAAGATGTGCCGGACTTCGCACTCATCCTGGGTAACCCGGGAAAAATTGTTGGATGGGTTGATAAGAAGGGCAGCCGTCTTGAATTTGATAAAAATGGGTTGAGTCAACGCGGCCAATTTCAATTTAATGGAAAAATTGTATCTGTTTTGGAGGTAAGTTGAAAATTATAACTGTCCTTGGGGCACGGCCTCAGTTCATTAAAGCAGCCATGGTTTCGGAAAAATTGGCTGCAATAGATTCATTTTCAGAAGTGATCATCCATACCGGGCAGCATTTTGATCAAAACATGTCTGATATTTTTTTTAATGAAATGGGGTTACCAAAACCGGATTATAATTTAAATATTAATCAAATGAGCCATGGCCAAATGACGGCCAAAATGATGAAAAAAATTGAACCCATTTTAATGGATGAAAGACCGAATGGCGTATTGGTTTACGGCGATACAAATTCGACCCTGGCGGGCAGTCTCACAGCAGCAAAGTTGCATACCCCTGTATTCCATGTAGAAGCGGGGCTCCGAAGCTATAATAGAGCAATGCCCGAAGAAATCAACCGTGTGCTGACCGATCATCTTTCCAGTCTACTTTTTTGCCCTACGGAGAATGCTGTTAAAATTCTGGCGAAAGAAGGGATTCAAAAAGGCGTCGAAAATTGCGGTGATGTTATGTATGATGCATTCCTGAAATTCAAGCAGCAAATTGAAAATGGTGAAAATGAAATTCCTGAAGGTGATTCCCCTTATGTTCTAGCCACCGTACATCGTCCGGAAAACACGGATAATAAAAACAACTTAATTTCTATCTTTAAAGAATTGGATAAGATTAACAAAAAAATTAGAGTTGTACTGCCACTGCATCCTCGTACGAAAGGGCAACTTCAAAAATTTGGAATTCAAACCAAGATCCAATGGAGAGAACCAATAGGATATTTATCCATGCTTTCTTTATTGAATTCAGCTGAAATGGTAATTACGGACAGTGGAGGACTACAAAAAGAAGCTTTTTTTGCTAAAAAGAAATGCATCACTGTTCGGGATGAAACAGAATGGATAGAACTGATTGATATTGACGTGAATCGGCTTTCCGCCCCGGCAGAATTAAACGGTGTATTTGAAGGTATGAGAGCAAACGAATGTGATTTTTCCAAGAAGCTTTACGGCAATGGTAATGCAGGAAAAATTATTGTGGATTCTATGGTAGAGTATTTTGCTTAATATGAAAAAATTCAGTAACTAAAAATGTAAACAACTAAAAATGATTTCAACAATATTATCTAAAATTCGTCATCCTTTGGTGGCGAATTCTTTTTATTTATACCTGGCTCATTTTGCCGATTATCTGCTGGCCTTGCTCATACTACCATTTATTGCAAGGGTGCTGGGCCCCGAAGAATTAGGATATGTTGGTTTGGCTCAGACATTTGGCATTTTTATTTTATTGATTATGGAATTTGGCTTTCCATTAATGGCCACAAGAGAAGTAGCCAGAGAAAAAAATAATCCCGAAAAGATTAAAGTATTAATTGGGCAGATTTTTTCATTCAAATTATTTTTAATTCCTGTCATTTTAATATTATCAACAATCGTATTTCTCATGGTTCCTGTTTTCCATGAAAATCCTTATTATGTATTCATTGTAGTAATAGGATCTATTTTTCAGGGAATGGTCCCAACTTGGTATTTCCAGGGAATTGAAAAATTAAGTACGGTCGCATTTTCAAAAACAATTTTCCGGTTTCTTGGATTTAGTTTAATCTTTCTATTTGTCAGTTCAAATCAAGATGGGTGGATAGTGCTATTGGCATATATGATTTCAAGCATTTGTATCTTTCTATATTTATTTAAATATATGATAAATATTATTGGGCCATTTCACTTGGCAGGACGATCATCAATTAAAGCCATGTGGCAAAAATCAAAGAACAGTTTTTTTATTACAATACTGCCGGTGATTTATAATAATCTCAGCGTAATTGTCATGAGTATAATAGTAAGTCCGCTTCAATTGGGCTATTATTATGGTGCCGCTAGAATTCACCTTGCATTTAACACTTTGTATGGCCCAGTGGGCCAGGCCTTTTATCCTCGCCTTGCATCAACGGATTTAGGGAATCCTGAAAAAGCAAAACAAATGACAAAGAAATTTTTGTGGATTATGACGGCTGCAGGATTCCTGTTTTTTAGTATGATTTATTTTTTCACTGAGCCAATAATATTTCTCCTATTGGGGGAGGAATTCTTATTTGCTTCGACTACATTAAAAATATTTGCAATAGTTCTGCCCTTAACAGCCATTTCCCATGTTTTGGGCCGCCAGTGGTTAATGATCCGCAGGAATGATAATCAGTATGCAAAAATATTACTTATCTCATCCATAATTGGAGTTATCTCTATTTTTATTTTAATAAGATCTTATGGAATTCTGGCAATACCCATATCTCTAATCATCTATGAATTATTAATCATAATATTGATCTTGGGTTTCTTAAAAAGAGCCAGGTAGATTTATGATTCGGTCAATTAAACTCAATACTGACACACTCATTCAATTGATGCTTGGTTCAGCGGTAATCGGAATAGGCATTAGTTATGGAGATTTTTATTTATTCCACTTTTTTCTTTTTTCCCTGTTCATGGTTTTATTAGTTCAGTGGAAAAACCTGAATTTGAAACTGCCTTTTACGAAGAGATTTGGAAATTACGACTTACTTTTTCTCGTCATGTTTGTTTGGTACGCCATATCCATTCTTTGGGCACCCGATATTGGATATGGAGGCAAATATTTATTCTATATTTTTTGCGGTATCTCAATTTCAATGACGATTATTTATTTTAGCAAAACAGGGAAAAAATTAAATGCATTATTTAAAACAATCGGAGCTGTTTTACTGATTGACCTTTTTTTTGCACTCTTAGAATCTTTTACGAGTTTTCGCCTGCCCGTTTCACCTTATTCATCCTTGCTCCCATATTTTGGAAAAGAGGCGGTTAACTTTTCTGCCTTTGATAATCTGTTAGTTTATTCAGATTTTCGTCCACCTACAGGGTTTCATTGGAATACAAATAATTTGGCAATTGGGATGATGATGGCTTTGCCATTTTTTTTATGCAGCCATCAAATCATTGTTAAAGCATTAGGCACCCTTGCAATCCTTATCATTACTGTATTGGCTGCATCCAGGGCTGTTTTTTTGGGATTAATCATTATCTTATGTCTTTACCTAGTTGTTGTTAAGAAAAAAATCGCAACCCTGTCTCTTATTTGGATGGCTATTTTGGGCTTATTCTGGGGCATGGCCCAATTAAGTGAAAGTCAAAATCCAAGGATAAATGAAATAGCTAATTCTATTGAAGCTCTATCATTATATCTAAAAGGCGATATTGATGTAGGTGGTTCACTAGAATGGCGTAGAGAGTTGGTTAATAATGGGTTGGCTGCTTTAAAAGAATCAAATGGATTGGGTGTTGGCGCAGGGGGATCGGTTCCCATTCAGGAAAAAATAGGCGGCGTTGCAGGTCGATTCACCAGTATGCATAATTTTTGGATAGAACTCTTGGTTGAGGGGGGCATTATTTTTTTTAGTTTAATTATGGGTTGGTATATCAGCATTACATATAACTTATTTAAAATATCAAAATGGCGAGAAAACCCTGAAATACAATATTATGGTTCTGCGTTGTTTTTGGCCATGATCGGATTTGTGCCAGCTGCAATTGCCGCCAGCTCAACTATTTATTTTTTCCCAATGTGGATAATGTTTGGCTTATCTATTTCAGTTATTTATGCTTATAGAAGGAAAAGATTTCATCAACACACCACTTGATATTGCCCGGTAATCAACTTTTTTAATGTAATCAAATAACCGGAAAGTTTTTTCCGATAAATTGAACCGAATGGGCTCAAAAGGATCAAGAAAGTAGATTTAAGAATAACCAATAGGTAAATAGACAGAACCAAGAGAAATACGTCAATTGATCCATGATGTAGTTTGAAGTATTTTATTTTTGAAAGCAACCGATTAGAAATGGTTACCACCCAATTTTTTTCAGAACTTTTCCCAATATAATGAATCAGCTTTGTTTGGGACAAATAGGCAACCTTATATCCCAAAGATGAAGCCCTTTTACAAAAATCCATATCCTCCATCCAAAATAAATTATCGATAAAACCATTTAATTCATTGAATAAGGATTTCTTTAAGAAAAATGCGCCACCGGAGACAGAATCAGCATAAATGTATTCCGATTTATTCCGATAGATATAGTTTTTATATTTGTTGAGAAAATCCAAATGATATATTTCTAACACAGCAGTCAACAATGTGGGGAATTTCCAGAATGATTGTTGTACTTTTTCGTTCTGGTTTACCAATGCTGGCCCAACGATACCGATACGATTATGTTCATTTAAAAAAGAAACAAGTTTTGTTAAACTATCTTCAATTAGTAATGTATCCGGGTTTAAAAAAAACAAATGGGTCCCTTGTGCCATTTCTGCACCTTTATTAATGGCTCTTGAGAAACCAATATTTTGCTTATTTTTTATAATGGTTATTTCAGGAAATTTTGATGTTAAAGCCCCCACACTACCATCTTCGGATTTATTATCGATAACAATAATTTCATACGAGATCTTTTCCGGTGTCCACCTTTTGATAGATTGGATACAATCAATAATGTATTCTTTTACATTATAGTTGACAATAATTATGGAAATATCAATCATTTTGTGACATGAAGGTCTAAAGCTAAGTTCAATGAAAATATTATTATTATCGGATGCGAATTCTTCTCATACAATGAAATGGGCATTTTCTCTTCAAAAACATGGAATTAATATACTTCTGTTTAGTTTATTTAAACCAAATCAAGATGTGTCACAACAATACCTGGATTGTGGAATAACCGTTGTGGATGCCAACCTGCAAGATAAAATCAAATATTTACGACGGCCAAACCTAAGTAAGTTCAATTATATAAAATCTTTTCGTTTGCTTAAAAAAACCATTGCCACCTTTCAGCCAGATATTTTACATGCCCATTATGCATCCAGCTATGGTGTCTTGGGGTATTTATCAAAATTTAAACCCTGGATCCTGTCTGTATGGGGGAGCGATATCTATGATTTTCCTAAAAAAAATTGGTGGAATAAATGGTTCCTAAATAAGGTGTTAAATAGCGCACAAACAGTTTGTTCCACAAGCCAGGCAATGGCAAATGAGATTATTGAACATTTTGACCGTTCTCAAATTGAAGTGATTCCTTTTGGTGTTGACCCGGATATTTTTACCCCTACAAAAGAAAAAGATCAACCATTTACAGTCGGCACCATTAAAAGTATAGAAAAACACAATAATATTGATTGTTTTCTGGATGCAGTTAAAATAGTGATTTCTGATTATAAATTAAGTAACTTGCAGTTTCTTATCGTAGGGGAAGGATCCCAATTAGAAACAATGAAACAAAAGGCAAAGGCATTAAATATCTATAAAAACGTCACATTTTCTGGATTTATTCCTCACGTAAGCATCGTTGAATATTATCAGCAACTATCCATTTTTATTTCAGTGTCCACAAGAGAGAGTTTTGGTGTATCTGTTCTTGAAGCCGCCGCATGTGGCGTTCCGGCAATTACATCAAATGTGGGGGGGTTACCCGAGGTTAATCAGCATAATCATACAGGTTGGATCATTCCACCAAGCCAACCCCAAGTATTAGCAGATACCATCAAGAAACTCTATAATGATGATCACCTTCGAACCCAATTGGGCAACAATGCAAGGAGCCGCGTGACTCAGAAGTTTAACTGGAAATCCAATGTGCAAAAAATGATCCATATCTATGATTCAGCAGTAAGTGATTCATGAAACATCAATGGATACAAAGGGTAGGAGCATTGGGTTTGGTCTTTTTTTCATTCTTTTTAGAAAGTTGTAGCAAAACAGGTGTGGTAGAAGAACCATATATTGACCCTCATATAATATTTTCTTCTAGGCGCTGGTGGAATTATGATATTTTTATAACTGATGTTTTTGGGGGGCACACGACCCAACTTACCAAAAATAAATGGCTGGATTTTAATCCCGCCGTATCTTCAGACGGCTCCAAATTGGTCTTTGTCTCCGATAGAGATGGTGGGAATCGGGAAATATATGCAGTGGATTTAGTCTGGATGGATGGATATACCCAATGGGAAGGAAAAAATTTATCCAATATAACCCAGACCCAGGGCCATGACTGGACACCAAAATTTTCACCATCCAATGATAAAATTGTCTATACAACCTACTTTCCTGAAACGGATAATTATGATATATTTTTAATGAATGTAGATGGAACTGAAAAAAAGAATCTTACAAATTCTAAATGGTATGAAAAATATCCTCAATTTTCACCCGATGGTTCGTTCCTCATTTATCAAGCATGGCAAAAAGGGAAAATGGAAATATTTTTCACAACTATTTTGGAAGAAAATAATATCAATTTGACTCGGAATACTCAATTCCATGATATTATGTCTCAAGGTAATGCTATTTCCGCTGATGGTCAAAAAATTGTTTTTACGTCAGAAAGGGACGGAAATAGAAATATATATGTAATGAATACCGATGGAACTGAACAAACACAATTGACCGATCATTCAGCACATGATTATGAGCCTGTTTTTTCTCCCGATGGACTTTCAATTGTATTTACCTCAGAAAGGGATGGGAATAAAGAAATATATATTATGAACAATGAAGGAAATAATTTGGCCAATCTGTCAAATAATTCTGCCCATGATTGGAATCCCAGGTATTATCCGGATAATCGGAAGATTGTGTTTCAATCACTTCGGGATGGCCCCATAAATTGGGAAATATATATGATGAAACTTGATGGCACCGGTCAAACCAACCTGACAAACCACCCAAGGACTGATTATTCATTCACTGTTCTTCCACTTCAAAATCCATAACCTGTAAACATTAACTATGCATGTGTTATTAATAACACAATACTTTCCACCTGAAATTGGTGCTGCCGCCACACGTTGGGGAGATTATGTCCAAATTTTAATCAAAAAAGGTCATCGCGTCACCGTTCTCTGCGAAATGCCCAATTACCCTCTTGGGACATATTTTCCAGGATATAAACGGCAATGGGTGAAACAAGAGAAGGTGTCTCCAAACTTAACCATAATTCGATCATTTGCATGGGCAAATAACCGGAATTCTGCCATCAAAAAACTGGGCCATTACCTCGTATTTATGTTTAGCGGCCTTTTAACGGCATTTAGATTAAAAAACTATCATGTGTTGATTGTGTCCTCACCACCGTTATTTGTCGGCGTTATTGGTGCTATTATTTCAAAAATAAAATCAATATACTTTTTCTTGGACATTCGAGATCTTTGGCCTGAATCTGTTATGGCACTGGGAGAGGTAAGGTCAAAATGGGTGTTTAACATGGGTAAAAAGCTCGAATCATTTATCTACAAATCAACAAACGGGTATATTCTCACGGTTCCTGGATTCAAAAAACATTTTACAAACCATTATCCAGAACAATTAAATAAACCAATGATTAACCTTATTAATGGCGTCAGTAATACGTTTTTTGATTTAGCGCAAAAATATGACAGAATACCGGAAAAAAGGTTTGCCGTTCTATATAGTGGTAATATGGGATTAGCTCAAGGTTTAGAATCGGTGATTAAAGCAGCAGACATTCTGCAGAAATATCCTATTGACTTCAAATTTGTTGGCAGTGGCGTGAAACAAAAGGCATTAAAAACAAAAGCTGATAAACTGGGATTAAAAAATGTGGTGTTTCTACCAGTACAAAAAAAGGAAGAATTAATTAAATTGATTAAAAAGGCTTCTGTCTGCCTAGTTCCACTCAAAAACAATCCGCTTTTCAAGAATGCTATTCCCTCAAAAATGTTTGAATACATGGCTTGTGGCCGACCGGTCATTGTGAGTATTTCAGGTGAGGTGACCGAAATTATAAAAAAAGCAAAAAGCGGTTTAATTTCATCACCTGAAGATGCAAATTCTATAGCGGATTCAATACTGTATTACTACAATAACAGAGGTAAAATAATCGAACAGGGGCGAAATGGTGTGATGTACGTCAAAGAAAATGTCAGAAAAGAAGTGTTAATATCTCATGTTATGAAAAAAATGCAAAATGCAATTAACAAAAAGTCAACTTTATAGAGGATATTCGACAGAAATTATATGAGATTAAACAATGATTAATGGAAAAACATACAATCGGAGTCTTTTCGGTTTTCTTTTAAGTGCCGATTTAATTGCAGGTTTTTTTGCATTTTCTATGGGATTTAAGGTTAATATATTGAATGGAGAAGCCGGTTTATTAACTTGGTTTATATTTTTTGAAATATTATGGATATCATTATTTGCCCTCTCCAATTTATATGACACCCGTGCGACCCTGTCGAGGTTTGAAGAAATATTAAGAATAGTTCCTACAGTTTATTTTACACTGATATTTATAATTACCGGTCAGGTGATGAATCTTTATCTACTTCCATTCGAATTAAAACAAATATTAGTGTATGGGTTTATACTTTCAGGATTTCTTATCCTCGGTAGAATATTGATTCATACCATTCAGAAATTATTGTTAAAACAGAATATTGGGCTGAAAAAAGCTGTGATTTTAGGTGTAAACCGGCGTGGAATAGATGTGTATGATAAATTACAGACAAGCTATCATCATGGCTTGGCCATTGCTGGATTTGTCCAAGCAAATGATGATCCAGATATATCTAAACACAGTGGGCATAACATTGATATTCTTGGCAGTGAACAGACAATAAATCAAATTATAACTAAAAATCAAATTGATGATGTCATTATTGCACTCGACAAGCCATCCCCCGAGCGAATAATGGATACCATCATGAATGTCAATGGGCATCCAGTTTCAATGAAAATACTACCGGACATGTATGAGGTGGTTACCGGGTTGGCCCGTACCAACCAACTTGTTGGAGTGCCCTTGATTGATGTGAATTTGAATTTGGATACATTATATTCAAAACATTTAAAACGAATAATTGACATTTTTATTGGAACAATCTCTTTAATAAGTATTTTTCCATTTTGGATTCTCATCGCCCTGGGTATTAAAATAGATTCAAAAGGGCCCATACTCTATAAACAGGAACGAATTGGTATGGATGGAGAAAAGTTTTTAATTAACAAATTCCGCACAATGGTTTTAAATGCGGAAGACGACACTGGTCCTGTTTGGTCAGGGAAAGATGATAGCCGTATTACGTCATTCGGAAGTTTTTTACGAAGATTCCATCTGGATGAAACACCCCAATTAATAAATATTATTTTTGGGGATATGGCATCAATTGGTCCAAGGCCTGAAAGGCCTTATTTCATAGAGAGGCTGGAAAAAAAGTATCCCTTTTACAAAAGACGATTAAAAATCAGGCCAGGTGTATCGGGATGGGCCCAAATTAAACAACCTTATGATGAAAAATATGAAGACGTCCATCAAAAGTTGAAATATGATTTTTTTTATATCGAGAATTTAAGTTTTAGGCTCGATTTAAAAATTTTGTTAGGGACCTTTTGGGTTACAATCTTTGGACACAGCCGATAATTGGGGTTATAAGAATTATCTTTGATAAATTAACCAATTTAGGCCTAATTTCATTTTAGTAATCAATCAGATTTTTCAACGAGGGAAAGTATGACTGGAATATTAAAAAAAAATATTTGGCTTTTTATTTCCATTGATGTTGTAGTTATTTGTTTAAGTTTGTTCCTGAGTTATGCCCTTCGGTTTGACTTTATAATTCCAGCACAATATTTTGTAGAAATAAAATATGTATTAATCATTTTGTTATTTTCAAAGATTTCCACGTTCCTGTTTTTTAATTTGTATAAAGGAAT
>Ga0207990_1001578_pt1 | contig 11476 bp, 8 predicted proteins | sample ETNtaG_8_FD_185780 | JGI IMG/M metagenome (GOLD analysis project Ga0207990, IMG submission 185780) | Marine microbial and viral communities from oxygen minimum zone, Eastern Pacific Ocean - ETNP201406SV75 (SPAdes) (version 2) | ecosystem: Environmental > Aquatic > Marine > Oceanic ...
CCGATGGCCGCGAGGCCGTAACCGAGGCCGGCGCCGATGGCCTTGAGGCCCTCGACCATTTCACCGGCTGCCGTCTGCGCCAAAACGTTCAGCACTTGGTTTCTCCTGTGTTTGATGTGTTGTCGAGCCGGAGTGTCCGACCCTCTTGGTTATTGAACTTGTGGATAGAGCCTGAAGGCCAACTGCGGATCAGTGGGCCGGGTGCATCGAGCCGCCGATGTAGACGGCGGTGAGGATCGTGAAGATGAAGGCCTGCAGGACCGAGACCAGAATCTCGAACCCGGTCATGAGGACGAGCATTGCAAAGGGCCCGACGGCTCCGATGTAGGTGGAGCTCCACAGGACCTGGGTGAGCACGGCGAAGGTGACCAGCAGAAGGTGACCTGCGACCATGTTGGCCCAGAGCCGGATTGCCAACGAGAAGGGCCTCACCACGAACGTCGAGACAAGTTCGATGGGGGTCACGATCAGGTACAGCGCAACGGGTACGCCCGGCGGGAAGAGGGAGTTCTTGAGGTAGCCGCCGAGGCCCTGGGACCTGATTCCGACGAAGTTGTAGATGACCCAGACCACTATGGCCAGGGTGATCGGTACGGCCATGCGGCTGTTCGCCGGGAACTGGATGCCCGGGATCACCTCGAAGATGTTCGAGAACATGATGAAGAAGAACATCGTGGTGAGGAACGGCATGAACTTGCGGCCCTCGGGGCCAATGGTCTGCATGACCACCGAATCCTCGATGAAGTCGATGCCGGATTCGGCGACGTGCTGAATTCCGGCTGGCACGAGGGATGCCTTGGGCCTGCCGGCCAGGGTGAATATGACACCGGTGATGACCACGGCAGCCAGATAGATGAGCGCCGTCTTGTTGACGGCGTACGCCGTTCCGGAAAAGAAGATGTCGGGCCACTCGAAGAGGTGGCTGACAGGCGGGAATTCGAGCGCTAGCACGTTCACTTGGCGTGGTTCTCCTCGGGAGTGACCTGTTGGACTGGTTGGGGCGCCAGGCCGGGAAAGGCCAGCGACGCAGAGACGTGCCTGGTCTCCCAGGCAAGGAGGCCCAGATGGGTGACCAGGAGGGTGATGGCGAACGGCACGGCGGCGAACCAGTCGCCACTGCCCTTGAGCACCACCGCGATAACGCCCAGCACACCGAGGCGGACGAGGTAGCCGAACAGGACCGCTCCGTAGAGGGCATTCAGCGAGATGCTCACCGCTCGGGTGATGATGGCGGCGCCGATCAGGAAGTTGGCGACCACCAGAACTAGGGCGATCGCGGCAGAAGCGGCCCCGGTGACTCCCCAGCCGACGGCGCCGACCAAGACGAATGCCGGTGCAACCCACACGGCCCGCCTGGCCAGGTCACGGGCGATGTCACGCTCGGGTGTGACCTGTGTGTGGTCGGCCACGAGGGCGGAGGTGCCGGACATACTCAGGCGCCCGCCCGCCATGCGGCACGACGCTCGGCTGCCGCACGGTCCATCCGGTCGCTGTAGCTGCGGTACAGCTTCCAGGTGGCGTACCCGGCCGTAACCAGTGTGAAGGAGATCGTGAAGACCGGGAAGAGGTTCAGTTGGCGATCGACAAGCCAACCCAGGAAGCCGAAGATCGCCGGTGTGACCGCCAATTCGAAGGCAGCTGCGAGAGCATCGCCGAAGCCCTGCTCCAACTCGCGCGTTCCGACCTGTTGCATCCGCAGATCCCTCCGACCGGAGCGTCTCCGGTCACCATCGTTGCCCCCGCGACGACGGCCGTCTGGAGCGCTTGTGAATCTAATCACCAATGTGGGGAGCGACAACCCGGCAGGCGTGTGACGGTTGACCGATTCAACCCACCCCATCTGAGTGATCATCGGGCGACCCGGTCAGGACCGAATCTCTCAGCCTCGGGTGGAACACGGTGAAGAGGAGCAGGCACACCGCCGCTATCCCGATGGGGACGATGGCGTCGCCGGACCCGGTGTAGGTGGGCCACAGCACGAACCCCGACAGCAGTGCGGTCCACGCCCACAGGATCCAGACGGCCCGCCGGTGGCCGTAGCCCAGGCGGAGCAATCGGTGGTGGAGGTGGTCCTTGTCGGCGTGGGTCACCCGGATGCCGCGGGTCGCGGCGCGGCGCACGATGGCGAACGCCATGTCGAACAGGGGGACGCCCAGGATGAACAGCGGGATGAAGACGGGGGCGAAGAAGAAGAATGCCTGGCCGCTGAACACCGCATCGGTGCTTCCCCCCACCGACATCGTCGAGGCCGCCATGAGCAGACCCAGCAGCAGCGCGCCGCCGTCGCCCATGAAGATGCGTGCCGGATGCACGTTGTGGGGAAGGAAGCCCACGCAGATGCCGACAACCAGGACAGCGATCAGCGCACCCGGGCTGCTCGCGGTCAACACACCCGCATCGCCCAGGCGGATGGCGTAGAAGAGGAAGGTGGCGGCGGCGATGGCCACGATCCCGCCCGCCAGGCCGTCGAGGCCGTCGATCAGGTTGACGGCGTTGGCGATGAGCACCACCCACACAACGGTCAACAGGGCCGACATGTTCGACGAGAGGATCACAGTCTCGAAGAAGGGAATTCGCAGCACGACCAGCGACACCCCGACGACGCTGAGGACCACCCCGGCCACGACCATGCCGGCCACCTTGGCCGGGGCCGACAGTGGCGAGATGTCGTCAACCACCCCGACTGCGCAGATCACCGCAGCTGCAACCAGCACACCGATCATTTCGGACGGTGCAGCGAACACGGATGCGAAGTCACCGAGCAGCCAGGCGGTGGCGGCACCGACGAACAGGCCGAACAGCATCGCCGTGCCACCCAGCGTGGCCGTCGGCGACTCGTGGACGTTGCGGTCGTCGGGTGCCACGAGGACACCTGACCGGGTGGCGAGGCGGCGAGCCACCGGCGTGGCTGCCGCGGTGGCAACCGCTGCGGCACCACCCACCAGGGCGAAGGCGAGTCCCCCGGGCAGGAGCTCGGGCCCCGTCACGCTCATCGGCCCATCAGCCCCCGTACGGCGTGAACCGACCACACAGTTCGACCACCTCGGCCCGCACGGCGTCGACAGCGGCATCGTCGTCAACGCTGCTGAGGGTACGGGCAATCAGGTCGGCGATGACGGCCATCTCGGGTTCACCCATCCCCTGGGTCGTGGTTGACGGTGTGCCGATGCGGACGCCACTGGTCACGAACGGCGAACGCGGGTCATCGGGAACGGTATTCTTGTTCAACGTGATTCCCGCCCGGTCGAGCACCGTCTGGGCCACGGCACCGGTGAGTTCCTCATCGAAGGTGCGCAGGTCGACGAGCAGCAGATGGTTGTCGGTGCCACCCGAGACCATGCGAAAGCCGTGCTGGGCAAGGGCGGCGGCGAGGGCCGATGCGTTGGCCACGATCTGGCGTGCGTAGTCGGCAAACGACGGATCGGACGCCTCGCGGAACGCCACGGCCTTGGCGGCGATGTGATGTTCGAGCGGGCCACCCTGGGAACCGGGAAAAACGGCCTTGTCGATTGCCCTGGCGTGTTCGGATGTCGAGAGGATGCAACCACCCCTGGGACCCCGCAGGGTCTTGTGGGTGGTGAAGGTGACGATGTCACAGTAGGGCACCGGACTGGGATGCACGCCACCGGCGATGAGCCCGGCGATGTGGGCGGCATCGAACATGAGCATCGCGCCGACCTCGTCGGCGATCTCGCGGAACGGTGCCGGTTCGATGACCCGCGGGTAGGCAGTGGCACCCGCCACGATCAGCCTGGGTCGGTGCTCGCGGGCCCTGTCGCGCAACTCGTCGTAGTCGATGCGCTCGTCACTCTTCGTGACGCCGTAGGACACAAAGTTGTAGAGGATGCCGCTGGCATTCACAGGGGAGCCGTGGGTGAGGTGGCCACCATGGTCGAGGCTCAGCCCCAGGACGGTGTCTCCGGGCTCGAGCAGAGCCTGGTAGACGGCCATGTTGGCGTTGGCTCCCGAGTGGGGCTGGACGTTTGCGTGGTCGGCGCCGAACAGGGCCTTGACCCGCTCGCGGGCCAGGTCCTCGACCTGGTCGACGTGGACGTTGCCACCGTAGTAGCGCTTGCCCGGGTAGCCCTCGGCGTACTTGTTCGTGAGCACCGAACCGCTCGCCTCGAGAACAGCCGGCGAGGCGAAGTTCTCGGACGCAATCAGCTGAAGTGTGGTGTTCTGGCGTTCGAGTTCCCGGTCGATGTAACCGAACAGCTCGTTGTCCCGTGAGGGTGGCCAGGTCATGTCGTACCGCCTGTGCTCAGGTGGCCCGGTCGGGGCCAGGATTGTCCGTACCCGTTGCCGGGCTGATTGGCCGAGAGGCTACCGGCCATGACCGGACCGCGATGCCGGTCACCTGCCGGCTCCAGGCCCGATGAGGACGACAGCCAGGGCGTCCGCTGCCGGATCGGGCGGCGACCCTTCGCGTCGACCGACCACGAGATGGCGGTGGGCCACCGGCTCAGACCTGGCGGCAGCCATTCCACTACCGGCTGTCGTGCCAGCCACCGGCGGCAGCACCGTCCAGCCCAGGCCGAGGCGCACCATCTCACGGAGAACCTCGGGCTGATTCGACTCGGCAACGACGTCGAACGGTGCTCCTGCGTTCGCCAGGCCGGATGCGATAACCGCCCGGGTGTGTGAACCAGAAGGGAAGGTGACCCACGGGCCCCACTGGGGTGGGGGACGACGGAGCTCACCTTCGGGGGCGTAGACGTGCAGGGGCTCGTCAAAGCAGTGTGTGAACGCCACACCCTCGGAAGCGCTCACCGGTTCGACGCAGACGATGAGGTCCAGGTCTCCACCGACCAGTCCCTCCAGGAGGCTGCCGGACGGGGCCACCGTGAGGTGCAGGTCAACCTCGGGGTGATTGCTGTGGAACGCCCGGATGGCCTCGGCCCGATGCTGGACTGCGACCGCATCGATGGTTCCGAGCCTGACCACACCGGCGGATCCGGAGCGCTGGGCCGCTGCCCAGCGGGCAAGGTCGCGGGTCTCGGCGACGACCCTGCGGGCGTGGGTGAGGACCTCGGTCGCCTGATGCCTCAACTCGGTGTGGCGACCGTGCCTTTCGAAGAGGGGCAGGCCGACCCGGCGCTCGAGTTCGGCGAGGCCCTGGGTGAGGGCCGATGGTGTGACGCCGAGGGTGGCCGCTGCCGCTGAACGGGTGGGGTGGTCCGTCGCTGCAACCAGGTACTCCAACTGCTGCACGGTGAGGTTGGGGAGGCTCTGCAGCCCGGTTTCCGACATTGCGGGATCCTGTCTATTATTTCAGCATCTCTGAATCTAACACCTGATTCATTTCCATCTACTTATGCTTCCCTCCATGACAGAACCCACCACCATCACCCCGGCGACCGGCCGCCTCGGAATACTCACTCCCGGGCTCGGCGCCGTCTCATCCACCTTCATCGCCGGCGTCATCTCAGCCCGCAGGGGCCTGGCCCCGCCCATCGGATCGGTCAGCCAGATGGCCCACATCCGCCTCGGCGCCCGCGACGAGGACCGCAACCCCCTCATCCGCGAGTTCGTGCCCCTCGCAGAACTGGACGACCTGGTCTTCGGCGGCTGGGACCCCATCTCAGCCAACGTGCTCGAAGCCGCACGCACCTGCGGCGTACTCGAGGAACGAGACCTCGCACCCATCTCCTCTGAACTCGAGGGCATCGTGGCCATGGACGCTGTGTTCGACCAGCGATGGGTCAAGAAGCTCGAGGGCACCCGCGTCAAGACCATGACGCCAAAGTTGGAACAGGCCCAGGCGCTCATGGACGACATCGAGCGCTTCCGCACCGAGAACCAGTGCGACCGCCTCGTAATGGTCTGGTGCGGATCCACCGAGGCCTACCAGGAGGCCAGCGACGTTCACCAGAGCGTCGCCGCCTTCGAACAGGGCCTCAGGGACAACGACGACAACATCTCCCCCAGCCAGATCTACGCCTACGCAGCACTCTCCAGCGAGGTCCCGTTCGCCAACGGCGCACCCAACCTGTCAGTCGACCTGCCCTGCATGCTCGAGCTGGCAGCCACCCGCGGCGTACCGATCGCAGGCAAGGACTTCAAGACCGGCCAGACCCTCATGAAGACGCTCCTGGCCCCCGGCTTCAAGGCCCGCATGCTGGGCCTTCGCGGCTGGTACTCCACGAACATCCTGGGGAACCGCGACGGCGAGGTGCTCGACGACCCGGAGAACTTCAAGACCAAGGAGGTGTCCAAGCTGGGGGTGCTCGACACCATCCTCCAGCCAGAGTCGTACCCCGACCTCTACGGCAACATCGACCACGTCGTGCGCATCAACTACTACCCGCCCCGCGGCGACAACAAGGAGGGCTGGGACGCCATCGACATCTTCGGGTGGCTCGGCTACCCGATGCAGATCAAGGTCGACTTCCTGTGCCGCGACTCCATCCTGGCCGCACCCATCGTCCTGGACCTGGCCCTGTTCCTGGACCTCGCCTCCCGGGCCGGCCAGTCAGGCGTACAGGAGTGGCTGTCGTTCTACCTCAAGGCCCCCCAGGCCGCCGGCGAGGCCGACGCCGAACACGACCTGTTCATCCAGCAGACCAAACTCAAGAACACGCTCCGCGAGTGGATGGGTGAACAGCCCGTAACCCACTCCGAAGCCGGCTGAACCCGGCCCGACGCGCTGTCGGACTCAGATGCGGGCCTGGTGACCCTGCCAGTACTCGTCCTTCAACAGGCGCTTGTAGAGCTTGCCCGTCGGGTGCCGGGGCATCTCGTCGCGGAAGTCGATGCTGTGGGGGCACTTGACATCGGCCAACTGCGACCGGCAGTAGGCGATCAACTCCCGCTCGAGGTCGGGGCCGGGGTCGGCACCGTCGGCAGGTTGGACCACGGCCTTGACCTCCTCGCCGAACTCGTCGTTGGGCACACCGAACACGGCCACGTCGAACACCGCCGGATGCATCGTCAGAATGTTCTCAGCCTCCTGAGGATAGATGTTCACCCCTCCCGAGATGATCATGTAGGCCCTGCGGTCCGTCAGGTAGAGAAAGCCGTCCTCGTCGACACGACCCACGTCGCCCAGCGTGCTGAGGTTCTCTCCGAGCCTCGAACCGGCGGTCTTCTCGGGGTCGTTGTGGTACTCGAACTGGCGGTCGCTGCGAAAGTAGACGTCCCCCTCCTCACCCACCGACAACTCCCTGCCGTCATCGTCGACGATGACCAGCTCGCCCAGGATCGCCCTACCGACAGATCCAGGGTGTTCCAGCCAGTCGAGTGAGTTCGTGTAGGTGAGGCCGTTTCCCTCGGTGCCCGCGTAGTACTCGTGCAGCACCGGCCCCCACCATTCGATCATCGAGTGCTTCACCTTGACCGGGCACGGTGCAGCCGCGTGGATTGCGGTCACCAGCGATGAGGTGTCGTAGCGGGACCGCACCTCCTCGGCGAGCTTGAGCATCCGCACGAACATGGTCGGAACCCACTGGCTGGTGTGCACGCTGTGGGCCTCGATGGCAGCGAGTGCCTCCTCGGCGTCGAACTTCTCCATCACCACGATCGTGCAACCCAGCCGCTGGTAGCCGAGGCAGAAACGCAGCGGAGCGGAGTGGTAGAGCGGTGCCGGAGAGAGGTACACGGAGCCCTCCTCGGCAGCGAACAGGATCTTCGCCATCATCGTGATCGGGTTGATTCCGCCCAACGGTGAACCCGACATCGGGGACCTGATGCCCTTGGGTCGGCCGGTGGTACCAGACGAGTAGAGCATGTCCTGACCCTCGACAGCACCGGGGAACGGTTCGGCCGAATGGCTGGCAACGGCATCCTCGAAACAGGCATGGTCGGCGAGCGGACCACCGATGCTGAACCTCGCCTCAACGTTCGGCGTTGCAGCCGTGACCTCGGCAACAGCGTCAGCCTTGTACGGCGACGTGACAAAGACCCTGGCACCACAGTCCTCGACGATGTAGGCGATCTCATCGGCAGTCAGGCGCGACGAGATCGCTGTGTAGTAGAGACCCGCGTAGTGGGCCCCCCAGGCAAGTGCCAGGAACTCGATGCGGTTCTCCAGACAGAACGCCATATGGTCGCCCGGTTCCAGACCCAGGCCGCGGAACAGGTTGGCGATGCGGTTGGCCTCGGCATCCAGTTCGGCGAAGGTCATGGTCTTCCCTGAACCGTGCATGACGATTGCCGGCCGGTCCGGAGCGTCCTGCGCCCAGCGACCCGGGTACTCGGGCCTTGGATCGTCTGGTGCTTCAGTCCCCACGTCGCTCATGTGGTTGGACAGTACCGGCCGGCCGTCCTGCGTGACTGATCGGAAACAGGGTTCCAGGCGTGATTGCGAGGTGTCACATGGCGTACGTACTCTCGTCTGACAATGGCTGCCAACTTCACCTTCACCTCATACGGCCCTGAGGCCACCGCCGCGCTCAGCGACGCCATAGCGACAGCCAAGGGCAGCGACCCGCTGGCACCGGTGACCGTGGTCGTGCCGTCCAACCTGGTGGGCGTTGCCGCACGCCGCTCGCTGGCGACAGGCCCGGGCGTCGCCGGAGCCGTCGGGCTTGCCGCCGTACGCTTTGAGACCCTGCTCGGCCTGGCCAGGTTGCTGGCCGGCACGGCCCTGGCCAGTGACCAGCGGCGCCGCGTCTCCGACCCCGTTGTTGGCGCCGCCGTGCGCACCACCCTCGCCGACTCCGCCGACCTGCTCCGCCCCGTTGCACACCACCCGGCCACCGAGCGGGCGCTCGTGCGGGTACACCGCGAGATGAGGGAACTGGACGACCCCACCCTCGACACCGTGGCCGCCACCGGTGCTCAGGCACACGAGGTGGTCAGGCTCCACCGCCTCATCCGCGACCGCCTTGCCGAACGGTTCATCGACGAGGTCGACCTGCACCGGGCAGCAGCCTCGATCGGACACGAAGACCCCCTGCTCGATGAACTGGGTGCCCTGATACTGCACGTCCCGGGCCGAACCCCCGCCTCGGGTCTGGCACTGCTGGCCGCCCTCTCCGACACCAGGTCTCTGACGGTCATCGCCGCCCGCACGGGCGACGAGGCGGCCGACCAGCCTCTCAATCATCTGGTCGAACGTCTTGGTGGCAACCCGCCATCGGACCCGCCCGGGCCAGTGGCTTCAGATCTCGCCGTCCGCTCGGTGGCCGACCCCGATGAGGAGGCCCGGGTGGCCGTCCGCGAGGTCGTGGCCGCAGCCGCCACCGGAACACCGTTCACCCGGATGGCCATCGTCCATCCCGGCGGCGAGCGCTACGCCAGGCTCCTCCACCAGCACCTGCGCTCAGCCGACGTGCCGTTCAACGGCGTGGCCGGCCGCCGCCTCGACGAATCACTCTCCGGCCGGATCCTGCTCGCACTGCTCGACCTCGACGACAACGACTTCTCACGGGCAGCCGTCATGGCGCTCATCTCCTCTGGCGCGGTCGTCGGTGCCGACGGAACAGCCGTACCGGCCACCGCATGGGAGCGGGTGGCCCGCAACGCAGGCGTGGTCGCCGGACCAGACCAGTGGCGCTCACGCCTCGGGCAGGTGATGTCCGACCAGGAGCAACGCCGGGACGACCTCGCCTCAAAGGGCGCCGAACCCGGCCGCATCGACGCTGTCGACAAGAAGATCAGACAGGTCCATGACCTCCTCGGTTTCGTCGAGGAACTGATCGTCAACGTGAACACCGACCCGACACCGTCCGACTGGCCCGGGCTGGCCAACTGGGCCACGGGCCTACTCGACCGCTACCTGGGTTCGGCCGCCGACCGCACCGACTGGCCCGACCACGAGGTCGAGGCCCACACCAGGGTGCGAGACCTCCTCACCGGCCTCGCAAGGCTTGCCACCATCGAGCCACGACCCGGAGCGGGAGCCTTTCGCCGAGCCGTAGTCGACGGCCTTGACCACGACCTCGAACGCGAGGGCCGCTTCGGCGACGGCGTGTTGGTCGGTGGGTTCGGGGTCCTCACAGGCATCGACCTCGACAACATCGTCATTGTGGGTCTGGCCGAGGGCACCACACCATCCCGGCGGCGCGACGACCCGCTGCTTCCCGACTCCTCCCGTCTCCTGACCGGCGGAGCGCTCACGGTTCGAACCGACCGCATGGCCGACCTACACCACAGCGTGCTGGCGGCACTCGCTGCCGCACAACACAGGCGCGTCCTCGTGTTCCCCCGGGGAGACCTGGGCCGAAAGAACGAGTGGGTGCCGTCACGCTGGCTGCTCGACCAGGCAGAGGCCGAGCTGGGTTTTCGGCCTTCGCCCACTGAACTGGAGAGCCTGGACCAGCCCTGGTTCTCCACGTCACCGTCGTTCGTGGGCTCCCTCGAACGCCTCACCTCCCCCGCCGACGAACAGGAGTACGCCCTCGCCGAGCTCCTGCGCGAACGGCACCGGGGCCTACCAGTCGACACCTCCGACCGTCGAACCGCCGACCCCGTCCTCAACCGTGGCATCGACCTGGTTCGTGGGCGCCAGCAACCCGTGCTCACCCGCTTCGACGGCAACCTGGCCGGAGCGGCGGTTCCATCCCCCGCCGATGGTCGCACCGTGCTCTCAGCCACCCGACTCCAGACATGGGTACGGTGCCCGCACGCCTACCTCATGGAGCACGTACTGCGGGTAGGCGTGGCCCACGAACCACAGGACGACGAGGGCATCACCGCGCTCGACCGCGGCACCCTGGCCCACCAGGTACTCGACCGATTCATCGCCGAGAACCTTGACAACAACAGCCTCCCTGCACCTGACGCAGCCTGGAGCCGGGCACAGCAGCAACGGCTGGCAGAGATCTGCAACGAGGAGTTCGCCCTTGCCGAGGCCAGAGGCCTCACCGGGCGCGCCCTCCTGTGGCGGCGCGACTCCGAGCGACTGCGCCGTCACCTCGAGTCCTTCCTCGTCGACGACCACGCCTGGCGGGCCCAGAACCACACCACCCCGGCTGCAGTCGAGATGTCGTTCGGGCTAGACGGCACGGATCCGCTGGTTCACGTCCTGCCAGACGGCCGGAGCCTCAGGTTCCGTGGCCGCATCGACCGGGTCGACCGCGGAACCGACGGCGCCATTCACGTAATCGACTACAAGACCGGCGGCATGGGCCCCTACAAGAAGATCTCCGAGGCCACCCCCGACGACCACGGCCAGTACCTGCAGTTACCCATCTACGGCCTGGCAGCCAGGGCCGCCATTGCCACACCCGACACCGAGGTGCACGGCCAGTACTGGTTCGTCACCGATACCGGAGTCCACATCGGACACCCCCTTACCGAGGCGGTGCTGGCACGCTTCGACACCGTGCTCACGACCATCATCAACGGCATCGAACAAGGCCTGTTCCCCGCCCGTCCACCCAAGAGCCCGAGATACGGCATCGGCTGCGACTACTGCAACCCCGACGGAATGGGCACCGACCCCGTCGCCGCCTCCTGGCAGGACAAGCGCATCGACCCCGCGCTTGAGCCCTACCGCCGCCTCATTGGCGACCTCGACGAGGTCGCCACCATC
>Ga0207990_1001579_pt1 | contig 11460 bp, 10 predicted proteins | sample ETNtaG_8_FD_185780 | JGI IMG/M metagenome (GOLD analysis project Ga0207990, IMG submission 185780) | Marine microbial and viral communities from oxygen minimum zone, Eastern Pacific Ocean - ETNP201406SV75 (SPAdes) (version 2) | ecosystem: Environmental > Aquatic > Marine > Oceanic ...
ACTATTGCATTTAATTTCATTTATAACATATCCTCTTCCTCTTCATTTTCATCTTCATCTTCATCTTCATCTTCAATATAATCTGAATTTTTATGTTTGTTAAATATTTTTTTGTAATGAAAGGCGCTGATTGGTATTAACAATATGTATATTGCTCCTGAAATAAATAAAACTTGGAAAGTAAAAATAATAAGCAAACCAAAATATATTGCTATACCAAATAGTAAAAGACGAGTTGCTTTTCTAGGTATAACAATTTTTTTTAATGCATAAGTAGGAATTTTGCTAACCATTAATAAAGGAATAATTATAAACATTGCAGATACTATTTGAGATTTATATATATCAATAGAATAAAAATCACTTCTATCCAAAATTAAAGGTAACAAAAGTAACATTGCACCCGCTGGAGATGGGACACCTTCAAAAAAGTTATCTTTCCATGATGAGTTTTGATTAGAAGAAATATTAAATCTTGCTAATCTTAACACAACACAGACAACATAAGTAAGTGATAGGAACCAACCCAATTTTCCCATTTGATTTGCATGCCAAAAGTACATTATAAAAGCTGGTGCAACACCAAAGCTAATCGCATCTGTAAGTGAATCTAATTCTTTGCCTACTTTAGATGTAGCTTTAATTAATCTAGCTACCCTTCCATCTAAGCCATCTATTATTGCTGCGAAGGTAATTGCAATTATAGATAATTCAAATTTTGCATCCAAAGCAAATTTTATAGAGCTAAGCCCAATACATACTCCAATAATGGTAAGGATATTTGGTAATAAAGCTCGAGCTTTTTTTTCAGGAACAATTTTAATTTTATTGTGTAAATTTATATTCATTATTAAATTTTAGCTATCAATGTTTCTCCAGCTATTGTTGTCTGGTTTTCTTTTACAAGTGTTTTAAAATTTTGATAATAAATATCCAATCTGCTTCCAAATCTTATCATTCCAACTCTATCTCCTTGATTCATAGTCTGGTCCTTATAACATTCGCATACGATTCTTCTTGCTATCATACCTGCTATTTGTACAACAATAATTTCTTCACCTTTGTTGTTTGTAATTTTTATATAATTTCTTTCATTGTCCTCACTTGCTTTATCTAGTGATGCATTTAAAAATTTACCTGGTTTATAATAAATATCAGATATTTTTCCTGCGCAAGGCGTTCTATTTATATGACAATTAAATGGATTCATAAATATACTTACTCTAGTGAACTTTTTACTATTTAAATTTAACTCAATTGGTCCATCAATTTCACTGATTTGTGTGATCAGACCATCAGCTGGACTTACTAAAAAATCTTCATCATTAATTGATATCCTTTCTGGATCTCTAAAAAAATAATAAACCCAAATAGTTATTATAAGTCCAACAAAACCTAAAAATTTTGAAAAGAACAGCAAAACAAGAGTTATAAAAACTGAAATAACTATAAATTTATATCCTTCAGAATGTATTTTTGGAAAAATTCTATCTATCATAATCGTTTATTTGATAATTTTAGGTTATTATGTATAAAACCCAATAAATTTAATTAATAAGATGAAATTTATATAATGTCTAAAATTAGTGTCAAGAACCCAGTTGTTGAGCTTGATGGTGACGAAATGACTAGAGTGATTTGGGATTTTATTAAAAAAAAACTTATTCTTCCTTACTTAGATTTAAAAATTGAATATTTTGATTTAGGTTTAAAAAATAGAGACAAAACTTCAGATCAAATTACAATTGATAGTGCCAATGCCATTAAAAAATTTGGTGTCGGAATTAAATGTGCCACAATCACTCCTGATGAATTAAGAGTTAAAGAGTTCAAATTAAAGAAAATGTGGCGCTCTCCTAACGGAACTATAAGAAATATTATTGGAGGTACCGTATTTAGAGAACCAATAATTTGCAAAAATGTTCCTAAATTAGTCCCTTCTTGGACACATCCAATTATTATTGGAAGACATGCTTTTGGTGATCAGTACAGAGCGACTGATTTTAAAGTTCCTGGCAAAGGTAAGTTGGAAATTAAATGGACTTCTGAAAATGGTAAAGATGAAAAAAAATATGAAGTTTATAATTTTCCGGGTCCAGGCATAGCACTGTCAATGTATAATCTGGATAAATCGATAGAAGACTTTGCTCGTTCTTGTTTAAATTATGGTTTATTAAAAAAATGGCCAGTTTATTTATCAACAAAAAATACAATATTAAAAATTTATGATGGAAGGTTTAAGGAAATTTTTCAAGAAATATTTGAAAAAGAATTTAAAAAAAAATTTGAAAATGAAAACCTAACTTATGAACATAGATTAATTGATGATATGGTAGCCTGCGCGATGAAATGGAATGGAAATTATATTTGGGCATGTAAAAACTATGATGGAGATGTTCAATCAGATACTATAGCTCAAGGTTATGGATCTTTGGGTTTAATGACAAGTGTTTTATTAGGCCCTGACGGAAAAACTATGGAATCTGAAGCTGCTCATGGAACAGTAACAAGACACTTTAGAATGCATCAGCAGGGTAAAGAAACATCCACAAATCCAATTGCATCTATTTTTGCATGGGCTAGAGGATTGTCTCACAGAGGTAAATTAGATTCTAATGATGAGTTGATAAAATTTTCAAATACTTTAGAGCAGGTTTGTGTAGAATCTGTAGAAAGTGGCTCAATGACTAAAGATCTTGCAATACTAATCAGCACAACAACAAAATATTTAACTACTAATCAGTTTTTGGAAAAAATTGATAATACTCTTAAAAATAAATTAAATTAACTTTTTTAAAATTTCTTTGTAAGATTCTTCTATTCTTTCAATTTTTTCACCTCCTGCTTGAGCAAAATCATCTCTACCTCCACCACCTTTTCCACCCAATATAGACGAACCAATTTTAACTAAATCTAAAGCACTTATTTTTTTTGAAAGTTCTCTCGTTATTCCAACCGCAATTCCTAATTTTTGTTCTTGTATAGCATATGCAATAACTATTCCTTCTTTAAGTTCTTTTTTACCTTGGTCAATTATTGTTCTAAGTTCTTTTGTTGGCAAATCATTTACTTTCTGAAATCTAATCTTTATTTTATTTATAATTTCATCTTTAATTAAATTTTTATTTTTATCTGCCAAAATACTATTGATAAGTAATTTTTCATAATGTTTTTTTAATTTACTAAGATCATGTTCGGTTTTATCAAATTCTCCACCAAGAGATTTAATTTGATTTTTAATTTGTTCAATTTTTTCTTGTAATTTTTCGTCCTTACTTTGCTGATCAATTTTTTTTGAATTTAAATAATTATTTAATTGAGAAGCTCTTAAAGCTTCAACTCTTCTTACGCCAGCGGCAATTGCTGATTGACTGATTATTTTAAAATTTCCTATTTCTGATGTATTTCTAACATGTGTTCCTCCACATAATTCCGTTGAAAAATATGTATTTTTATCAGCACCCATCGATAAAACTCTTACTTCATCTCCATATTTTTCTCCAAACAATGCAAGAGCTCCATTTTCTACTGCCTCTTTAGGTGTCATTAATCTAGTACGAACATTGCTTTTAGACTGAACCATTGTATTGACATATTTTTCAATTTTGTTTACTTCATCTGTGGAGACAGGTTTCATATGACTAAAATCAAACCTTAATCTGTCTGGACCAACAAATGAACCTTTTTGGATTACATGCTTTCCTAATATTCTTCTTAATGCTTCATGCAATAAATGTGTTGCGGAATGGTATGCTCTAATATTTGATCTCCTCTCTGAATTAATTTTTAAATCTAATGTATCTCCTTTAGATATCGATCCTTTAATTAATTTTCCAATATGGATATGGAGATCTCCCAGTTTTTTTTGAGTATCTGTGACTTCAAAGCGACTATTTGAACCTAAAAGAAAACCTGTATCACCTATTTGACCTCCAGACTCTCCATAAAAAGGAGTTTGATTAGTAATTATTATCCCTTCACTGTTTTCTGTAAGGGTATCAGTTTCTTTTCCATTGTGAATAATAGTAAGCACAACTCCTTGTGAATTGTCGGTTTCATAGCCTAAAAAATCTGTAGATCCCAATTTTTCTCTGACCTTAAACCAAATATGCTCAATCGCAGTATCTCCAGACCCTTTCCAATTTTTTTTGGCATTTTCTTTTCTTTTAGTCATTAATTGATCAAATGATTTGGTATCCACTTTTATTGATTTAGATCGCAAAACATCTTGGGTAAGATCTAATGGAAATCCATATGTATCATATAATTTGAAAGCAATATCCCCTGGGAATATTTTTGTGATTTTTTTCATCTCTTCTTCAAGAATATTCATTCCTCTTTCTAGAAGTATTAAAAATTTTTCTTCTTCCATTTTTAGTGTTTCAGTAATTAATGCTTCTGCTCTTAATAATTCCGGATAACTTGATGACATTTCGTTAATTAAGGTTTTTAAAATTTTATAAAAAATTGGTTCCTTTGAACCCAGCAAGTGAGAATGTCTCATGCCTCTTCTCATGATTCTTCTTAAAACATATCCTCTGCCCTCATTTGAAGGTAAAACTCCCTCTGCAATTAAAAAAGAGCTTGCTCTTAAATGGTCTGCTATAACTCTGAAACTAGCTAGATTTTTTTGATCTACTTTTTTTTTTAAAATTTCTGATGTCGAATTAATTAATTTTTTGAAATGATCTATTTCATAATTATCATGTGTACCTTGTAATAAAGCTGATATTCGTTCAAGGCCCATGCCTGTATCTACAGAAGGTTTTGGTAAATTAATTCTTTTTTCCTTTGAAACTTGCTCATATTGCATAAACACGAGGTTCCATATTTCAATAAATCTATCTCCTTCCTGATCTGAACTACCTGGAGGACTTCCTTTTAAATGATCTCCATGATCATAGAAAATCTCTGAACAGGGTCCGCAAGGTCCTATTTCTCCCATAGACCAAAAATTATCTGAAGTTGAGATCTTAATTATCCTGTTTTCACTTAAACCAGTTATTTTCTTCCATAAATTAAACGCATCATTATCTTCATTAAATACAGTCACATATAATCTATCTTTGCTGAGACCAAATTCTTTTGTGATTAATTCCCATGCTAGACTTATTGCTTTTTCTTTAAAATAATCACCAAAAGAAAAATTTCCCAACATTTCAAAAAATGTATGATGTCGTGGAGTGTATCCAACATTTTCTAAATCATTATGTTTGCCACCTGCCCTTACACATTTTTGTGAAGTAGTTGCTCTTAAATAATCTCTTTTTTCTAAGCCAGTAAAAACATTCTTAAACTGAACCATGCCAGAATTAGCAAACATTAAGGTTGGATCATTGTTTGGAACCAAATTGCTTGACTCAACTATTTTATGATCATTCTTTTCAAAATAATTTAAAAAAGCACTTCTTATTTCATTTAATGATTTGCTAGCCATAATTTTAAAATACAGTTTTTTTATTTGATGTCTAGATAACTGTAGATAAAAAAGGCGCCTTATTAGGCGCCTTTTAACTAATTAAAGATGGCTTTTAACTAATCTTTTTTAATTTCTTCTTTAGGTAATTCTTTGCTATTTTTTTCTAGAGGATTTCCTTCAATTTTTTTAGATATTATTCCCGCTTTTTCTCTTATAGTCATTTCTATTTCTGCAGCCACTTTAGGATTTTTTTCTAAATAAATTTTAGCATTTTCTCTTCCCTGTCCTATTTTTTCTCCTTTATAAGCATACCAAGCGCCTGCTTTTTCGACTATCTCTGCTTTAGCGCCCAAATCTATTAACTCTCCAGTTTTGCTTATTCCTTTTCCATACATCAAATCAAACTCTACAACTTTAAATGGTGGTGAAACTTTATTTTTTACTACTTTAACTCTGGTAGAATTACCTATTATTTGATCTTTATCTTTTATGGCTCCTATTCTTCTAATATCCATTCTAACTGATGAATAAAATTTTAATGCGTTACCTCCTGATGTTGTTTCAGGATTACCAAACATAACACCAATTTTCATTCTTATTTGATTAATAAAAATTACCATTGTGTTAGTTTTTGATATCGAACTAGTTAGTTTTCTTAAAGCTTGGCTCATCAATCTTGATTGTAAACCCACATGATGATCGCCCATTTCACCTTCTATTTCTGCTCTTGGGGTTAATGCTGCAACTGAATCCACAACTAATACAGATATTGATCCCGATTTAATTAATGTATCAGCTATTTCTAAAGCTTGTTCCCCTGTATCGGGTTGAGAAATTAAAAGTTCTTCTGTCTGTACTCCTAGTTTCTTAGCATATATTGGATCTAAAGCATGTTCAGCATCCACAAATGCACAAATTCCACCTGTTTTTTGCGCCTCTGCAACAACCTGTAATGCTAAAGTTGTTTTTCCAGATGACTCGGGTCCATAAATTTCAATTACTCTTCCTTTTGGAAGCCCACCTATTCCTAAAGCCAAATCTAAACTTAATGAACCTGTAGAAATTGAATCAATATCCATTACAGCTTGTTGACCAAGCTTCATTACTGATCCTTTTCCAAAGTTATCCGTAATTTGACTTATAGCTGCATCTAAAGCTTTACTTTTTTCTTTGTTTTCAGCTTCTTGGCTTTTATTTGTTTTCACGATTTTTAGGTTGTTTTTAATCATTTTAACCCTTTTTTGTTAATATTTATAATTCGAATCATGTATTTAAATGTACACATTTTGTTCTTTTTATCAATATTATTTTTATGCACATTTTTCTTATTAAATAAGGGTCTAATTAAGGCTCAAATTTAATGCTGTTAACTGACCTAATGCGAGCAAAAGCTTATATTGAGATAAAAAATGATTTCTTTGGGAAGTGGCAAGGTTATTTTTTGCATCAAGTAAAATAGAATTAGATTGGATAACATCTAAAGTTGATCTTCCAAGTCCAGACTCATATTCAATTGAAATTCCCTCATTAGCAATTTCTGATGCTTTGACCTGTACTCTAATAGAATTTAATAAACTTTTAGATGATTTAAAATTTGACCATGCGCTTGATACTAAAGCTTCATTAGATCTTTTAGCATCTTCTAACAATAATGCTTTTTGATCTCTTAATGATTTATTTTTTCTTAAACTAGATAAATTTTTTCCGCCTAAAGAAAATGGCCAAGATACTGTGGCCTTTAAAGTTTCTTTATCACTTTCATCATAAGTTGAACTTGTATCATCAGTTTGTGTTGCTTGAAAAGATAGTGTGGCCGATGGAGATAAATCAGATTTTGCAATGGCCACATCTTTGTTTGCTTGCTCTAACTCCAACTTTACAATATTTAATTCTGGACTAAACTGTTTTGAAATTATATTTGCTTCTTTAAGGTTATTAGGAAGTTTATATTTAAATACATAACTTTCATTTACTTCTTCACTATTATTTATTTTACCTATTGTTTTCTCATAAATTAATTTGCTTGTAACAATATCATTTCGAACTTGAATTAGCTTTGCATTTGCTCCTGCCAATGAAGCTTCAGATTGTGCAACATCAGTTAAATTTATTTCTCCTTTTTCTAATCTTGCTCTATCAGTTTCTACCTGTCTTTCTAAAAGACTTACATTTAATAAATTTATTTCTAATTTTTTATTATTTAATACTAGATTGGTGTAAGCCTCTACGGACTCATAAATAATTTCTTGTTCTACTTTTTTTAATTTTAGTCTAGCTATTTCTAGACCTATTTCATTTTTTTCTAAATCAGGTTTTCTACTTTGGTCATATAATTTTTGTTCAACCAATATAGATGTTTGTAGTGGGTTAACATCATCTTTGCTGGCATCTCCACCACTTCTATTTGTTAATTTAGATGTATTTTCTGCGCTCTTGTATCCTGAAATTGTAACAGTAGGTAAAAAATTACTTTTTGATATATTAATATTTTCCTTAGATATTTTTAAATTTTCTCTTTCAGCATTCAATTTTGGGTTATTATCGTAAGCTTCTTTTATAGCTTCAATTAGAGTAATTGCATTTGCATTACAAATTAAAAAAATGTTTATTAATATAAATAGTAAAAATTTTTTCATTTATTTTATGTATCTTATATTTTTAATTTGATGATTTTTATTAAGATTTAAAACAATTGAGGCAATTTTTGGTAAATCTTTAAACATTTGCTGAGTAACTCTTTGATAAGTCATCATAAATTTTAAAACTTCCGAATTTGTCATAATTTTAAATTTCTTTTTAATATTTTTGAGTCTTAGTTTATTTTCTTGTTTAAGTCTCCATTTTTGTAATGAACTAAAATTAGGCACCTTCATGTAAATAATGTCATTCATTTTATTAAATAAGTACTTATATTTATTTTTCAATTGTTTGTTAACATAATTTCTCCATTTAAAATTTAAATCTTCTTTTTTTTCTAAAATATTAACCGCTTTATTTAATAATTTATTACTTTGAGGTTTTGCTCCCACACACCAGCCCTCTAGGATTATAATATCCGGAATATAATTAATTTTTTTCCATTTTGATTTTATTGCCCTATCATCAATTGATTTATCAAATATCGGTAATAAAATTACTTTATTTTTTTTTAATTTAATTTTTTTTAAATAATTAATGATAAATTTTATATCATGAGTGCCTGGAACTCCTCTGGTTTTCAACAAAGGATGTATTTTTTTTGACAATTTTTTACGATCGTTAAGAGTTTTATAAAAATCATCTATTGAAAAAATGCAAACTTTTTTTTTAAAATAATTAGTTAAAATTATGTTTAGTAAACTAGTTATAGTTGTTTTACCTGCTCCTTGACCTCCTGAAAGACCTAAAAAATAAGTATTAGAATATTGATTTGATTTTTCATTAATCCAAAAACTCAATGGAATTAAGTAATTTAATAACATTTTTTTCTTATTTTTAAATTTTTCTTTTTTAGTTTCTTGTTTTTTAAAATATCTAAAACATTTTTTTGCAACATGTTTGAAACAATTATTTTTAGACATTTTAATTAAATCTTTATGATATTTTATTTCTTTTGATCAAGAGGATGATTTTTACCATCATTCACACTTACATTTTCTAATTCAAAAGGATCTACACCCTCTAAACATGCTACATTAACCCCATACATAATTGGATTGGCTCTTGTATTATGATGAGTATAAACTCCACAATTAGAACAGAAATAATGTTTGGCAGTCTTGGTATGGAATTGATAAAGTTTAAGTAGTTCTTTACCTTTAATAATTTTTAAATCATCTGGACCAACCATCGTCATTATGGTTCCTCTTCTTTTACATAATGAACAATTACATCTGATAACCTTTGCAAAAGGATCGGGTACATTCACTTCAATTTCTATTCCACCACAGTGACAAGTTAATTTTTTCATTTATTTTTTATTTAAATTTTTTAGCATGATTTTTATACCTTGGTAATAGTTATAGTTGTCCACACCATAGTTAGGTTTATTTTAGATGTTCTTGTTTTGATTCATTTATGATTCAGGTTTGGACTCAAAATACAACCTATTGACTATGCCCTAAATATATAATAGAACAAAATAAGAACATTATGAGATTAACTCTACCTTTCTATTTACATAAGGCCGGTGCTGGTTTTCCGTCTCCAGCAACTGATTATATAGAGGAAGACATCGATCTTAATATTCATTTAATCAAAAACACACCCGCTACCTTTGTCATAAGAGTGCAGGGAAAATCTATGTCGAATGTTGGTATTTATGATGGGGATCTTTTGATAGTTGATAAAAGTTTAAAACCAAAAAATTTTTCAACTGTTATTGCTAATGTTCATGATGAGCTTGTAGTAAAAAGTTTTATAAAAGAAAAAAATTTACATTTCTTATCCTCTGAACCTAAAAACCTTAACGATAAAATTATTATAGGTGAAAATTCAGAAGTTTTTATTTGGGGAGTTGTAACTTATGTCATCCACTCAGCTTACTAAAAAAATAGCATTAGTTGATTGTAATTCTTTTTATGTTTCGTGTGAAAGATTGTTTAAACCATCATTAATCAAAAAGCCTGTTATTGTTTTATCAAATAATGACGGTTGTATAATTTCAAGATCTAACGAGGCAAAAGATCTTGGAATAAAAATGGGTGATCCATATTTCAAAGCTAAAGATATAATTGTAAAAAATAATGTTCATGTATTTTCTTCAAACTATTCTTTGTATGGTGACATATCCAGAAGAGTAATGAGAACTTTAAAATATTTTACTTCAGAAATAGAAATTTATTCCATAGATGAGGCTTTCTTAGATTTAACAAGTTTTCCCAATGATTTAGTAGAACTTTTTGTTAAAAAAATTAGAAATACGATATTGGAGTGGACAGGAATACCAACTAGCATTGGCATAGCAACTACTAAAACTTTAAGTAAAATTGCAAATCACATTGCAAAAAAAGAAAAGTCAGGAGTGGTAAGTTTAGTAGAAAAAAAAAATATTGATCCTATTCTAGAAAAAATAAATATTAATGATGTTTGGGGTGTTGGGAAGCAACTAACTAAATTTTATATTAAAAATGACATTAATAACGCTAAACAACTAAAGAATGTTTCAAATACTTGGATTAAAAAAAGTTCCAATGTTTTGAGCTCAAGAACAGCAATGGAATTAAGAGGAATTTCTTGTATTGATTTAGAAATACATCAAACAAAAAGAAAAAGTTGCTGTGTGTCAAGATCTTTTGGAAAAAAAGTAGAAAATTTCCAAGAATTAAAAGAATCTATTGTTGCTCATTGTTTAAATGCCTCAGAAAAAATAAGATCTGAGTCTTTGCTAACTAAATCGATTACAGTTTTTATCAGAACAAGTCCATTTCAAAATAAAGGAAAATACTATTCAAACTCTAAAACTATAGATTTTCCAATCGCTACCGATAATAGTCTTGAAATAGTAAAAACTGCATTAATTGCATTAGATTATGTTTTTAAAAAAAGTTTTAGATATCAAAAATCTGGAATAATTTTGTCAGGATTATCGAATTTAGAAAATAATGAAAATTTATTTTCTTCCATAAAGGAAAATAAAATTAAAAATCTAATGAAATCTATTGATTATACAAATCTTAAGTATGGTCGTTCAACTTTGAGTTTGGCGGACGCAGGTTTTCACAAAAAGTCTAACTTGAAAAAAGAATATTTCTCAAAAATTGATACTTCAGATTTTTATTGCCTACCAACAGTGAGAGCTATTTAAGAGTTTCAACATCCTGAATATTATTTAATGAATTATTTAATTCATCCAAATTTTCGCGATTAGAAAGTGAGATGACAGAAAAAATTAAAATAAGGGCTAAAAATACCGGAATTACAGTAATTACGGATAAAGATTGATAAGTAAAAAAAAGATAAACCAACAAAAAAATAATAGATCTAATAATCACTGTTTTTTTAAAAACTGCAATAATTGATAAAGAATGTTTCAATAAATTAAAAAAACTCATTTGAGATGG
>Ga0207990_1001582_pt1 | contig 11449 bp, 14 predicted proteins | sample ETNtaG_8_FD_185780 | JGI IMG/M metagenome (GOLD analysis project Ga0207990, IMG submission 185780) | Marine microbial and viral communities from oxygen minimum zone, Eastern Pacific Ocean - ETNP201406SV75 (SPAdes) (version 2) | ecosystem: Environmental > Aquatic > Marine > Oceanic ...
TCTTCACTTTTACCAGCACCAATATCAAATTCTTTGGCCGGCCGTAACGTAGCTTTAATCGCCTTATAATCAGCTGGCATGGACAATAGTTGACCCTGGCGGAGTTCTACTTGTTGATTTGATCCATCAGGCATTGTTAATTCCGCAGTTAACATTAATGCGCCGGGTTTTGCATTTCCAACCGGTGCTATGCAAGTACCCAAACGAATTAGGCAATCATTATTGAAAACCTCTAGCGCAGCTTTACGGGCATTATCAGCAAGTTCTTTCTGATCAATATTTGCCAACACACCGAGTTGCGGCATCATAAAGATCGAATCAACAGCTAATTGTGTGATCCCTTCTGGCAGGAATGCATCAATTAACATCCGGGTAGATTGCTCTCTGCGCGGCGCATGCGATAAAACACCGCCTGACCCAACCAGTAAATCAAGATCCATCATATCTACAAGGGATAAACCAGACTCAGATTGTTCAAATGCGTCTGAGATTGTACGCTCTTTTTGCACACCTTTGAGGTTTACGGCAAAGGACTTATGCTGAATGAAAGATATCCGTAACGCTTCTCTGGCAATAGCTTGTTCAATTTTTAATTCTTCCATGGATTGCGGTACGGTAGTGGGTCGAATCATTTTATTACCAATACGATTGGTTAATTCTTTTTCATCGATTTCAAATGGCACCCAGCGTAACACATTTTCCAAGGTAGCTTCTGCGAGTACATTGCAAATAGAATAGCTCATGCCCAAATTTGCACTAACTGTCCGGTTAAATTGACCTTGAAATACGGAAAAGATATCTGTAGTTGCGCCACCAATATCGACACCAACAACAGAAATATCTTCCTTAGCAGCGATCATTTCAATCAATGACCCTACAGCACCCGGCGTAGGCATGATCGGGGCATCGGTCCAAGTCATTAATTTCTTGTACCCAGGAGCTTGCTGCATGACGTGTTCCATAAATAGATCATGGATCTTATCACGACTTGGATTGAGATTTTCCCTTTCTAAAACCGGACGAATATTTTCTACAAGTGTAAGATCAGTCTGCTCTCCGATAGTTTTTTTGATTTCGTTGCTGGCTTTGTTATTTCCAGCGAAAATAACGGGTAATTTATAATCACTTCCTAACCGTGGTTGGGGATTCGCGGCTTTTAGTATTTCTGCCAGTTCAACGACATGTTTTATCGTACCACCATCAATGCCACCAGAAAGTAATATCATGTCCGGACGTAGTTGCCGTATTCGTGTAATTTTTTCGTGCGGTTTACGTCCATCATTAGAGGCCAGTACATCCATAACAATTGAACCCGCACCAAGCGCTGCCCGTTCAGCGCTTTCGCCACTCATTGATTTTACAACACCAGCAACCATCATCTGCAACCCGCCACCGGCTGAACTGGTGGAAACATAAATATCAACACCTTTATCACCCTGTTGGGGAGTGATAATCTGATCACCATCAAGAATAGTACGATTGGATATCTCTTCCACTTCCATCACAGCGTTCAATACACCTCTAGTAACATCCTCAAATGGGGCTTCAACTGTAGTAGGTGCTTCCCCGCGGAAGCGAAGTCGATATTCATCATTTACCAATTCGATCAATATCGCTTTGGTCGTGGTACTGCCGCAATCGGTTGCCAAGATCGATTGTAACGCCATAACTAGAACAATCTTGGGAAATAAATTAAAGTTATATAGGCATAGGTTAAGGGACTGGCAAATGTGATCGAATCGAAACGATCAAGAACACCACCATGCCCTAGTAATAGTTTTCCAGAATCTTTTACTCCGACATCCCGTTTAAGCAATGATTCTGCAAAGTCACCGGCCTGTCCAAAAAATCCGGTAATTATACTCAAGACAGCCACATCTAATAGCGTTAGATTCGGCAATATGCCCTGCACATGCAGACCATAGAAGACTACGAAAGAAGATACGAGACCTGCCATGGAACCAACCCAGGATTTATTGGGGCTAACCCGTGGAAAAATCTTTTTCTGACCCCATTTCATACCAAAAATATATGCCACCGAATCACAGATCCATATTGCGACGACCATACTGACTGTGAAATACGTACTGTAAACCGTATCCAGATTCCGTAAGGAAATTACTGAACCCAACAAAACAGGAACGTACATTATGCCTAAAACTGTGATCCCCATATTTCTGGTTGAGTTTAGTTTATCCCGACCCATTTCTATAAATAGAGAAATAATGATAAAACAAGCCAACAATAATAATCCCTCTAATAAGGTGATCACCGGAACCCAGAAATAATATGCCGCCATAAACCCAGTGAATATGTAGCCAGTTACTTTTACCGGAGTTTGCCGTTCATTAGTATTCATGCGATAAAATTCATCTAGTCCGATAATCATCACGAGAAAAATAAACAAGGCAAACACAGTTCCTCCCTGCCAAAGCAAAAAAAGAATAGCGGGTATACCAATGACGTTAATCAGTGTACGATTAGTTGAAAGCTGATTCATGAAAAGAATAAATTATCGATATAAAATACACCCAATTAGTCCTTTTAACAATAATGATTGGCCGAGGATTAATCTAGTATTACAGGCTCAGGATTTGTGTTTCATATATTTGTTATCACCGACCTCGATAATCTCAATCCTGACTTTTGTTGTACCCTGCGAAAGAAAATCAAGTTTCTTGGCGGCACCATAGGAACAATCCAATATCCTGCCCTTAATGTAGGGCCCACGATCATTGATACGCAAGATCAGGGATTTATTATTGGCGAGATTGGTTACACGGACCGTTGTATTAAGCGGTAATGTTTTATGCGCAGCTGTAATGCCGTACATATCGAATACTTCCCCATTTGCTGTAAGTTTTCCATGAAAATCAGTACCGTAGAATGAACTAACACCAGTAATCACCTTGGGTACACGTTTCGCTGTCTTTAGACTTCTTGGATTCGATTTTTTCCTTGCCCCAGTGGAACTCCCATAACGAGGCGAATTCGTACAATCAGCAAACAATATACACATAACTAAAAGTAAGTACCTGCTCACGAGCCCAATTCCACTTTTCCGACGAGTTCATGAACAGAGCCTATATTATTTTTTTTAAGTAATGCATCAAGTTCTACGATAATGCTGTTACCCACATTCGGATCCCGGTAATTCGCTGTGCCAACCTCTACAGCGACTGCACCGGCTAAAACGTATTCAAACGCATCGTCCGCAGAGGTAATACCACCAATACCAATTAGGGGAATATCCACCGCTTGATATACCTTATGCACACAAGCTAATCCAACTGGTTTAATGGCTGGACCGGATAATCCACCGAAACCATAATGAATATTACTTTTCTTATTAGTGGTATTTATGCTCATTCCCACTAATGTATTTATTGCTGAAAGAGCATCGGCACCGCCCTTTTCCGCAGCAACGCCAATAGCAGCAATGTCCGTAACATTGGGGCTCAATTTCATGATCAATAAACGATCTGTGAGTTTTCGAAGTCGTGCTGTAAGTTTTTCCGTAAGATCACAATCCACACCAAACTCCATCCCACCTACCCTTACATTAGGACATGATATATTTATTTCATATCCAACAATATTAGAAGATACTAATTCCATCATTTCTAATATTTCACAATATTCATCCTCCGTACTCCCCGCAATATTCATGATGATCGGAGTCTTTAGTTCTTCGTACAAGGGGATCATTTTTTTGATATACGTCTCCACGCCAATATTTGCCAGTCCAATCGAGTTGAGCATGCCAGATGGTGTTTCAACAATCCGCGGGGGTGGGTTACCTTCTCGGGGGTAGCGGGTAATGGATTTTGTTACAATTGCACCTAGAACAGTGATATCCGCCAGTTCAGATACTTCCATACCATAACCATACGTACCGGACGCAACAAATATGGGATTTTTGAATTCTACTAAACCTACCTTAACCCGTAAGTCAGCCAATGATAACGTCCTTTGATTGATATACTGGACCATCAATACATACTAATGAATACTTCTCATGATAACTTTGCTCAGAGATATTTCCGTTATTTCTTTCCACAACACAGCCCTGGCAGATACCAACACCGCAACCCATGTAGCTTTCTACGCTGATTTGGGCTGGTATTTGATGGGCAGTGGCAAACTCCTGCACTGCTTTTAGCATCTGTTCTGGACCACATGCAAATATTTCCGGCTTACCTATATTTTCCAGGATTTTTTGAATGGCTGGAATGACCGTACCCTTAATACCTACCGTCCCGTCATCCGTGGCCAGGAAAACGTTATTTTGTGGGTCATGGTTTATGAAATGCTCTGCCCTGGTACGAGCACCGATGACCAAGACTGATTCCTGACCTGATACTGTACCTTCCCCATGCATGTTCAGTATGGGCGCCAGACCGACACCGCCGCCCACAAGTACCGGTGTGAATTCATCATCACCCCATCTAAATGTGTTTCCTAGCGGGCCCAGGATGTTCAGTGCAGCGCCAACTTTCAATTCAGTAAGTATCTCTGTCATTCTGCCAAATAGCTTGTAAATAATCGCTATTTGATCACCATCTACAGCAGCGATACTCATAGGTCGACGTAGGGGACTGTCCCACGACGATTGTACCAAAATCTGGATAAATTGACCCGCGCCCTTGTACTGTTCAGCAATTCCAGGCGCCGTCATTTTCATTCTCCAGATATTGCTGGCAATCAACTTATTTTCCAGAACAGTTGCAATTTCAATTTTCAATGGTTGTGTCCTCAACTGTTTCTTTATTATCTACATCCACTAATTCTTCAGGTTTTGCAATGATTTCAGTGTCTTTCTCTATTATTTTCATCGTGTCTACCTGATTATCTACTACCACTATTTCCTCAGTTTCTGCAATAATTTCAGCGCCGCTATCTAGCACATCCAATGTGTCCACCTGGTTCATCATTGATAACATTTGTTGCAATTCCTCATAACGATTTATTGTGGCCTGAGCCTGTTCGCTTTCGGGCTTATGGCTTTGCAGCCATTCATAATAATATATGGCACTATCCGCCTGGGCAAAATGACGATCATACATTACTGCTAGGAACATGGCTGAACGGGCAGCCACATCACTACTTTTATCCTGGTGCAGGATTTGTTTGAAAATGTCTAGTGCACCATCCGGATCAGATTGCCACCCTAATTCACCCTGCCGAAATAGTTGATTTGATGAACCGTCCAAATTATCCATACCGTAACGCACCCGCATGTAATCAGAAAATTCAGAGCGGGGAAATTTATCCAATAATATATCACGCAATGCAATTCCCTTTGTGGTATCATCCTGTTGCGCGGCTAGATAGGAAGCGGTGAACAATGCTTTTGCGTACTGTTCAGTAGTCGGTAAGCTATCTATAATTTTCATGAAATGAGGAATAGCTTCCGCAGGACGATTAAAGTGAAAGGCTTCCAGTTCGCCCATATTGTAATAATGATTAGCTAGTGATTCATAATTGGGTGATAAATCCTCAGTCTGGATCTCATTTGCGGCGCTTGTATCGCTATTAGCAGAATCAGCCTGTGTATTTAAAAAAATTTCCAATAAAGTGGCTATAGAAGTCTGCGAATCCTTGTAGGACTTAATTTGCTTCACACGAAGGTTTGCTGTAGGTGTGTATTGAGATCTTTGGTATTCTTTGGTGACCTGGCTAAACTGTTTTTCAGCCTCATCCAGATCCCAATTTTCATTCATAGCAATTTCTCCAAGTAAATAATATGCTTCAGCTGAATTCCTTGACCGGGCATAATCCTTTATAATTGATTCTAAGCGGTTCTTGGCCATCTCATTTTTTCCTTGCATCTGATATAAGCGGACCAACTCAAGCTCCAGGCTACCATGAATTCTGGTGAAGCGATTATCCACCAAAATTGATTTTATTTCCGACATAACAACATCCCAATTACCCAGTAAACGATGGATACGTACAATTTGTAGATTGGCTTCTTCGATCCGTTTTTTTGACAGGGAATAACGGATCACATTTTTATTTGAATTCAGTGCCAGTTCATAATCTTTTTTATCAAAGGCCAGTACGGAAATCCGGTAATAGATCTGACCCCTTTGGTCCGCTTCGCTGGTGAGTTCTGCTCCCTTGAGCAGGTTTTCCAAGGCTGACTTATCGTCATTTAATTCCAATAGTATCTCAGAGATGGATAAGTGGACCTCTGCTTTTTGGTCATTGCTCAACGGTTCGTCCAGGTTACTGATCAGTGTTTCGAGGGCAGCCTGAGATTTTCCCTGTTTCCACTTTACCATAGCCTGCCAGTACCCTTTTTCAAATGGATAGGTTTCACCAAACTCATCCGCAAATTTCTGGAAAGTTGCTTCAGCCAGGAGGTATTCTTGACGATAAAAATGTGCCTTCCCGATCAATAATAGTGCATTTTTTCGGTATCGGGTGTCAGGATATTCTTCTAACACCAGCCTTGATTTGTCGATCACTTTGGAATAAGAATCAATTGCGGATACAGGAATTGTTTCACCTGCTTTTTCCAGTCGAATTTTCTCTGCTCTCTTAAAGTATTGCTCAGCGTTATAGAACGTATTGAAATACGCACAGGATAAAAAGTAAATGCCTATAGTTAAGGTAACAAAATGTCTGTATTTCAAGATAATACCAGCAAAATTCGATCGAAAATTCTAATCTACTGGTGGGAATTCCAACCAATTAACTTGTTGAATCACGGATGAACTCAGGATAATTTGGACCATGCGCATCGCAAAATTATGTGCCATTATTTTATCATTCTCTTTTACTATTGCGCAGGATGTCGATTCAATAGGGCCTGATTTGGGAATCTACACAGGTTTCCTTGATATCAAAGCAGACAGTATGGGCGTACCCTTATTTTTAGATGGTATTTTTATTGGTGAAACCCCACTGGTGAATCCAATCCCTGTTTTACCAGGATTTCACGAGGTTAGTTATCTTCCACCTGAAGAGACAGAGCGGGTCAGGAACCATGTCATGTTTTCCGATGCTGTGAAGCGCATCTATGTTCCGCCGGGAGCTGTGAAACAGGTATTTCTATATTATCAAAACCAGTATAGTTATCTAAGGGCAGCACGAGGCCAGGCCAGGGTAGTGCGCTATGTTGGCATCGCGTTTATCATATTCTTCATGGAATTGATCTGGCTGTCGATATAAACCGTTAAATTAGGCTGTTATCACACCAGATTATCTCAGTAAATTTACAACATGGAAGATCATCATACACCCGATCCATCACTTAAATTCAAACCGGATTACAAATGGCCTGAACCCGGCAATGAACGAAATTGCCCCGCAGATCCAACTATTCCCTGGCAGCTCAATGAAGATGATCCTTCCTATTATGGTAAACCCTGGTGGTGTTTTAAATGCCAGTTTCAGTTCTCTGAAGAAGATTTGATGCAAGGAGTCTCCTGTCCAAACGGCACCGCCAGCAAATCACTATAACAATAATTCTGACCACCAGAATTTTCTCCCTTACATCCAGTATTACGCCTGTATTATTTCTCTATTATCATCGATAATATCATCTATGATCCAGCGCACCACTGCCGCATCATCCAGGAAACCCAGTTTTGGTATACTATCAGGTATTTCATCATCCGGATCGATAAAATACTGCAACGCAAAGAGAATCTTTTTCCGCAATTCAATGCTTTGTATAGGGTAGGTGGAAAGGAACTGGTATAATTTTGCCACATCCTGAACTAGTTGCAGTTGAGCGTTATCCAGGTGCGATGAGCCCATCAGCAGATCCAGTTTATCCGGTATACATTTCATTATTTCCTGTTCAATTTCAAGATCGACTTGTTCGATCTCTTTTCGATAACGGGCTTTATCTTTTTCAGTAAGTTGTATTTGATTTGGGGTTTCCATTGCTGTATAATTTACATAGCGAATTAAATCAATATTAAATTAAATGAATTCAGTTCATGAAATAAAATCCCGCCTGACAAAAACTATTGCAATCGATCACCTGACCATAATGGATGATACGGGTAGGCATCTACGGCACCAGCATTATGATGGCGGAGGACATTTCCAAATAACAATAGTATCCATCGACTTTGAGGGAGTATCGTTATTAGATCGACACAAAATTGTTTATCAAGCATTAGATGGTATGGTCAAGAAGGAGATCCATGCCTTAGGTTTAAAAACTATAGCTACTAGCGAGTGGATAAATGAAAAGGAAACAGAATCATGGCAGTAAACAATCTCACCCCACTGGAACTGGTTACCCACTTATTATCCTGCATGCAGATCGCTGATAATCAAATTGATTGGGAAGAAAAAGAGGTCTGGGCCGATGCCCTGACTGATTTATTCCCGAATCATACCCCGGACCGAGCCCAGGAAATCCTGCAAACAGCCTACCAGACTATTCTTCCTTTAGATAATTATGGGCGGAAAAACCATCTGATTGCAGTATGCAAAGAGCTTAAGAACCATTACGACCAACAAACACTACAAAATGACCTAGCACCAAAAATCACTGAACTCATTGACGCGGATGGCATGGTACTTTCAGCGGAAGTTGATCTGGCAGAAGTAATCGAGAATGAACTTGGGATACGGATCGAGATTTCAGAAGATTAATCCACCCCAAAATCACTATAATTCGGCGTGTAACTTGTACCGTTTAATATAGCGGCCATATCTTCTTCCAGTAATTGGACAGGCGACTCAATAATTCGTCCAATTTCATTACCATTGTTATACAAGATAACAGTTGGAACATGGTGGATATTCAGGCCTACTTCTTCTTCTCCAGGACTATTCTTTTCCCGATTCAAATTTATCAAGGTTAAGCGGGACTCATCAAAACCTGCCGCGTCCAGAATCCGGTAGATACGCGGTACTTCCCGTCTGCTGTCCCTGCACCAGGTGCCCATAAACAACTTAATAGACAGGTTTTCACTATCATTATTTATGCCTTGTATTGCTTCCTTATTTAATGCATAAGCATCATATTCATTATTAAACCACCCTGAAAAGGGATTTTGTTGCAGCCCACCCCTATTACTCAAACCGACCAGAATTCTAGTCTTCGATTGTTTATCATACACAGTTTGATTCAACGTTGTGCTGCAGGATATATTTAATTGCAGGAATATAATGACTATAATAAGGTTTTTTATTTTTTTAATCAGGAAGATATTATTGAATATCATGCCAATGGCCATGTTCTGGGGACCATATTTTCCCGGGCGGTGTCTCACCCGGCGGTTGTGCCTGGGGAATATTTGATGCAACACCAGGTAATGCAGACGCAGGAGTGGCCGCGATGTTATGCCAGTGACCGTGCTCTGAGGACCATACTTTACCAGGTGGCACTTCACTAGGAGGCTGTGCGTATGATCCAGTACGCGCCTGGGGGATTACGGAGGTTGATATTGGACTATTCATTGTTGTTGTTGTGGTGTTACTACTTGTATCCATAAAAAAGAACAACAAGAATATGCCACCTATAATACCAGCAATAACCCACTGCTGGTTGAAATTACTGGTTACCTGTCCATGGCAAACCTTGAACTTTTTTCCACTTCCACAGTGACAGGGATCATTGCGAGCTTGTTTCTTCATCGATAATTTTTCCTAGAGGTTTACACTACCTATCTCTATTTAGTGATTAAACTCTCCAGTGAGTAATAATATAACAGTTTTAAGACCCGTAATCTAGGTCTTCTATCAAGCTTTTTGGACTCTAATGCCTGCGGTACGTATTGGGTCTCAAACTCGGTGAAAAATTCATTATACCGACTATATTCGATAAGACTTGGTTTTGGTGAATCAGATCTTTTTTCCAGTAGATCTAGACCGATTACTGGATCAAACTTGTTGAATACACTGAGCGGCTTAAAAAAATTATCATAATGTGCCGGGATATAATATTCCGGCTTTAACTCTGACAGACAGGAACCAATATTGTTCTTAGCCCTGGTGGTGATGGTTTGAATCAATATATCAACTTGCCCGATCAGTTCCGGGTTAATAACGAGTGGTGAATCAGAAAAATAAATACGTAACCCATTCGTTTCCACCAGGTAGCCGATAGACTGTTTATTATATAACTTGTAATCCCAGCAATTATACGGTGGTTTATCCATGATAGACCCTTTTGGCCCTCGCCAAGGAATATAATCGTAACGTGGATGCTGCCCTTTAAATGCGGTGACCGAAAAGCGACCAAATGTACCAATTTCAATCATTGGATCATTGTTATCCAAGTTTAAAACATTTATATGACTATCATCCAAGCCGCCCTTGCGATCAACCCAGTCAATTCCACTGTTATCTTGATAGCCATTGATAATACGGGATGTATTGGGATCACCTACCACAAGCGGTCGATTGGTTGCGTCAGGATACTGCGCTAGGATGTAGGGCACATCTTGAAGGTGATCATAATGACTGTGGGTTACTAGAATGACTGCAAGTTTATCTAAATCGATTGTTGAAAGTAAATAACGCTGGACGGCACTTGTATCAATCACAATTGGTTTCAGGAGTTCCGTGAGCTTTGGCCGGGAAATAAACGGATCAATCAATATTGTCGTTTGGGCATCACTAATCTCATAACCAAAGGTCCCTAACCAGCGAATCCTCAGACCAGGTAATGGTTTTATCGCAGATCTAATATTTGGTTCATTATGCTCAACACTTGCTTTAGACCATTCAAGGACTTGGCCAAGAGCTAAGTCATAGCCGGGTACACCCACATAGGATATTTCAGTTATAGTTTTACTATTAATCCCAAAAGATAGGCTGGCAAGGATAAATAGTGGTAGGAGTCGCGTCATTCTTATTTAAAACATTAAAAATGTCCTTTAAATTTATCCACTGGATATTTCTGGATGTTCTTTTCCATTTTTTTCTTTATCGCATCTGCAATATCAATATTATTTCTGTTACAGAATGCTAAAGTATATATCACTATATCAGCGATTTCATCAATAGCATTTTCCCTAATGTCACCTGCTTTCATTGCCTCCCGCGCCTGATCCAGACTGAGCCATTGAAATAATTCCATCAGTTCCGCCACTTCAACCGATAGTGACATGGCCAGGTTCTTTGGACTATGGAACTGCTTCCAATCTCTTTCATCCACAAAAGATTCTACGATTAACTTTAAGTCATCTATGGTAGTTTTATTATCATGCATTAACTAAATCTACCACTGCTCCCACAAACAAAAAACCCCGCTACTTGGCGGGGTTCTTGATAAATTGATTTGTTATCAACTACGCTACAATTTTACCTCTTTCGACATTCCTTCTAGAATTTCTTTTTCCTCATTTTTAGTTACTTTATATAGCGTTTCTTGTCCACCATTAGGTCGATGACGCCTTATTTTTTTAATATCTTCCAATTCAGAATGTCTAATACATTCCTTAGAAGTTGATTTATTGTTTTTTAGATAAAA
>Ga0207990_1001583_pt1 | contig 11446 bp, 10 predicted proteins | sample ETNtaG_8_FD_185780 | JGI IMG/M metagenome (GOLD analysis project Ga0207990, IMG submission 185780) | Marine microbial and viral communities from oxygen minimum zone, Eastern Pacific Ocean - ETNP201406SV75 (SPAdes) (version 2) | ecosystem: Environmental > Aquatic > Marine > Oceanic ...
ACCATCTTTCACAGCTTGAAAAAATTCATTATCTGTTATTTCACCTATTTCGTACTGTTCATGTACTTCATAGGGAAAATGATCTTTGATAACATCAATTGACAGGTCGGTACAGTCGCTCCAATGTTGTAATGACCGCACATGGTCGATTTCCAGCAATACACCGCCGATGTCAAAAAAGATGTGTTTAATCACCATTCAAATGGGCCCTCCACTAAACGCCATAAATACCAGGAAGCCAATGTTCTATACGGTCGCCAAAGTTCGGCTATTTTGATCATGAAATCAGGTGCGGGTAATTCATCCAATCCACAAAATAATTGAAAACCTTTTCGGATACCTAAATCCGTTACTGGAAAAACATCAGGGCGATGTAAAGTGAACATCAAAAACATCTCCGCCGTCCAGGGGCCCACTCCTTTAATAGATGTTAGGTTTTCAATTATCGCTTCATCATCTAATTGGTCCAAATTTTTCGATACAGATCCATTATCAAAAGCTTCAGCTATATTGTGTACATACATAGCTTTCTGATTGGAAAATCCTACAGATCGTAATTCTTCATGGGATTTTTCCATTACTGTTTTTGGCGACGGAAATTTTTCTCCATTAAATAGTTCTTTAAATCGATTATAAATGGTCGAAGCTGCTTTTCCACTCAATTGTTGATACACAATAGCGCGAACCAATGCTTCAAAATAATTTGATTCTTTGTGAAATCCTGGCTTTTCAAATTCTTCAATCAGACGAGCCATTTTTTTGTCGGACCGCTTTAAATGAGATAAGCCCTCATCAATATTCATTTGCCGCATACGTAAATCTGCAATTGACTTTCTGAACTCAAAGGTGTTTTTTCATAATCACCAAATTTTTCCCTGACTTTAAAACCAGCTTTAGTTAACAGCCTATCCATGGTATCAGGAAAAATCATATGCATATCAAAAGTAAACTTTTCAACATCTTCCTGACCATATTTATTAAAGAACCATTGAATATGATTGATTTGTGAATCAGTATCATACTCGTTCATTTCACTTACAATACAATGACTGCCATCAGGATAGTCAAATTCCATGACATAATATTTTTGCTTATCTCTATATAGAAAAAGAGGGTCTGGAATAAATGTATCGATCAGAAATGTTCCATCATCCGTTAAATTATTATTTACGCACTGGAAAAATGACAATACATCTTTTTCGTTCATTAAATGGAAAATGGAATTAAAACCGATAAAAATAAATTGAAACATCTGATCAAAATCAAAACTCCGCATATCACCTTTTAACATCGTTGCTTTTCGTCCAAATTGTTTTAATTTATTTTTCGCACATTTTACAAAAGCATGACTGGATTCAATACCCGTATAGGAATGTCCTTGTTCCAGTATTGGTAAAGCAAGCCGCCCAGTTCCTGCACCTAATTCAAGGATTGGACCACCAAACTCATCGGCAGAATTTGAAATGAATTCAATATCATTCGTTTTCCACCAGTGAGCTGTGTCATATAACTCCGGATCGGAATAAATATCTTTGATCAAAGGGATTAAGTAAGTACCACCAATTCTTTGGTGGTTTTATTCAACACTTCACAACCTTCTTCATGAATAATTACATCATCTTCAATACGAACACCACCCCAACCTTCTAAATATATCCCTGGCTCAATTGTAACAACATTATTCGTTTCCAGCGTTTGGGTACTCAATTGGCTCATGCGCGGTTCAGTGTGAATCTCCAAACCAAGTCCATGACCCGTTCCATGGTTGAAATATTCACCATAACCTTTTTCAGTTATATAGTCTCGGGTGACATTATCCACTTCCTTACATGTCATTCCCGCCTTGGCTGTATCACATCCCGCCTGTTGGGCATCTTTAACAGTATTGTAAATTTCACGATGCTTATCTGTTGCTTCGCCCACAACAGGTGTCCGGGTCATATCGGCATGGTAACCGGAAAATTTTGCCGCTGCATCAATGACAATAAAATCCCCTTTTTCAAACGGCCTGTCTCCCGGGACAGCATGGGGTAATGCGCTATTCGGTCCACCGGCAACAATGGGAGAATACGCCTCTCCATCGCTCTCTTGGCGATATCGAGTTACCAGTTGGATGGCCACATCCTTTTCCGTTGTGCCTACTTTGAGCATAGGTATAATTTCTTCATAAATGGCATCTGTGATTTCGACAGCGGTTCGAATAGCATCAAGCTCTGATTGATCTTTTATTGCTTGGAGGTTTTCCATGAGCATGGATGTGGATTCCCAATTAACATTTGAAAAAACGTCCTGCATTGCTTTGAATTGACTAACGCTGGTATGATCACCTTCAAAGCCTAACTTTAAGCCATTTTGTATCAAATTGTTTTTTTCGATTATGGAAAGATGCGTACCAAAATCAATGAACCTTTCCAAGCCTTTGACTTGATTTTTGGACTGAACATCATAACGGCCATCGGAAATAAAGTATGATCCATCAGTCGTAATGAGACAGGAAGCAGCAGACCCGCTAAATCCACAAAGATAACGGATGCTGGTCAAGTTTGTAAGCAGTATACCATCCACACCCATTTCAGCCAGTTTATTCTTTAAATTATTTTGCCGTTGTGTAAATATTTGTTCACTCATGTTATTCTTTCAACATTTCCAAAATATCTTGTTTTTCACTTTTAACACGTTTCTTATCCGATCCCTTTTTCTCTAAAATATCCAAAACAGTTAATGCTTGGTGGTGTAGACCCTGGTTGCGCAAAACAGCTACCATTGTAAATGTCGCCAGCCTGGGACTTATTTCAATACTATCAAATTGTTTTTTGGGATGTATTTTTTTAACCTTTTGCTTTTTTATTCTTTGGTGTGGCTTTTTTGCTGTTTTGTTTTCCATCCAATCATGAGCTGTTTTGTTGCTAGGATCCCATTTTAATATTTGCTGCCATGTTTTATGAAGGATGGTATCCGAACGATCTAATTCAGTTTGTATTTTAGCCAAATTTGTAGCCGCTTGTAAATGTATTGTACCATTTTTTAACACAGATTTAAAGGATTGTTCAGCTTTCTTGAGTTCCCCATCCGTTTGATCTGTTTTACCCAGTATAAAGAGACCATCGGCATTCTCTGGATGGTATTCTAATCCAATTTCACAGACTTTTCGAGCACGGTCTAAATCGCCGTCTTTTAAATAATGTTCTGCCAGGACAGAAAATAAATGCGTCTCAAAATTATCAGCAAAATGAAGTTCCATGGCTGTGCGGCTGGACAGGTCCATGTTTAGCGGCGATTGGTCTGCACCCAATCTGTTATATAATCGATGGTATCCTGGACCGGTGTTCCGGGTCCAAATAATTTTCCAACCCCAATGCTGCCTAAAGCGGCCATATCTTTTTCAGGAATAATTCCGCCTCCGGTGAGGAGCACATCATTTAATCCTTTATCCTTCATCAATTCCATTACTTTAGTAAAGATAGTCATATGGGCATTATTCAGGCTGGATAAGGCAATAACATCCGTATCCTCCTGGAGGGCTGCTGATACGATCATTTCCGGCGTTTGACGGAGGCCAAGATAAATTACTTCCATACCGGCATCTCTATAAGCCGACGCCAAAACCTTGATACCACGATCGTGACCATCAAGACCTGGTTTGGCCATTAATATTCTAATTTTTCGTTCCATAGTCTTTAACTCGATATATGGAAAATTACAACTCTATTGGTGTTGGTTTCAGCCAAATTCCGATATTGGATTTTTTCACAATTGATTATTTTTTACTATCCAATATAATCGTAACAGGTCCATCGTTTTGGATATTCACTTTCATCATGGCACCAAATTCTCCCGATTGTACCGGAACACCTTGACCTTTCATCTTTTTCATAAAATCTGCATATAATGCATTGCCCTTTTCTGGCAGTGCTGCATGAATAAAACTCGGCCGGCGACCTTTTTGAGTATCCGCGCATAATGTAAACTGGCTTATCACCAATGCTGATCCAAGTACATCTTTAATTGATAAATTCATTTTTTCATTTTCATCATTGAAAATGCGCAAACCGGAAATTTTATTTACCAAATAATTCGTATCGTCCTCATCATCGTTACCCATTACACCCAATAAGATGACAATCCCTTGATCAATGTGCCCAACGACATTATCATCAATTGTTACGTTTGCGGATGTTACCCGTTGTATAACGGCGATCAATTAGACACCCAGACGTTATCTTTGCCATAAACATCTCTGAGTTTTTTAATGAATTCCCTTCCGGATGAAACACGAATATTATGGGCAAATATACGTTGGTCTTTCCCGCCGTTTCCTGATATGTGAAACATCAATCCACAGCTGCCGTGATATTTTTGTGCCAATGTATTAAAATCATCTACGTCTTTTGGGTTCATTTGATCAAGTTCGAATTTTATATTCACATGTTTTGCAAAATAATCGCGAGCTTTGTCTAGGGTAACAATTTCATCTGCAATGATTTTCAAGTCGCTGAAATCAGATGTGTCTGTTGGCCGGCCGCTGACAAAAACAATTTCGTCATTATCCAATAAATCTTTGAACTTATCAAATACAGAACTAAACGCAAGTATTTCGGCTTGACCGCCAAGACATTCCAATTTGAAAAAAGCCATCTGATTGTTCTTGCGGTCAAAATGAAGTCTGAATTCCTGAATTGAACCGCCAATGCGAACAATATCCAGCTTTAATTCTTCAACATTTTCAGAGAAATCAAAATTACTGAATTCCTCCAAGTCTTCAGCATACTTCAACAAAGGATGTCCTGAAAGATATAAACCCAAAACTTCTTTTTCCTTTTGTAAAGAAACGCTGTCTGACCAACTCTCTGCATTAACTAACTCAGGAACCATGGATGATTCACCGTTTGATGCCTGGCCAAAAAGATCCACTTGATTGCGGTGTCTGTTTTCCTGGATCTGCTGACCGTATCTTAGGGCAATATCAATGGTTGCGAACTTTTCTGCTCGCGTTCCTGCTAAACTATCCATGGCGCCGGCCATGATCAGGCTTTCCAGCACTCTTTTATTGACCGCCCGCAAATCCACACGGGATGTAAAATCAAATAAAGACTCAAAAGAACCATCTTTATCACGAGTTGCCAGTATATGCTCCAGAGCTTTTGATCCAACATTTTTAATGGCGTTTAGTCCAAAGGAAATCGTTTTTTTATTCACCGGACGAAAATTTATATCCGATACATTAACATCCGGGGCATCTACAGACATTTTTTGCTTTCTGCATTCGTTAATTAAAATTACCACACGGTCAATGTTGGACATTTCACTTGTCAGGTTAGCAGCCATGAATTCTGAAGGATGATGAGTCTTAAGCCAAGCCGTTTGGTAGGCCACATACGCATAGGCGGTGGAATGGCTTTTGTTAAACCCATACTCCGCAAATTTTTCAATAAGAGCATAAATTTCTTCGGCCGTTTTACGGTCGATATTATTCCCTTGGGCACCTTCAACAAATTTCACTTTCATCTCGTCCATGAGTTTTTTAATCTTTTTACCCATGGCACGGCGCATAATATCCGCTTCAGCGAGGGTAAATTTGGCAATCTCGTGAGCAATCTGCATCACCTGCTCCTGATAAACGATAATACCGTAGGTTTCATCTAATATATGCTCTAGCGCAGGATGGATATAAGTGATCTTTTTCTTGCCGTGCTTACGCTTAATAAAATTATCAATATTTTCCATGGGTCCAGGTCGATACAAGGCATTCATGGCAATGAGGTCTTCGATTTGTGTGGGTTTCAACTTTTTCAGAAATTCGCGCATTCCGGAAGATTCAAACTGGAAAACACCAATTGTCATCCCCTTTGCAAACAATTTATATACCTTTGAGTCTTTCATATCAATTTTGGAGATATCCACTTTTTCACCACTATTTTTCAACAGTTTCAGGGTGTGATCAATAACCGTCAAATTGCGGAGGCCAAGGAAATCCATTTTCAGCAAGCCCAAGTCTTCCAGGCCCTTCATATCATACTGACTGGTAATATCGCCCGTATTGGATTTGAAAAGGGGAGTGTAATCTGTCAGGTCTCCTGGTGTAACCACAACACCGGCAGCATGGGTGGATGCATGACGATTCATGCCTTCAAGTGTTAGTGCGTGCTCAATTAATTCTTTATATCGTCCATCGGCAGCTTCCCGCATTTCAGGATTTTGTTTCAGTGCTTGCTCTAATGTTATAAACGGTCCAGCAGGAATCATTTTGGCAACTTTGTCTACGTCACCGAACGAAAAACCCAGCACACGTCCTACATCACGCACAGCCTGACGGGCTTTCATTTTTCCAAACGTAATGATCTGTGTTACAGAATTATTACCATATTGCTGTTTGATATAATCGATGACTTCACCGCGACGCTCAATGCAAAAATCAATATCAATATCCGGCAGGCTGATTCGGTTTGGATTTAGAAATCGTTCAAAAAGTAGGTTATGCTTCATGGGATCTATGGTCGTGATATCCAAGGCAAAAGACGCCAGGCTACCGGCAGCAGAACCCCGGCCCGGTCCAACAGGAATACCATTGTCTTTTGCATATTTAACAAAATCCATAGTAATGAGAAAATATCCGGCAAAGCCCATTTTTTTAATTACACCCAATTCATGATCCAGACGGTCTTGGAGATCCGGTGTCATATCACCATAAATGTTGCGAACACCGTCTTCACATAAATAGCGTAAATAATCATCAGGGTCTTGGGATTGGGCATCTTCAGGAATTGGAAATGAAGGTAGATGATAATCACCCATGGGTAATTCGAGATCGATGCTATCTGCAATTTTTCGTGTATTTTCCAAGGCATCGGGAAACTCCTTGAACAAATTATACATTTCATCTTGGCTTTTGAAATAGAACTCCGGTGTAGCATAGCGCAGGCGGTTGGGATCATCTCTTTCCTTCCCTGTTCCTAAACAAATATGCACATCATGGGCTTCCGAATGTTCCCGCTTGGCATAATGGGCATCGTTTGTTGCGATCAGCGGCAAGTCTAAATCCCGTGCCAATTTTGTAATGAGCTTCACATTGCGTTTTTCCTCATCAATACCATGATTTTGAATTTCCAGGTAATATCGTCCCGGAAACATTTCGGCATATTCTAAGGCTGTTTCTTTAGCGCCATCCCAATCATCATTTAACAATTTTTCAGTCACTTCTCCTTTTAAACATCCGGAAGAACAAATCAACCCCTCACTGTGTTCTTTAAGCAATTCCTTGTCTACACGCGGACGATAATAGAATCCTTCTAGATAACCATGAGTGACTAACTTCATCAGGTTGCGGTAGCCGACAATATTCTGTGCCAGTAATATGAGATGATTATTCCCCCAGCCGCCTTCAGCTCTTGGTTTCTTGTCAAAACGGCTGCCATGTGCTACGTAGATCTCACAGCCAATGATGGGTTTTACACCTGCATTTTTTGCAGATTTATAATAAGGGATTACACTGAACATATTGCCATGTTCCGTGAGTGCTACCGAATCCATTTTCAAATCGTCGATGGTATTCACCAGCGTCTGAACGGTCTGGGCACCGTCTAATAGACTGTAGTCTGAATGATTATGTAAATGGACGAATTCAGCGGACATAATTATCGATGAAAAAAGCCATTAATCCTATTATTGTACTGAATTTTAATACCTCGGAAAATTGTTTCGCTTGCTTAATTGCCGGCGATTTCAGAAACGAAAATACAATCATTGCCAAAGGTATTTCCACTCCTAAAACGAGGATAATCAAATAAGGCCAGCCATAATAACTTTTCAAAAATGGAATTATCGCTCCGACGCCAATTATACATGCTGCAGTTATGGAAACTCTAGCTGATTTTTCTAGCCCAGCTTTTACGGGAAATGTGTTTAATCCCGCTTTTGCATCACCTTCAATGTCGGCCATATCCTTAACCAACTCCCGGACAAAGGTCAGACCAAAGGCCAAACATGCCGGAATGATCATTATATTTATTTGTTCATAGACAGCTCCGGAAAAAATGAATGCCAGTCCCAATATTGCAGCTACTGCAGCATTACCGATCAATGGTGTCCCTTTAAGGAATTTGCTGTAAAAGATCATAATGGGGAGAGCTAAACCAACGGCAACAAATTGAGCTATACGGTTTAATTCTAATGTCAACACACTGCCAATCACGAATAAAATTATTGCCAAATACAACGCTGTTCTTTTTTTCACATGTCCCGTCACCAAAGGACGACTGGGACAATTTATAACATCCGTTTTATAATCCAACACATCATTATACGCATTAGCGGCAGCATTATAACACACAACAACAAGTATCGTTATTAAAAGTGTTTTTGTATCATTTATTCCATTCAAAATACTGGCACATACCACCATGGCAAAAGCTGATGTAATCAAATTTATGGGACGTAATAGTTTTATATGCTGCCAGAAATTCTTCATAAAACTTGAACCTTGAAGATGCGCTCATCTGAATTAAAATCCGCAATAAATTCCAAATGTTCAAAGCCCTTTCTATCAAAACATTCCTTTACTTTTTGTGGATGATTACCTAATCCCACTTCCATGATGAGCCAACTACCGGGACGAACCCATTTATTGGCTGATTCAGATAAGTGTTGATAAAACAGTAACCCGTCTTTATTGTCCGTTAATGCCAAATGTGGTTCATTATCCCGTATTTCTGTTGTGAGTGTAGACATTTCTTTTTCCGGAATATAAGGCGGATTCATTAACAAGCCATCGTATATAGGTTCAGGAGGATTAAATCTCAAAAAATCTGTTTGTAAAAATTTTACATTGTCTACATTGTTTATTGATGCGTTCTCTTCAGCAATTGTTAATGCATCCTCGGAAATATCCAAACCAAGAACCGTTGCATTTGAAATTTCAGCAGCAACTGAAATCGCAATACATCCGGATCCTGTTCCAATATCCACAATTTGTAGGTTGTCTAATTCCTGGAATGAATGAATAGCTACATCAACTAATCGTTCTGTCTCAGGGCGGGGAATGAGTACGGATGTATTTACATTAAATCGTCGACCATAAAATTCTGTCCAACCGGTTATATATTGCGCTGGAAGGCCATTTACTCGACTACTGATCCAATGCTGAAAAAGTTCGCTTTGCTGTTTAGTTAATTCATTTTCCTGAATGTATAATTCAGATTTTGTGCAGTTTAATAGAGAGGATAAAAGCCATTCGGCTTCTTGGGTGTTATCTTCCAGGGTAAGTGAAAGTTCAGTTGCTGACCACTTCAGCCATGTGTTGATTTGACCGTCTTGGGGAACAGAGGTCATTTAATCTCCAGCCAGTTGTTCCTGCTGCTCCGCCAATTTCAACTGTTCAATTAATTCAGAAATATCACCATCTAAAATAGCATCAAGTTTATACGCTGTATAATTTATACGGTGGTCCGTTATCCTTCCTTGTGAAAAATTATATGTGCGAATCTTTGCTGATCTATCCCCGGTGGATACCATAGATTTCCGAGCAGATGCTCTTTCTTGAGCCAAGCGTTCCTGTTCTTGAGCCAATAGCCTTGAACGTAATACTTTCATGGCCAATAAACGATTCTGGTGCTGGGATTTTTCATCTTGGCAAGAAACAACTAAACCAGAAGGTAAATGTGTTATCCGAATGGCCGATTCAGTTTTATTAACGTGCTGACCTCCTGCACCGCTGGCGCGGAATGTATCAATTTTCAAATCGCCTTCATTAATGTCAATTTCGGCTTCTTCCGCTTCAGGAAGGACTGCCACGGTTGCAGCTGACGTATGAACACGGCCACCTGCTTCAGTTTTTGGTACCCGTTGAACTCGATGAACACCGCTTTCATATTTCATTAATCCATAAGCACCTTTTCCCGTTATTAAAAAAATAACCTCTTTATATCCGCCAATTCCAATATCATTCATCTCCATAATTTCCCGAGTCCAGTTGTTGCGTTCGGCAAAACGAGAATATAACCGAAACAAATCCGCTGCAAATAAAGCTGCTTCATCACCGCCTGTCCCTGCGCGAATTTCAACAATTGTATTTTTGTCATCATTGGGATCTTTTGGAATAAGCATAACTTTTAATTCATTTTCCAGTGATTCCATTTGTACCTTTAATTCAGAGAACTCTTCTTGAGCTATCTCCTTCAATTCTGCATCATCACCCTTAAGTATATCTTCATCATCCGCAATTTGCTGAAGAACATCGAGATATTCTTGTCCCTTTAAAACGATGGGACTTAATTGACTATGTTCCTGGGCTGTTACTTTGTACTTATTTTGGTCATTCATTATCGCAGGATCGGATAAGAGTTTGCTTAATTCTTCTTGACGGTTAATGATCTTTTTAATCCTATCTTTCACCCGATGGCCTCTGCAGTATATTTTTTACCAACCATTTCATTATATTTTTCACCAAAGGCATTTTCTAAGGCTGTAATGGCTACATCAACCATTTCATCCTCCGGAGATTGTGTTGTAATTCTCTGTAACCATAATCCAGGGGCCCTTAAAACACGAAAGAATAAGGATTTATCTTTTCGTGCTGTAATTTTAATGATCTCGTACGAAACTCCTGCAACAAGAGGCATGAGGGGTAAATGAAAAGCCAAACGATGAAAAATGGTAATTTCACCAATAATGGCCATGACAATTGTATCTATTAAAGCAAATACGAGTATGGCAGATAAAAGGACAATGAACAAAAAACTAGTTCCACAACGAGGATGATAAGTAGAAAAAGATTGTGCATTAGCAACATTAACGTCTTTACCGGATTCAAAATTGAATACAACACGATGTTCCGCTCCATGATATCTAAATAAACGTTTAACATCTTTCATCAACGAAATAGCTAATAAATACAAAATGAAAAAAGTTATACGAAACAACCCTGAAACCAGGTTAAACGCTAATGCTTCCCGTTCTATATCCATGAGCCATGTGGTCAACCCCAAAGGGGCGACGAGGAACATTCCTACTGCTAATAAAACAGCAAATAAAGTTGTAAAGAAATTCGCCAGTTTACCAGGTTGTTTTTCTGCTTCTTCCGGCATGGCAATATCTGCTGACCACTGTAAGGTTTTCATACCCATTTTCATGGATTCGAATAAAGCCATCATACCCCGCAAGATAGGTCGTTTCCAAAATCCTGATGTTTCTACTCGGGAAGTAAAATCATGTTTATCTACGTGCACCGTCCCTTCCGGATCACGAACAGCTGTAGCGTAGGCGCCGGGAACACGCATCATGACACCTTCAATGACGGCCTGACCGCCGACAAGAATCGATGGTTTCATTAGTGTTAAAAGTAAATGTTTCATAAATAAAAAAATGGCTCCAAAAAGGATGTACCTTTTCCCGGAGCCATTATGTTTTTTTGTATAGTTACTGGGCTGATTTGGCGTATTTTGCCTTGAATTTT
>Ga0207990_1001585_pt1 | contig 11440 bp, 8 predicted proteins | sample ETNtaG_8_FD_185780 | JGI IMG/M metagenome (GOLD analysis project Ga0207990, IMG submission 185780) | Marine microbial and viral communities from oxygen minimum zone, Eastern Pacific Ocean - ETNP201406SV75 (SPAdes) (version 2) | ecosystem: Environmental > Aquatic > Marine > Oceanic ...
TAAGAACATCTAACTGATCAGATTCTGAAAAAATCAATTTCTTAAGTCTAGATTTAGCCCTTCTGTGGATTAGTCTAATTAATTTAGTATTAGTTCTAATTCTGGAATCTAGTATTTGTATATATCTATCCCAATCTTCTATTGGTTCCCTTGCAACACCAGAATCCATAGCTGCCTTTGCGACCGCTGGAGGAACTTCAGTAATCAATCTTGGATCAAATGGTTTGGGTATTATATAATCTTTACCAAAGATTAGTCGTTTAGCTTCTCCATAAGCAATATTAACTTGTTCAGGCACAGGTTTTTTTGCAAGATTAGCAAGAGCAATTACAGCTGCTTTTTTCATTTCTTCATTTATTTTTGTTGCTCTTACATCTAAAGCTCCTCTAAATATAAAAGGGAATCCAAGGACATTATTGACTTGATTTGGAAAATCAGATCTTCCTGTAGCCATAATTAAATCTTTCCTTGTAGACATTGCTAGGTCATAATTTATTTCTGGATTTGGATTAGACATTGCGAAAACAATTGGATCTTTAGCCATTGTCTTAAGCATTTTACTTGTTACAATATCTCCTGTAGATAAACCAATAAAAACATCTGAATCAATCATCGCATCTTCTAGGGTATTTATATTTCTTTTTGTAACAAAAAACTTCTTCTCATCATTTAAATCAGTCCTTTTATTATTTATAACTCCCTTACTATCTACCATTATAATATTTTCTCTCTTAAGTCCAAATGATAGATATAACTTTGCACATGCAATTGCTGATGAACCAGCTCCAGACATTACTAACTTAACACTCTTTATCTTTTTGTTTACCAAATCAATAGCATTAATCAATGCCGCACAGGAAATCATTGCAGTACCATGCTGATCATCATGCATTACAGGAATATCTAATCCTTGTATTAAATTTTTTTCAATTTGAAATGCTTCTGGAGCTTTTATATCTTCTAAATTAATACCTCCAAATGTTGGTGATAATGATTTAACTATTTCAACAAATTTTTTTGGGTCTTTTTCATTTATTTCTATATCAAAAACATCTATATCAGCAAAAATTTTAAATAATAAAGCTTTTCCTTCCATTACAGGTTTTGATGCTTCTGGGCCAATGTCTCCTAGACCTAATACAGCAGTTCCATTTGTGATTACAGCAACTAAATTTCCCTTATTAGTATACTTATATGTATTATCCTTGTCACTTTCAATTTCTTGACATGGTATAGCTACACCAGGTGAATATGCAAGAGCAAGATCTCTTTGAGAATTATATTTTTTGGTAGGTATAACCTCTATTTTTCCTGGTTTTGGTTTAGCGTGATAAACTAAAGATTCTCTCCTTTCTCTACTCTTATCCATGTCATTTTATTATGATCAAATATAGAATGATTAATTAAATAAACCGCTCTGATTATTTTTATTTTTACCAAGATGTTTGTAGCCTTTTTCAGTAACTTCTCTTCCTCTTGGAGTTCTAATTATAAAACCCTGTTGAATCAAAAATGGCTCATATACTTCCTCTATAGTTTCAATATTTTCTGAGAGTGATGTGGATAATGTAGATATTCCTACTGGCCCTCCATTATATTTATCTATAATAGTTGATAATATTTTATTATCCATTTCGTCTAATCCATTTTTATCGACATTTAAAGACTTTAGTGAAGACTTTGTAATTTGAATATCTATATTCCCTTCTCCTTCAACTTGAGCAAAATCTCTTACCCTTCTCAATAATGAATTTGCTATTCTTGGAGTACCTCTACTTCTTTTTGCAATTTCAAAACATGAAGTTTTATCAATTTTAAGATCAAGAATTGATGAACTTCTTTCAACAATCTTAGATAAAAGATCATCTCTATAATGTTCAAGTCTATTAGAGATTGCAAATCTTGCCCTCATTGGATTTGTCAAAAAACCAGATCTAGTAGTTGCTCCTACAAGAGTAAAAGGATTAAGATTTAGTTGCACAGATCTAGCATTAGGTCCTGTTTCAATCATTATATCAATTTTGTAATCTTCCATAGCTGAGTATAAATATTCCTCAATTATAGGGCTAAGTCTATGAATCTCATCTATGAATAATATATCTCGTTCTTCAAGATTGGTTAAAAGTCCTGCTAGATCCCCAGGTTTATCTATCACTGGACCAGAAGTAACTTTAAGGCCAACATTTAATTCATTTGCAAGAATATGAGCTAAAGTAGTTTTACCAAGACCTGGAGGTCCATGAAATAAAGTATGATCTAAGGCATCTTTTCTTTGATTACAAGCCTCAATAAAAATTTTTAAGTTTTTTACTATAGAATCTTGACCTATAAAATCACTAAAACTCAAAGGTCTGAGCGCCTTATCAAACTCCTGCTCTTTATCCGTATTTTCATTCATTATATCAAATATACATTAATTGTGACATCTGAATTATTTAAGATGAAGTTAATGCTGGAGCTCTTTTTCTCCTTTTTTAAGAGGTATATTTTGGGGGATAAAATCTTCTTTTGATCCTGGTTTAGAATAATCATATGGCCATCTATGAACATGAGGTATTTTTCCAGGCCAATTCCCGTGAATATGTTTTATTGGAGCAGTCCATTCTAAAGTATTTGATCTCCAAGGATTTTGTTCTGTCTTCTTTCCATAAAACATACTGCTTATAAAGTTATATAGGAATATTAATTGAGCAGCACCTGCTATTAAAGCAAACATTGTAATAACAACATTTATATTAGCTAAATCATCAAAATATGGGAAATTTGTATTTGTATAATACCTTCTTGGAAGTCCAGCCATTCCAATAAAATGCATTGGGAAAAAGACACCATATGCTCCTATAGCTGTAATCCAAAAATGAACATATCCCAAATTCTTATTCATCATCCTACGAAACATCTTAGGGAACCAATGATATACTCCGGCAAATAAACCGTAAAGAGCTGATATACCCATAACTAAATGAAAATGCGCCACAACAAAATATGTGTCATGTATATTTATATCTAAGGCACTGTCTCCTAAAATTATTCCTGTTAATCCTCCTGATATAAATGTAGAAACTAATCCAATTGCAAAAAGCATTGCAGGGTTAAATTGTATATTTCCTTTCCAAAGAGTAGCTATATAGTTAAATGCTTTTACTGCTGAGGGGATAGCAATTAATAATGTAGTAAATGTAAATACTGATCCTAGAAATGGATTCATTCCAGTTACAAACATATGATGACCCCAAACTATTGTTGATAAGAAAGCAATTGCTAGTATAGAAAAAACCATTGCTCTATATCCAAAAATTGGTTTACGAGCATTAGTAGCTATCACTTCTGATGCTATACCTAATGCTGGAAGAAGAACTATATAAACTTCAGGATGTCCCAAAAACCAAAAAAGATGTTCAAATAATACTGGGGAACCACCTTGATAGTGGAGAACTTCTCCTTGAATAAATATATCTGATAAAAAGAAAGATGTTCCAAAGCTTCTATCCATTATTAATAATAAAGCAGCAGATAGTAACACTGGAAAAGAAACAACTCCAATCATAGCAGTAACCAAGAAAGCCCAAATAGTTAGTGGCAACCTTGTAAAGGTCATTCCCTTTGTTCTTAAGTTTACAACTGTTACAATATAATTTAGTGCTGCAAGAAGAGCTGATACAATAAAAACAGCCATTGAAAGAAGCCATAAAGTCATTCCTGCACCTGAACCTGGTTGAGCCTGAGGTAATGCACTTAAAGGAGGATATATTGTCCAACCCGCTGCTGCAGGACCTGCTTCAACAAAAAGGGATGCAATCATTAAAACACTTGAAATAAAGAAAAGCCAATAAGAGAACATGTTTAATAACCCTGAAGCCATATCTCTAGCTCCAATTTGTAAAGGAATTAAGATGTTACTAAATGTTCCACTTAAACCAGCAGTTAGAACAAAAAAGACCATTATAGTTCCATGAATTGTTACTAGAGCCAAATAAATATTTGGATCCATTACACCATCAGTTGCCCATTTACCAAGAAGAACATCAAAAATTCCAAAAGACTGTTCAGGCCATGCAAGTTGAAGTCTAAATAATAAAGACATTGCAATTCCAACAATTCCCATGATTAATCCAGTAATTAGATATTGTTTTGATATCATCTTATGATCAATGCTAAAGATATATTTTGTTATGAAAGTTTCTTTATGATGGTGATCATGATGATCATCATGACTTGTTTCTGTTTTTGACATCTTTAATTATAAAATAAATTCTTTAAATGTTACCTGTTCATCGAACCAATCTTCAAATTCTTCTTGTGTTTCAACTATGATCTTCATTTGCATAGTATAATGTGATGCTCCACATACTTTATTACATAATAATAAAAAATCAAATTCATATGGATCTAAAGGGAATTCTCCTTTAGCAGCCAATTCTTGACTTTTTTCAAATCTAATATTATTAATTTTTTTTACCTTATCAACTACTTCTTTTTTTAATCTCATCTCCCTTGTAGTCACATTTGGAGTAAATGCAAATTGATTAATCATTCCTGGAACAGCATTCATCTGAGCTCTAAAATGCGGCATATACATTGAATGAATCACATCTTGAGATCTTATTCTAAATACCACTTGCCTGTCAACTGGTAAATGTAATTCTTGAACGACAACATCATCTTCCCCATTAGGATCTGTTGGGTCAATACCGACTAAATTTTTTCCTCCAAATTCCTGCAAGAATCTTACATTAGCATCCCCAAGAACTCCATCATCACCAGAATATCTTGCTTTCCAATTAAACTGCTGAGCATATATTTCAACAACTAATGCTTCATCATTTTCTTCTATAGTCATAATATCTATCCAAGTCATTAATCCATAAAGAATTATTCCCGATAGAGCAATAGCTGGAATTACAGTCCAAATACCTTCTAAAAGATTACTATCTGGAAAAAAGAATGCTTTTCTTGTTTTATTCCCTCTGTACTTAAAGGCAAAATAATGTAGAAGGGCCTGAGTAATTGTCTGAACAACAAAAATTATTGAAAATGTAAACCATAAAAGAGTATCAGATTTTTTTCCATGAACAGATGCAGATTCAGGTAAAAGAACATCACCCCATTTAAAAAAAGAAAATATAGTTAAAGCGTAAAGAAAGATTAAAAACAAAAACATTAATTTTCCATTAATATCATTGTCATTATCATTTGCTACTCCAGTAGATTCTGATTGAACAGGTTTGGACAACTCAAAAATTTTCGTAAGTTGCCAAACAGCTATAGAAATTAATATTAAACTAATTAGAGTGAGTATAATTGTCATAGTTAATCGTAATAATAATATTTAAACCCTTTACTTTCTTCCGAGAATGGATCTCCAGAAGCAAGAAGTGGCGCTTTTGAAATTTCTTTAAAAACAACTAAAATAAACAATCCTAAAAAGAATAGAAATCCTCCAATTTCAGAAAATCCAATTGACCACTGATCACCAACAGCTGATGGCATAATCATATTAAAAACATCTATATAATGACCTATTATGATTACAATCCCCGTCAATATAACAATGAAGTATGTCTTTTTGAAATCACTATTCATTAATACTATCAAAGGGAATATTAAGTTCAAAACCACCATACCAAAAAACATAAAATTATAGTCTTCTATTCTAGTAATAAAATATGTAACTTCTTCTGGTATATTCGAATACCATATTAACATAAATTGAGAAAACCATAGATAAGCCCAAAAAATACTAATAGCAAACATGAATTTTGCAAGGTCATGGATATGACTGTCATTCACAAACTTTAGATAATTTTTTGACTTCAAATAAATTGTTATTATCGCTATTGTAGTTACCCCAGATACCCAAGCTCCAGCAAAAACATACCAACCAAATAAAGTGCTAAACCAATGAGGATCTATAGACATAATCCAATCCCAAGACATCATAGATTCAGATATTAAGAAGAAAGCCAAAAATCCTGCAGAGAATTTAAATAGTTTTTTATGAATATTTATATCTGTTGAATTATCTTGTTTTATAGATAGTTTTCTACTTATGTTTCTATATAAAACCCAACCTGAAACATAAATTATAGCTCTAATGAAAAAGAACGGAAGATTAAGATAGCTTGTTTTATTTCTTATAATTTCATCATGCGCAACAACATCAGGATCCATCCAAATAAATAAATGATTAAAATGTAATCCTGACATCAATAAAATAATTAATACTGAAATACATCCAAGTAAAAGATAACCTGTTATCCCTTCCATAACTCTATATAGGACTATTGACCACCCAGCTTGGGAGGCTCTTTGAATAGCATAGAAAGCTAGCACCCCAAGGGAGATCAACATAAAAAATAATGCAGGAACATATATCGAAGCCCAAGGTTTATTTTGAAGTTGATTTAACAAATGTTTGTCATGGTCTACCTCATGGTTAGCTTCAGATTCTTTATTAGTATGCCCTGAATCCTCATGTTCTGATTCATGACTTTTACTTGCTACAATCTCTTTAGCCTCTTCAATATTAGAAGGTGCCGAAACAAAACCATACACTATTCCAACTAAACCAATTAGCATAAAGCTAATAGCTAATATTTTAATTTGTTTTGAAACTATGTATTTTTCGTTCATATTAATTTATTTTAACTCTTCTTTTAATTGTAAAACATATTGAGTTATTTGCCAACGTTCTTCTTCATTAATTTGACCTGCATGTGATCCCATAGCATTTCTTCCATACATTATAACATGATATATACTCCCTTGAGTTATATTTCTTGAAGGATCATTATATGCCGGAATACCTAGAAATTTTTCTCTCTCAGCAAGAATTCCAATTCCATCTCCTTTATTTCCATGACAAACTGAACAATAAATTTCGTACAATTCTTTACCCTTAGATAAATTTATCTCTTTTGGACTAAGAGGAGAAATCAGTTGAGATTTTGCAAGCTCATAACCCTCATTTGTATCATCATAATCATATGGCTCCCATCCTCTTGCAATTGATCCCTCAACAGGGAGTTGCGCTTCTATGCCATTTGAAAATGCATCTGATTCTGCATATGTCTCCCCAGCTAAAGACTCATACATGTCAGGAAAATATTGAAAATTTGACCTAGACGGGTCAAAGCATGAAGTGAACATTAAGCTCACTAGAATTAATAAAACTATACTATTTCTCATTATCATCTCTTTCAATTACTTCTATGGAAACAGCTCCTGTTTTTTTCAAAAAAACTTTCATTTTATTTAAATTATCCCCTGACTCCATGTCAATTAAGAACATGTTATCAGTAGTTAATGGATTTGGATTTTCCGCTTTCTTAAATGGCCATAATTTAGATCTCATATAAAAAGTTAAAACCATCAAGTGTGCCGCAAAGAAAACAGTCATCTCAAACATTATTGGAACAAATGCTGGCATGTTTTCAATAAATGAAAAACTTGGTTTTCCTCCAATATTTTGAGGCCAATCAGCAATCATCATATAATTCAGCATTAACACTGAAACTATAAATCCAATACACCCATAAATAAAAGCCAAAATAGAAATCCTTGTTGGCTTAAGTCCAAGAGCTTTGTCAAGTCCATGAACTGGGAATGGAGTGTATACTTCATTTATATGATGTTTCTTTTCTTTTATTTTCTTTATAGCATCTAAAAGAATATCATCATCATCAAAAAGTACATGTAGATTATTTTTACTCATGACTATCTCTTAATTTTTTATAATTTTCACCTGATGATTTTAATATACTTTTTACTTCAGCCTGAGCTATAACTGGGAAACTTCTAGCATACAATAAAAATAGTAATAAGAAGAACCCAATACTTCCTATAAAAATTCCAATATCTATGAATGTAGGAGAAAACATCGTCCATGATGAAGGTAAATAATCCCTGTGTAAAGAAGTTACAATAATAACAAACCTCTCAAACCACATGCCTATATTCACAACAATTGAAATTATAAATGAAACAATTATACTAGTTCTAAGTTTTTTAACCCACATTATTTGAGGGGAGACTACATTACATGTCATCATGAAAAAATATGCCCACCAATATGGTCCAGTTGCTCTATTTAAAAATGCATACTGTTCATATTCAGCTCCCGAATACCACGCAATAAATAATTCTGTAATATATGCACAACCAACAATAGAACCAGTTATCATTATAATTATATTCATTAATTCAATATGTTGAAGTGTAATATAGCTTTCTAGTCTAGATACCTTTCTCATTATAATTAATAATGTTTGAACCATTGCAAATCCGGAAAAAATTGCTCCTGCAACAAAGTAGGGTGGAAAGATGGTAGTATGCCACCCTGGTATAACCGAAGTAGCAAAATCCATCGAGACTATTGAATGAACTGATAAAACTAATGGAGTAGCCAACCCAGCAAGAACTAATGAGACCTCTTCAAATCTTTGCCAATCTTTTGCTCTACCTGTCCACCCAAAACTTATTAGACTATATATTTTCTTCTGAAAAGGCTTAACTGCCCTATCTCTAATCATTGCTAAATCTGGAAGAAGTCCTGTCCACCAGAAAACTAGTGATACCGTAAGATAGGTTGAAATTGCAAAAATATCCCAAAGTAAAGGTGAATTAAAATTAACCCATAATGATCCAAACTGATTTGGTAGAGGAAACATCCAATATGCAACCCATGGTCTCCCCATATGAATTATAGGAAATAATCCAGCTTGTATAACCGCAAAAATTGTCATTGCTTCTGCTGATCTATTAATACCCATTCTCCATTTCTGTCTAAATAATAATAGAACTGCCGAAATAAGGGTTCCTGCATGGGCTATACCAACCCACCAAACAAAATTGGTAATATCCCAGGCCCATCCAACTGTCTTATTTAATCCCCAAGATCCAATTCCAGTACCAATTGTATAAATTACACATCCAACTCCCCATAAGAAAGCAATCAAAGCTATTGAAAAGGCAATCCACCAATCTTTATTAGGAGGAGTTTCTATTGGTCTAGCAATATCTACCGTTATGTCATGATAGCTTTTATCTCCTTCAATCAAAGGTTTTCTTATAGGTGCTTCATAGTGTGATGACATATACTAAATATTAATATTATTTCTAATTATTGTTTGATAAATCACATTAGGTTTTGTTCCTACGCTTTCTAGAACTCTATAGGTTCTATCGCCTTCCCTAACCTTTGAAATTTCACTTTCCTTATCATTGACATCTCCAAAGACGATTGCTCCATTGGAACATGCATCAGAACATGCAGTTTTCCAGTCTTTATCTGTTACTTTTCTTCCATCCCTCTTTGCGTCAAGAATTACTTTTTGTGTCACCTGGATACAAAGTGTACATTTTTCCATAACACCTCTAGACCTAATAGTAACATCAGGATTTAGAACCATTTTTCCAAGAGGATTATTTAAGTTATAATCAAATTCATCATTATCAGCATAACTAAACCAATTAAATCTTCTGACCTTATATGGACAGTTATTTGCACAATATCTCGTTCCAACGCATCGGTTATACGCCATCTGATTCTGACCTTGCCTTCCATGAGAAGTTGCTGCAACTGGACACACTGTCTCACATGGAGCATGATTACAGTGCATACAAGTAATCGGCTGAAAGACAACTTGAGGATTTTCAGCAGCTTGTTCCAATGCATTTAATTTTGATTTATATTTTCTGAAACCTTTAGCCTCTTCAGCTATCTTTATATCTTCTTGAATTGTATCCTCTGATGAATAATACCTATCAATTCTTATCCAATGCATATCCCTTGATCTTCTAACTTCTTCTTTTCCAACAACAGGAACATTATTTTCTGCAGTACATGCAATTACACATGCTCCACAACCATTACAACTATTTAAATCAATCGATAAATTAAAATGATGCCCTATTGATCTATCAAAATCTCTCCAAATATCAACTTCTGGAGAAGTTACTTTTGTTTCAATATGGTTCTTTGATACCATAACGGTTGGATTCCAATATGATTTATCCTTCGTATTAAAAATTTCAAGTGTAGTTTCTTTTATAACCTCATCCCTTCCCATCATTGTATTGTGAAGCTGAATACAAGCAAACTCATGATCTCCTTTAACTTTTGAAATATTTACTTTCTGTATTTTATTAAAATCATTGTAGAGATTAAATGCATTAATTCCAACCTTCATTTCATCACTCATTCCATACTTTTTACCATAACCAAATGACAGTCCTATTGTTCCAGGAGCTTGACCTGGTTGAATAATAACGGGAGCAATTATTTCTTTTCTATTTGAAGTTATTTTTGCATAACTACCATTTAAAGCACCATTTGCAACATTGTAATTTTTTAATTTAAGCTTTTTAGCATCAGAGATTGACAATGTTATATAATTATCCCATGTGACTCTAGTTATTGGATCTGGGAATTCTTGAAGCCAAGGATTTGAAGCTCTTTGACCATCCCCCATTCCAACCTTAGGATATAATACTAGAGAGAATTCATTACTACTTTCTGCAAATGGTGAATTTAGATTTATTCTTTTTCTACGAATGGATAATTTATTTTGACTATAATCATAGAAAAATCCATCTTGAAGTGATTTCCCCCAGGTCTTACCAGAGGATAAAATATTATTTTTCCAATTAGACTTAATCTCATCATAAAAGTTTGTATCGGCTCCTATTAAAGACAAAATTACATCTTGAAATTGTTTAGTATCGAACAATGGTCTTATGGTTGGTTGGGCTAAATAATAGTGTCCAGTTTTAAATTCATAATCGCCCCAAGATTCAAGATAATGAGAAGAAGCTCCAAGAAATTTTGCAACTCTTGAAGTCTCATCCTCTTTCATGCTAAAAGAAAGTGTAAATTCTAAATTTTTAAAGATCTTTAAAAATTCTTCAGACTCTGGGAGAGAATATCCTGGATTAATTCCAGATGTAATCATCCCAGATATTTTTCCAGATTTCAATTGTGATATCCCGTGGCGATTTTGTTGGGGCGCTTGCACAAACTTCCCCGGAAATTTGTCCAGTGAGTCCAAAATCACCAATAGCTTGGACCGTATAACAATTATTTTTTCCGGGGGTTACATCTTTCTCCAAACGATTCTTTTTTTGGATGGATATTTCCACACCATTTTCAAACAGTCTGTAGGAGTTTGCTTGGCGAATATCTTTCCAGGTAAGGGTCACTTGCTCAGCTTTGGTTGTTGCTTCCAATCCCTCAACAGCCAAGGCAGGATCAAAATTTGTAGGGTTTTGATTCGCGAACAGATAACATTGAACCATGGAATCCACATTGGACAATTCTAATCTTAAGATCAGATCTCGATTTCTCGTTTTTCGAGGATTTAATTTGACCCGACTAAATCCCTGTTCTTCATGCTCTACGACCAAATAATAAAAATTGGGTTCAATATCCTCTAATAGGAAT
>Ga0207990_1001586_pt1 | contig 11439 bp, 12 predicted proteins | sample ETNtaG_8_FD_185780 | JGI IMG/M metagenome (GOLD analysis project Ga0207990, IMG submission 185780) | Marine microbial and viral communities from oxygen minimum zone, Eastern Pacific Ocean - ETNP201406SV75 (SPAdes) (version 2) | ecosystem: Environmental > Aquatic > Marine > Oceanic ...
CATTGGCCGTTTTTGCTTCTTTCAACATTGGCAGCCTTGGTGTATGTGGCATTAAACAGTGCCTCGATTTGGTTAACAGCATCCTTGATCAATAATATCCTGATGGACTTCGACCAGTTAGTAGCTGATCAAGCGCTCTTGGCAGGAAAAGTAACTCTTTCCCTCAATGAAATACTAAAATTTTGGTCAAACGGATTCATCCTGAGAGAAACTGCCCAGGATACCCTTGCAGTGCTTTGTCTTACCATAATAGCTGTTTTCATTACTAAAAACATCTTTCTTTATTTGAAAAATATTTCTATGACGCTGGTACAATTTCACTTAATTATGGATTTACGTAACCGTCTGTACGAGCATTTTAATTCACTTTCGCTATCCTATTTTCATCAAAAAAAATCTGGTGAACTCACATCTATTATGATCTTTGATGTGGAAAATTTACAGCGTTCAATTAGCACAACATTTAATAAGCTGCTCATTGAGCCAATTAATATTCTTGTGTTTACTATTTTACTTTTTGTTATAAGCTGGAAACTGACTTTAATTATATTATTTATAATTCCTATATCGGGATTTACAATCATAATTATTGGTAAGAGTATTCGTCGTAAATCTAAACGAACAGCAGTAAAAATTGCCGGCATCACAAATATTATTACGGAAACACTTTCGTCTGTTCGTATTGTTAAAGCTTATGTAATGGAAAAATATGAAATCAGTAGATTTAGAACCGAAACAAGGGATTATTTTAAATTGCTTTTAAAACGCTCAAAATTGAGTTTGTTAGCGTCTCCACTAACAGAATCTTTAGGTGTATTGATGGGGGTGGCTATGCTTTGGTTAGGTGGATTAGAAGTGATAGGAGGAGAGGGAATTTCATCAGAAGACTTTTTACGTTTTATTCTTATTATGTTTGCTGTTTTAGACCCTTTAAGAAAATTAAGTAAAGTAAATGTAGATTTGCAATCCGGTGCCGCTTCTGCAGAACGAGTCTTTAATATTTTAGATACGTTACCTACAATTACAGATTCAAAAGATGCAATTAATATTAAAAATTTTAAAGAAAAAATTAGTTTTAATAATGTGAACTTTCATTATGAAAAATCAAATAAATACATACTTAAAAATATCAATTTTGAGTTAAATAAAGGATTTATAATTGCATTAGTTGGACCTAGTGGCGCAGGCAAATCTACTATAGCAGATCTGATACCCCGTTTTTATGATGTAAATCAAGGTGCCATTGAAATTGATGGTCAGGACATTCGGGAGGTTACATTAAACTCGCTAAGGAGTTTAATGGGGATAGTAACACAAGAAACAATTCTTTTTAATGATACAATTAAATCAAATATAGCTTATGGACAGAAAGATATAAATATAGATCAAGTAATTGCTGCAACTAAGGCGGCTAATGCACTTGAATTTATTAATGAACTCCCTGATGGATTAGATACAGTAATTGGTGAAAAAGGCGTCAAACTTTCTGGAGGTCAAAGACAACGTATTGCAATAGCCCGTGCAATAATGAAAAATCCTTCTATTCTAATATTAGATGAAGCTACATCTGCTTTAGATACTGAATCTGAGCGATTAGTTCAGGAAGCTTTTGACACACTTATGGCAGACCGTACCGTCCTTGTGATTGCTCATCGCCTGTCTACTATAAAGAGTGCAGATATGATTGTAGTTATGGAAAAAGGTCAAATAATAGAAACAGGTAAACATTCAGAATTATATAAAATGAATGGTACATATCGTAGATTATATGATCTACAATTTGCTAATAATTAAGTTGGTTGGAACGGTTTCTCTTAATTATTCGAAGACTGGTGACGCAGATCCGGAAAGTGAATTAAAACTGGGAATTACATATTTCATTTTTTAATATAAAAATCTGAAAAAAAGGCGGCTATTTTTTTCGCTTATTTTTGTTCATAAAGAGTTTCTTCAATTGTTTTTTTAAGTTCCTACATATCTTAAAGTGAACATAAAATACTAGCTTAGAAAAATAGCATTAAATGCCTTTTTGTCTTCATACATTAACGTATATTTTTTTTGGGAGACTTTCTTTAATCTACTATTTGTGACAACGTAGGCACTATAATCAAAATCACGCATAAATTCAAAAATTCCTTTGATGCCCCCTCCGCCGTGGCGATCCTCTGTTTCTATAAGAAAGTTTGGTCTAAACTTTTTGATCGTTTCTTTCATACCTTTCAAAACTGAGATTTCATGACCTTCTACATCAAGTTTTACAAACCCCACATCCAGCAAATTCATTTTATCAATAATTACAGTAAATACATTAATTGCATTAATATTTTCATTTTCTAATGGTGTGAACAAGTTGCTTTTTTCAATTGTAGCCCAGCCTATACTTTTCTCAGGAACTCGAAGTACAACAACTTTGGAGTCACCATTTGATACTGCAGCATTGACGATATGAAGGTTTTTTTTCCATGGATGGGCACGTGATTCTAGAACAGCAGCAGCATTTAATCTGGGCTCAAAGGCGATGCAGTACTTAGCCCGCTTAAGCAAGTGATAGGTATAAAGTCCGCTTCCAGCACCGATATCAAGTGCTGGTCTATTTTTTGGAATAATATCCCCCAGATGATATATTTCCTTCTCTCCGAAACGGTGTATTCCTCGTATTTTTGCGAAAAGATCAGTTATATAAGGTATCCTGAAAATTAAGCTTCGCTCCTCAGCAGATTGAGCAAAATTATTAATTTCTTGGTAAATTTCTTCTATATTTTTAGGTGCTTGCATAATCTTATTAATAGTAATTTTCTGTGCATAATTATTTTCTAAAGTTTTTTAAATATTTTTCTGTAATAAAATAGAATGATCTCGCATGCGTTTTATAGAGTTTATAGAATTGAAACCATTTTCTATAAGAAAAGGTACTGCTAGCTGACCTTTACCAAACCATTGATCATTTTCATAAAAAGTATCGTCAAAAGCTATAATGCCACCATCTACAATATTTTTATAGATATATTTTGTGGTTTCTAAATGTACTTCTGCTGAAATTCTGTTTCCGTCTTTAATAAAGTCTATTCCAAATTCTTTGTAAAAGTTTATTCTTTTTTTACTTACAATTGAACCAGGGAAAATCACATCGAATCCATCAAGATATGCTAGTAATATATCATCTATATTATTATTACTCAGATAATTTTCTCCCTTATTTTTTACAGCTTTAAGGTTCCTTGAATTAAATTTATTCAGAATATTTTTTGCAGATTTATTACTCTCCTCACTAGGGTCTATTGTAATAAAATTTAAATTATTATCTAGACAATATTTTCCTAAATGATAAGTAGAACCAACACCTCTTTCACTTCCAACTTCTATTATAGTAAAATTTTGATCATTATTATTATTTACTATATCATCAAGGATGTTGATGTTTTCAAATACTGATTTTAAACTTCCGATATAGCCTCTCATTTTTTTAAGTCGAAGATATTTTAAAATATTATTAATCATTTTCTTTTATTAAATTAAATTCTTACCCAAAACTCTTTCTGAATTATTATTTTTATCATTATAGCCACTCCCTTTTTATTGAAAATCATATTGATTAATCATCCTTAAACTGTTCTAAAACTTTTTCACCAAATTCATCTAAACTTAATCGTTCATCATTTTCCATTAAAAGTTTAATTAACTTTTTTTGACATGATTGATTATGATTTTTCCAGTCTATACTAATCCAATTATTTGATTTATCATCAATAGAGATCATTTGATCGGAATCTTGTAAATTACGATAACCTTTTATAAAGCCAGTTTCAAAAAAACTAAATCCCATTACATGCAAACTATCAATTTTATATCTTAATAAATCTACAATAGCACCGATGCCTGTATTATAGCGCGTTCCAATCATCTTTACCAGATTTACATAGTAATTTTTTTCAACATAATGTTTTCCAAAATTTGAATTTGATTTTTCATATTCAATTTCAAATTTTTTAGCATGTTTATAAAAGGGATTTAATTTATAAGGATATGGACAAGAAATAAAACTAACATCATTTTCTGACATTTCTTTATATTTTACCAAACCTCCATGTTCTTCAATTTGATATAAACAATGATAGATTAAATCAGTTCTTGATCCTAAATACTTATGCATTTTCTTTTTTACAGGAAATGATTTATTGATTCTGACTACAATGTCAAAGTTATCAATTATATTTCCATCTTCACATTCAAGTAGGTGAGGCGCTGGGCCAACAATCACTACTTTTTTATTTTTTAAGTATTCAGCGTAAACTTTATCATTAGGACTGGGTAGTTTACTATAAGTATCATAAGACAAATTAAATATATTAGTTTTTTCAGGCTCTAATCTCAAAAATGCTTTTGTTATTTTCATCGTAATTTTATCTAGAAAATTCATTTTTGATCTTTAATTAATGTTTTTATGATAGTATCCCAAGAATGAAAATAATTATACTCAGTTTTGATTCTCTTTAATATCTTCTCAATAAATGGTAGTTGCTTATCTAAATGTTTATGATAAAATAAAGATAAATCGACATATTCTTGAGGATCTTCTGACCAGACTACTTCATTCTCATTATAAAATTCAAGAACACCTGCTGTATCTGTAACCCCAAATCTTCCTGTACTGAAAACTGTCCAGAATCTATCCTGTATACCTTTTTCAGCTCTCCAACTTGGCGCATTTATAATAGGACAAAGCTGGCTTTTCTGTAATATTTTTTTATGTACTCTTTCACTAACATGTCGCCTTGTAAATCCTTTGCCTTTGAGAGCACATTTAAAGCCATAATTATTTACAAGAGGATCCAAATAATTAAAGATAGAATCAACATTACCTCTTCCTTCTACGCCCCATTTCATACCAACAAATCCTAAATCATATTTAAAGCCACTCATAATAGGTTTTGCTTTTTGTAATTGGTTCCAATCATATAAGCATGATCCCCATGGAATCCAAAAAATTCTATCTTTTAACTTCTCACAGATTCTTCTTTTTTCAGGATATATATCATAGCGGGTTTTACATCCAAATGCATAGATATTTACGCCCTGATCAACCATTGATTCAAATCTTTTATAAGGAGGCCAATCAAAATTTTTATAAAACTCTACAGGATTATCACCCCAGTTAATATTACTAGCTCCATCTATAGCATTTATAGAAGTAAGTTTTTGAATAATAATATCTCCAGGTCTTACTAAAATTCCTTCTTTATATGATTTTAATTGAGTTGAATCTGGAGCCCCCCAACAAATATAAATTCTTCTTTGTCGTACTGATTTTACTTCATCAAGAGAATTATACCACTCAGTTTTATAGCCGAGATGATTGAAAACTCGGTAAAAAGCTAACCATGGCCAATAATTAGTATGTGTGGCTTTAGTATATCCTAGAAGTGTTATTATGAATTCATTATGCATTTAGTTAGACTAACAATTACTTACATAAATTGAAAGATTTAAATAATTGAATATTTTTAAAAAATATTCTGATATAGTAATAGTTGCGAATTATTCTAAAAAATGCAATAAAAACATGCCACCTTAAACTATTTATATGTGTCAGTTTGCATAAAAACATCAAGGAATAAAAAAATTTAAAAAATGTACTTAATAAAATATTTTTAAGTAATCTACTAAAATGATTTAAAGATATACGATTAGACTGCAGGTATTTTTTTTTAATTAATTTATTTAAAAAAAGATATGTCTGATCAATAAAATCATTAATCAATTCAAAATCATTACAATTTTTTAAAACTTTAGTCCTTGCATTAATATGTTTACAACAAATACTTATTAATATGGGCTCAATTTTATTGTAGGCTTTATTAATTCTATAAAAATTGATTATGCTGTCACAAGATTTGAAAATATCAAAAATAGTCCGATCAGCTGTATTGCAAATTGAGCCTTCAATATCTTTTATGTAATTATAAAATGGGATGTTTACAGATTCTACTTTATTTGCCTTAAGAAGGATATTGTATATTAGGGCACTATCTTCAAAACACTGGCCAACAGGGAAAGTGAATTTATTTTTATTCCAAAAATCTCGTTTATATATTTTTGTTGTAACAAACGAATAAACTGTATTTAATATAGTTGGTTCTTCTAGTATTGTTTTACCAAATATATTATTATCAGGAAAGAATGTTTTTTTAGCTTGCCGACTTTTTTCCCAAATAAAAGTTACTGGTGAACACACAACATCAGATTCTGTTTGAATTCCTTTATCATACATCTTTTCGCACATATCTTTTTCAACATAATCATCACTATCAATGAATGATATATACTCTCCTTTCGCATACTTTAATCCAAGGTTTCGAGTTTCAGAGAGTCCTCCATTTTCTTTTATTAAAGGAATAATCTTTTCTGAATATTTATTATAATACTGATCAATTATTAATTGTGAATTATCTTGAGATCCATCATTCACTATCACTATTTCAATATCATTAAGTGTTTGGCAAACTAATGAATCCAAGCATCTCTTTAAATAATTTTCGGTATTATATACTGAGACAATGATTGAAACTTTTATATTATTCATAGTTAATGAGTGTTGCCAATAATAATTTCTTCATGTTATAAACTAGAGGTAAAGTTGATTTTACTCATCTTCCTAATAGGCGACTTCTTCTTCTTACCTTAAGAGCCAACACAACAAACAAAACAGCAATGCGATGCAGTTAATCATCTTCAAATCTACCCATAAATTTTTAAATAAAAAGTACACTGAATTGGAGTTTGGCGTAAAAATAAGAGTGGAATTACTTTATTATTTGCATTGGTCTATGCATGCTGCATATAAAACTGATACTTAGTCAATACTTTTAATTAGTGCACTCTATTCTTCTCACAAACCTTAAAATTATGATTGGGATAATTTCAATTATTAAATATATATTTTAATTAAATATGAATATTTATTTTACAGGTTATACTAAGAAATTACTAAAAAAGCCACACACAAATTATTTGCCATGGTAATATTTAGTTAAAACAATAAATGAAATTGTTGGCAAAACATAGTGAACCCTATCAAATTCCAGTTTCACTTCCTTTGGCGATGATGGTGAGTATTATAGAATTTATTTATTCATTATTGATTGAATTTCAATTTATAATTAAGAGTAAATAGTAACAAATTCATGGTGTCCATTTGTCCCAAAAGTTATTATTTAAAGATGAGTCCAATAAATGGGTTTTGATAAGAAAAATAAAAATGCAGATTAATAAAAATTCATGTTCTGTTCTGATTCGTTGTTTTAATGAAGAAAAGTTTATCGGAAAACTTTTAACAGGGATAATGAAACAAACGATCAAGGATGTGGAAATAATTATAGTGGATTCTGGATCAACCGATGCTACACTTTCTGTCGCATCTCAGTTTCCCGTAAAAACATTATCTATTCAATCAGAAGATTTCTCCTTTGGCCGGGCATTAAATATTGGATGTCGTGCAGCAAGTAACGAAGTTATCGTTTTCGCCAGTGCCCATGTTTATCCGATTTATAATGATTGGCTTGAACTGATGATCAATCCATTTCAAAAAAACGAGGTAGGATTAGTTTATGGAAAACAAAGAGGAAACAATCTAACAAAATATTCAGAACTCCAAGTGTTTAAGAAATGGTTTCCAAATTCTAATCAATCGAGTGAAAATAATCTCTTTTGTAATAATGCGAATGCGGCAATTCGAAAATCAATTTGGGATAAAGTTAATTATGATGAAGAGTTAACAGGGCTTGAAGATCTGGATTGGGCTAAAAAGATTTCGAAAAAGGGGTATAAAATTATTTATGCTAAAGATGCAGGCATAATCCATGTGCACGAAGAAACATATTCTCAAATAAGGAATCGATATAAACGGGAAGCAATTGCATTTAAATTTATTTATCCCAGTGAAAGTTTTTCTTTTATTCATTTTATTTGGATGTTTTTTTCAAACACTATTTCTGATTATTATCACAGTATTCATGATGAAAAGTTTTTTCACGTATTTGCTACAATCCCACTATTTCGATTCAATCAATTTTGGGGTACTTATTCAGGATATCACCAAGCAGGTGATATCTCCAGAAAATTGAAAAATCATTTTTATTTTCCCAATGGTTTTTTTAGACAAAAAGGAGGGGGTACAGTAAATGATGATGACCGCCTTATAAAATATGACCATAATTGATATCAGTGTTCCCCTTACCAATAAAATTCCCATTTGGCCGGGGAGTAATGGGTTTTCCCAAATTCAAAACAAATCCATTAATGATGGATTTCAATCAAATGTAACATTGATTGATATGGATATACATGTAGGTACCCATATTGATGCGCCCTTTCATTTTCTGATGGATGGGAAAACAATCGAGGAAATCTCCTTAGATGATCTTTGTGGAGATGCTTTTGTTTTAGATGTCAGGAATGAAGCTACGATTTCTGAGACAGTATTGAGGGAGGCGAATATCCCTCAAAATACAAGTAGGCTCTTAATCAAAACAGATAATGGAAGTTGGTGGAAACAATCATATTTTAATCAATGCTATGTCGGGTTAAATACAAGCGGTGCCCGGTGGATTGTTAATCATGGTATTAAACTTGTTGGAATTGACTATTTATCAGTCGCTAGCTTTGATGAAATCCATGATGTGCATAAGATATTACTCAAGGAGGATGTCGTTATAATTGAAGGACTGGATCTTACAGAACCAAAACAAGGAATGTATGAGTTAAGTTGTTTACCGCTAAAAATTATTAACGCAGACGGCGCGCCAGCACGCGCAATATTAAAGTCTCTTTAAAAATGAAAATTCTGATTACAGCGCCTTATTTTCAACCCGTACCATTAAAATATTCTGATATATTAAATCAGCACCATATTGAATTTGATATGTTCGAGGTAGAGGAAAAATGTTTTGAATCTGATTTAATTCCAATTATTCATAAATATGATGGTGTTATTGCCGGAGATGATCATTTCACTTCAGCAGTTTTTGAAAAAGCCATTAAGTTGAAAGTAATCTCAAAATGGGGGACAGGAATTGATTCCATTGATTTAAAATCAGCAAAGAAGCACGGTGTTAAAGTATTGAATACGGCCGATGCATTTATTAGACCAGTCGCTGAAACAGTTTTTGGGTATATCCTGTCCTTTGCGCGAAACATTCACATTCAAAATACATTGATGAAAAAGGGTAAATGGGAGAAAGTGGAAAGTATTTCATTATCTGAATCTTCCCTGGGTGTGATTGGTCTAGGTAGTATAGGGAAGGAAGTTCTTCGCTTTGGGAAAGCTTTTGGGATGGAACTCTATGGGTATGATATTAGGGAGATATCAACAGAATATATTAAAGAAACAGGCACCAAAATGGTGTCCAAGGATACCCTGTTAAGCAATTCAGATTTTGTAAGTCTTCATTGTGTCCTAAAAAAAACAACAAAATATATTATCGGCGCTGAGGACTTTAATTTGATGAAATCTAACGCGGTTCTCATTAATACAGCACGAGGACCCTTAATTAATGAATTAGATTTAATTAAAGCAATAAATTCTAAGACAATATTTGGGGCCGGATTGGATGTGTTTGAAAAAGAACCATTAGACCCTCAGCACCCACTTAGATCGATGGATAATGTATTGTTAACACCGCACAATTCTAATTCTGCGTCCGGTGTGCGGGAGTATGTGCATGAGAATACAGTGAACAATTTATTAACGGGATTAGGAATAATTTGATATGACAAAAAAGGTATTGATTACAGGAGTCGCTGGCGGAATTGGGCTAGAAACCGCCAAACTATTCCACGCAAAAGGGTGGGAGGTTATCGGTACAGATATCAAGGAGATGGAAGATGCATTGCCGATTAATTTTATTCAAGGTGATATTTCAGATAAGGCCAATAACAAAATTATTTTTAATTCCATTAATGGCAAACTTGACGCTTTAGTTAACAATGCCGCCATTCAATTATTTAAATCTTTACAGGAATTAAGTATAGAAGATTGGGACCATGTATTTCGTTCTAACTTATATCCAGCCTTTTTTATTGCCCGACAAGCAGCTAATATTTTGAGAAAAGATAAGAGTGCCATTGTTAATGTATGCTCAATTCATGCATTGGCAACATCGATGAATATGTCCTCTTATGCTGCTAGCAAGGGCGCTTTATTAGCATTAACTCGGTCATTAGCCATTGATCTAGCACCGATTGGCATTCGGGTTAACGCTGTTTTGCCAGGTGCCATTGATACTCCGATGCTCCGTCAAAGTATCCGGCGATTTTGCACTTCTTCACAAGAGGAAGAACAGATGATAGAAAATTGTAAATCTCGCACGCCTTTGAGGCGGATTGGTTTACCGGAAGAAGTGGCTAAATCTATTTATTTCCTGTCCGATCATGATCAATCCTCATTTATAACGGGCAGTTCCTTAGTTGTTGATGGTGGCGCTTATTCCCATCTAAGTACCGAATAAAATGGCTCTAAGTATTTCAGCGATCGTCCCAATGCGGGACAATAGTGAGCGTGTTTTGAATAAAAATATTCGTTCTTTCAATGGAAAACCGCTTTATCATTACATCATTAATAATTTGATTGATTGCGAGATCTTTGAGTCGGTCATAATTGATACGAATATTGAAGCTATCAAAGCAGAAGTACCCAAGAAATTTCCACAGGTAATAATCATAGACCGGCCCGATCATTTAAAGGCGGGTGAAACTCCAATGAATGATGTACTTCATTATTCTCTACAACGGGTAGAATCAAAGTTCATATTACAAACCCATAGCACCAACCCACTCCTTGATAAAAATACCATTTTGAAATCGATCGAAGCATTTCAGTCAAGTTATCCGAAAAATGATTCTCTTTTTTCCGTCACACCATTGCAAATGAGATTTTGGGATTGTGAAACAAAACCGATTAATCATAACCCGAGTGAATTGCTACGCACCCAGGATTTGGAACCAATGTATTTTGAAAATTCTTGCATATATATTTTTAATAGAGAAAAGTTTTTGAAAATAAAAAACCGAATTGGGACTAATCCAAGGATGTTTGAAATAAATAAAGTCGAATCTTTTGATATTGACGATATGGAGGATTTCAGAATTGCTGAATCACTTCAAAAGTCTTAAAAATATAATTGTTGAATCGAATGAATTAGGATTAGTAAATAAACCGAAAAATGTCTCTGGATTTTCGGGAAATAAATTAATTGGGCTTTTGCAGAGAATTACAAAGTATCATGAAGCTAACTATGATAATGGGATCATTTTTAAAACCTTTAATAAATAATGTTAGTTCCAGTTATATCGCTGGGTGGACAGTAATGCATTAAAACATGTGGATAGAAAATTTTACGATTCATTAAGTACAATAGAGTGGGAGGGACGTACAATTAATATACC
>Ga0207990_1001588_pt1 | contig 11420 bp, 7 predicted proteins | sample ETNtaG_8_FD_185780 | JGI IMG/M metagenome (GOLD analysis project Ga0207990, IMG submission 185780) | Marine microbial and viral communities from oxygen minimum zone, Eastern Pacific Ocean - ETNP201406SV75 (SPAdes) (version 2) | ecosystem: Environmental > Aquatic > Marine > Oceanic ...
TCGGCCGCCAGAAATGTTGTGAAGGGTGGCAAAATCCTCTGCGAAGCGAAGAGGGTGCCACTGGGTCACGATGTTGACGGCCACACCGATCCGGATGTGTTCCGTGCGTTCGGCGATGATCGTTCCCGTCATCAGACCGTTGGGGATCACCTCGTAGCCTTCGTATTGGAAGTGGTGTTCGGCCATCCAAAACGAGTCGTACTTGAGTTCCTCGCAGAGCACCGCGGTGTTGATTATCTGCTCGGTGGCCTGCCACATCTCCTGGTTGGTGGACCGACGGTCGGTGGGTGCTGGCGGACCGGCACCAACATCTTCCATCTCCACTCCACCCAGCATGAAGACTCCGGTGCGCACAGCACCATGAAATGTGACGGTCCTGATCCTGCGCTAGGGCCAAAGGTCCCTACCACAAACCACTCCGAGACAACCAGCACCAAGAAGAACCACTGAGACCGCATGGCCTGCGGGTCCACACAAACTTGGAGGTAGTTGAACTACACGAGATGAGTGACCCCTGTGAACACTGGTGGGCCGGGGGAGGATCGAGCTCCCGACCGAGCGATTATGAGAACCGAAAGGAGCTTCCCAGCCAGTTCCGGCTAATGCCAACACAGGTCAAACCCCTGTGTTTGCAAGGAAATCCCGCAGGCGCTCTCCCTGCTCGATCCAGCGTGTCCCCGCTCTTCTCGTGCCGCGTGGAAAGAACGTGGAAAGAATCGCTGTACCTGAGACTGGCCTACCGGACCTCTCCGGGGCGACCTCTCCGGGGCGACCTTCCAAGGGGCGGACCTCGAAGGGGTGATTTCAAACGAGGACACCATCTGGCCGGACGGCTCGGACAACAGTGACTATCGGGCTCCAGTCCCTCTGGGGGGCATGTCATCCAAGCACGCCAGTGCATCCTGGGCCATCTGTCGTACCACTTCGGCTGCTGGCACTACTTCCTTGACAAGGCCGACAATGTTGCCGGCGCCGTTCATGGAGATCCCTTCCTTGCCACCGCTGTCAGTCGCCCATGAACCGAGAGTCAACTCGGTGAGGACCGGTTGTAATGGCATGGGAAGTGGGTCCAGGTCAGCAGCTTCCCAGGCCTCAGTCCACTGGTTCGGGAGGAGTCGGAACCGCTTTCCCGTGTAGGCGCGACTGATGACAGGTGACTGGTCAGCGGCGTTGACCAGTCCAGCCTTTTGCCAACCAGCGATACCTGCTTCTTCGGTGGCTAGGAATCGAGTTCCAATCCACACGGCTTCACAACCCATGACAAGGGCAGCCGCAAGGCCGCGACCGTCACCAATCCCACCAGCGGCAACAACTGGAACCTCAACGGCATCGAGTACCTGGGGTAGAAGGGCGAGAGTCCCGACGTGTCCAGTGTGGCCGCCACCTTCTGTGCCTTGTGCGATGACAACATCGGCGCCGTCCCTTGCGACGCTCACAGCCTGTTTCGTGTTGCCAACTACCGACATCACTACCGCACCGGCTTCGTGGAAGCGGTCCACCACGAAACCAGGCGAGCCGAGGGCACCGACGAATACCGGGACCCCTTCCTCTAGGACGACCTGGATTTGAGCCTCGGCATCAGTCCCTAGAGCGTTTCTATCGGGTTCATGGTTTGTGCTTCGCTCCGATCGGTCAACTCCTAGGTCGGTGGCAATACGTGCCGCTGCTTCGCGGTGGGCAGAAGGAATCTGCGTAGCGACGTCTGTGATCGTCGCACCACCTTGGTCAATACGGGCAGGCAAGATGAGGTCGACTCCGAATGGTCGATCGGTCAACTCGCGGGTACTTCGGATGACGGTCCGCACCTGTTCCGGGGACATCGTGGTGCAACCAAGCACCCCGAGGCCTCCTGCGTTGGATACAGCTGCTACGAGTTCAGGCCCAGCAATTGGTCCCATGCCGGCTGAGAAGATCGGGAGGTCTATCTCCAACCGTTCGCATAGCGGAGTCTTTAATGATCTACCCATGTTCACTCTTCAAGGACTTCGGTCGGGCCGCCAGGCATGTTCGAATTTCTCCAAAGATATGTTGCAACCAGGAAAGGCAGCAAGCCGGAGCAGCAGCTGGGCACCCGAATGTAAACCTCCAAGGGGCGGTCCTCACCAGAGCAAAGGCCGATGAGGACACCCGATGGCCGGAGGGTTTCAAGCCCAGAGCCGCCGGAGTGATCTTCGACTAGGCCCTTCTGGCAGTCCTGCTGGTCGGCCCGTACTGTGCTTGTCGTGGAGGTCAACGGCTACACGATCGAACCAGGAGCGAATCTCAGAGGGGCAAATCTCGAAGGTGCGAACCTTGCCGGAGCGAACCTTGCCGGAGCGAACCTGAACGGAGCAAACCTCAACAGGACATTTCTTGAAGGCCTGATACTCGAAGGGGCGAACTTGAAAGACACGAACCTCAAAGGTGCGACCCTTCAAGGGGCGATCCTCAAGGGTGCGAATCTCAGAGGGGCAAATCTCGAAGGTGCGAGCCTTGCCGGAGCGGACCTTGCCGGTGCGAACCTGAACGGAGCAAACCTTTTCTTGGCAGAGTCTGTTTCAGCGAACCTGAACGGAGCAAACCTCTGCTTGGCGGTATTTGGCTATGGGCTCCTCAAATGGGCACAGTTAGAGAGAGCGCAACTCCGAGGAACGAAGTTCTTCTGCGCGGACCTCGAAGGGGCGAACCTCAAAGGAGCGGACCTCTTTGGTGCGAACCTTGCCGGTGCGAACCTTGCCGGTGCGAACCTTGCCGGTGCGAACCTCAGCAAGGTAGAAGTCGATAAGGAAACAGAATGGCCGTTGGGTTTCGACCCGGAAGCCGCCGGAGCGATCATCGACTAGGCCCTCCTGGTTGGCCCATCGCGTTGCACACTTCATTGCACAGAATGCACAACACCACACGGGCACAGACTCACCCGACAGACACACAAGCCTGATTCCACGGGCACTAAGGGTCTAGATGGGCACCTCGGACAGATTTCTGTGTCCTGGGGGACCGAAGGTTGGAGGTTCGAATCCTCCCGGGGGCGCCAACGGCTGGTGTTCTGAGCAGCTTCACCTATTTCGGCTTGGCTGTTTCTGACACCGTGCGGGCATGATGCCCGGTCCGGACAGTACCGAGGGGGTGGACATGACACGAACGGTCACCCGGCTGCAGGGCTCCCTGATGGTTCTGGCCTCGGGTGTCATGTTCAGCTTCGGCGCACTCACCTTCAGGGCCCTCGTCGAGGCCGATGCATGGCAGTACCTGTTCTACCGGGGCCTCTCAGCGGGCATCGTGGCCGCCCTGATGATCGTCATGGTCGGCCGCAACCCCCTCCGGTCCGTCGCTGAAGCCGGAGTCAGACAGATCCTGGCCGGACTGGTGCTCGGGGCCATGTTCACCCTCTTCATCGTTGCCCTCAGCCGGGTCACCGCAGCCTTCATCCTGCTGCTCCAGGTGACAAGCCCATTCTTCGCAGCCCTGCTTGGGCGGATCTTCCTGCGCGAGTCAGTGGGCCGCGACACGGTCATAGCCATGCTGGTCGCCGCGGTAGGGGTTGGCATCATGGTCGGGGCAGGTTTCGGAACTGGCGACGCGCTCGGAATTCTCCTGGCACTGCTGCTTCCGATGTTCCTCGGTGGCTACACGGTCCTGATCCGCAGCTCGCCGAACCGCGACCCCGGAGTTCCGACGATCGTGGGTGGCCTTGCGGTGGCGATCGCGGCCGGTGCCGTGTCGCTGGCCGGCCCCGGAGTCGTCCTTCCTGTCAGGGACGTGGCTCTGGGCTTCATCGGCGGTGGGTTGATCGTCGGTGTAGCGACGCCGATCTTCAACTACGCACACCGGTTCGTGCCACCTGCCGACACGGCTCTGCTCCTGATCAGCGAGATCGTCTTGGCACCACTGTGGTTGTGGATCTGGCCCGGTGAGGTTCCCACTACGAGCACCCTGGTGGGTGGGGGAGTGGCCCTCGCAGCGGTCATCTGGTTGACGGTTAGGACCGCCAGCCCAAGAGGTTCTCTCAGGTTGCGGCGGGCTGTCGGCCTGCACGCCGGAGCAATCCCGGTCGACCCGGGCTCTGGGGACGGGTAGTAGGGACCCACCAGTGGTACTCCGGCACACTCGGTCGCAAGACCTACCCTTGGGCCATGTCACGGCCAGATGATCGGGTCCTCTCAGCTGGCCCCGATTGCAGGGTTCCTGCGTCAGAGGTCACCTGGCGCTTTGGCCCCTCGGGTGGGCCGGGTGGGCAGCACGCCAACCGGGTCAATTCCCGGGTCGAGGCCGAACTAGACCTCACTGCCGCGCGCGGAATCGACGACGAGGTCAGAACGCTCCTTGTCGAGAAGTTGGGCTCGACAATCCGTGTCGTCGTTGACGCCAGCAGGTCACAGACCCGCAACAGGCACCGCGCCCTCGACATGTTCGAGATGCGGATGCAGGAGGCACGCGAGACCCCGCCTGAGCGGCGACCAACACGACCCGGCAGGGGAGCCGTGGAGCGAAGGCTGCAAGCCAAGCGTCAGCGGGGTCAGCGCAAGTCTGAACGAAGGGGCGGCTGGGGCGACGAGTGAGGGCCGGCCTCAGCCGAGGCGACCGGCCAGCAGCACCATGAGTTCGGCGCCCAGTTTCTGGGCCTCGGCCTCGGTGACCCCGTAGAGGTCGGCCACGCGCCTCAGGACGGTGCGCTCCCTCTCCGTCCACGAAGATGTGACCGCCACGGTTCCCGACACGTCAGGTGTTCGCAGCGACGGCCTGGACACGTCGGAGGCTCGTCGATCCAGGCGGTTGAAGAAGTCAAGCGTGCGCACCCCGAAGCGCTGCATCCAGTCGGGTGACCTGCCGAGGCGGTCGGCGGCTGCGACGAGGGCCTCGTGTTCGACTTCGGTGTAGCCCGAGGAGACCTCGGCCCAACTGGCGTAGTCGGGGTCCACACACCCGACACCCGTGCCGGTACCGGTCATGGCCGGATCCACGAAGGGCTTTCGGAAACCAGACCCCGGATCGTCGGTGGTCAGGTAGCGGTCGATTCCCCTGGCCAGGGCGGCGGCCTCGGCGGCCTTGGCCTCGGGGTCGGCCATCAGCCTGGCCTCGGGCGAGTGGGACATGTAGAGGGCCTCGGTTATCACCGAGGTCACCTCAGGTGCCAGGCGCAACACCCCGTAGGCGTCCTCACCCGACACCTTCAGACGCGATGACGCCCCCTGGTGGACGGTGTCGACCCATGCGACCTCGTAGGCAGAGAAGGTCTCCTGGAGTTCCTCATAGAGGATTCCTGCGAGGCGCCTGGAATCGGGGCTGTTCACCTGGTGGAACGTCTCGGTGCCGGGGTCGTTCGATGGCCGTACAGCGCCACCGTTGTGGTGAATCGAGATGAAGACCCGCGGCGCTAGGGCCCTAGCAATAGCCGTGCGCTGGCGGATCGGCATGTGCAGGTCGGTCCGCCGGGTAAGCGTCACCGAGTATTCGAGCTCGGCCAGCGCCTGTTCGGTGAGCAGCGCCACCTCGAGGTTCAGGTCCCGTTCGTAGAGCCGGTTGGCACCAACCGAGCCTGTCTCGGGGCCACCATGGCCGGGGTCGATGACAATGTCGACCGTGTCGAGCCTGGTGCCGGCCATCAGGCGGATCTGGTTGGCACACGGCGTGGTCACAATCGGCGCAACCGGATGCTCCTCTACGACGGGAAAGGCGATGCCGTCCAACATGACGACCCCCAGGGGCACAATGTCCTGGCCCGCAGCGCCGGCGCCATCGTCCGCAGAGGCACCGACCGTCGTGAGAGTCAGGACCAACATGGCTGCCAGTGGGAAGGGCCAGCAGCGTCGCCACATCAACGGGATCACGGCGTGACCGTAGAACAGGGACAGGCACCGCGTAACGATCCCCGAAAGGTGTCGGGGATCGGCGCCTGAAAGCGTTCCAGCAGGACCACTACGACAGGGCCGACAGCCCTAGAACTGCTCCTCTTCGGTGGACCCGGTGATGGCCAGGGTCGACGCTGAACCACCCGAGATGACGGTCGCCACCTGGTCGAAGTAGCCGGCACCCACCTCACGCTGGTGGCGGGTGGCGGTGTAGCCGTCGCCCTCCATGGAGAACTCGTTCTGTTGCAGTTCCACATAGGCGCTCATGTCGTTCTTCGAGTAGCCACGCGCCAGGTCGAAGGCCGATGCGTTCAGGGCGTGCCAACCGGCCAGGGTGATGAACTGGAACTTGTAGCCCATGGCACCGAGCTCCTTCTGGAACGTGGCGATGGTGGCGTCGTCGAGAGCACCCTTCCAGTTGAACGACGGCGAGCAGTTGTAGGCCAGCATCTTGCCCGGATGCTCGGCGTGGATGGCATCGGCGAACTCCCGGGCCTGATCCAGGTCGGGGGTTCCCGTCTCACACCAGATGAGGTCGCAGTAGGGGGCGTAGGCGAGGCCCCTCGCAATCGGTGTGGCCATTCCTGGTTCGGTGTCAAAGAACCCCTCGGCTGTGCGGCCGCCGGTCAGGAACGGACGGTCGCGTTCGTCGACATCGCTCGTTATGAGCGTCGCCGCCAGGGCGTCGGTGCGTGCAATCAGGATCGAAGGAACACCCAGCACGTCTGCAGCCAGGCGGGCCGCGGTGAGCGTACGAACGTGCTGCTGGGTCGGGATCAGGACCTTGCCACCCATGTGGCCGCACTTCTTCTCAGATGCCAATTGGTCTTCGAAGTGCACGCCCGCAGCCCCGGCACGCAGCATGCGCTTCATCAACTCGTAGACGTTCAGGGCGCCGCCGAAGCCGGCCTCGCCGTCTGCCACGATCGGAACCAGCCAGTCACGCAGGACCTCACCGTCGTTTTCGTACCACTCGATCTGGTCGGCACGCCTGAGGGCGTTGTTGAGGCGTTCGACGAGGGTGGGCACCGAGTTGACCGGGTAGAGGCTCTGGTCCGGGTACACGTGGCCGGCGGTGTTGGCGTCGCCGGCAACCTGCCAGCCGGAAAGGTAGAGGGCGGGAAGGCCACCCTTGACGTACTGGATGGCCTGGCCGCCGCTCATGGCCCCAAGTGCGTGCACGTAGTCCATGTCGTGCAGTTGCCCCCACAACTGCTCTGAACCGTGGCGGGCCAGCGAACACGCTGGAAGGTAGGAGCCGCGGAGGCGCACCACGTCGGCTGCGCTGTAGTCGCGGGCCGTGCCCGCCCAGCGGGAGTTCTCGGCCCAGTCCTTCTCCAGGTCCTCGACCTGCTCCTGGAAGCTGTTTCGCATCTGGTGCTCTCTTTCCTTTGGTCTGGTGCCCGGCCGGATGGCGGATCCTCAGTTGTTGTTCTTGTGGGAGATGGGTCGTTCTTGTCGGGGCTGGTCAGGGATGAACTGTGCGTGTCCCCTCAGTTGAGGAGCTGGTATGCGGGCAGGGTGAGGAACTCGATGAAATCGTCGGCAAGGACCACCAGTTCGAACACCTCGCGAGCCGAATCGAAGGGGAGGTCGGTGAAGGCCTCGGGCCCGAGGTCCTCGGCAATCACGGCGATCTGGGTGTCGATGACACCTCTCACGAGATCAGGTGTGATGGTGCGCCCATCCTCGAGTTCGGAGCCGTGTCGGATCCACTGCCAGACCTGGGCTCTGCTGATCTCGGCGGTGGCGGCGTCCTCCATGAGGTTGTTGATGGCGGCCGCACCGGTCCCTGCCAGCCATGAGGCCAGGTACCGGAGTCCCACATAGACGTTTGTGTCGAGGCCGGCGGCTGTGACGGCACCACCGGTCTGATCGACCGAGAGCAGGTCCTCGGCTGTCACCGACACATCCGAACGCTGTCGGCCGATCTGGTTCGCCTGATCGGCGAGGACTGCGTCGAACTCGGCCCTGGCCACGGAGATCAGGTCAGGGTGTGCCACCCAGGTTCCGTCGCAACCGTCGGTTGCCTCGCGTCGCTTGTCCGCGGTCACCTGCGACAGGGCCACGGCGGTCACCTCGGGGTCGCGTCGGTTCGGGATGAACGCCGCCATGCCGCCGATGGCGTGAGCCCCACGCCTGTGACAGGTGGAGACCATCAACTCCGTGTAGGCCCTCATGAACGGAACTGTCATCGTCACGTCAGCGCGGTCGGGAAGCACGAACCCTGGGTCGTTTGCGAACTTCTTGGCGACGCTGAATATGTAGTCCCAGCGCCCCGCATTCAGGCCTGCCGAGTGCTCCCTCAACTCGTAGAGGATCTCCTCCATCTCGAAGGCAGCCAGGATCGTCTCGATGAGCACCGTCGCCCTTACAGACCCCCTTGGAATGCCCATTGCATCCTGGGCGTGGCAGAACACGTCGTTCCAGAGGCGGGCCTCGAGGTAGCCCTCCAGTTTCGGGAGGTAGAAGTAGGGGCCAGTGCCACGGTCCAGGGCCTCACGTGCGTTGTGGAAGAAAGCCAGGCCGAAGTCAACGAGGCTGGCAGGGGCGGTACGGCCGTCGACAATGACGTGGGCCTCGTCGAGGTGCCATCCGCGGGGCCGGACCATGAGGGTGGCGATCTCGTCGTTGAGGTTGTACTCCTTGTCTCCGGTGCTCAAGCTGAGGTGGTGCCGGGCCGCATCGCGCAGGTTCACCTGGCCTTCGACCACGTTGTCCCAGGTGGGGCTGGTGGAGTCCTCCAGGTCCGCCATGAACACCCGCGCTCCGGAGTTGAGGGCGTTGATCATTATCTTCCGGTCGATCGGGCCGGTGATCTCGACCCGTCTGTCCAGCAGGTCCGCAGGCGGTGGGGCGACGCTCCATGAGCCGTTCCTGACGTCGGCGGTTTCCGGGAGGAAGTCGGGCCGTTGGCCGGAGTTCAGGCGGTCCTGGCGATGGCGTCGGTCCTCAAGCAGTTGGCCCCGTCGGGAGCCGAAGGTCCGGACCAGGTCGGCGATGAATGCGGTGGCTTCGGGGGTGAACACCTCGTTACGCCGGGGGTGGTCGCTGACCTGTACTCTGTCAAGAATTGGTGTGTCGCCCACGAAATAGCCCCCTACAAAGCCTCGTTGGCACGAGTATTCGCCAATATTCGGATAATGATCGACCCTGAGAGAGGTGAAGTTCGCTCCAGATATCCCTGAGGCAGAAGATCTGGAGAAATTCCGCCTGTTCGGATACCGTGGGCTTCGTCCCGGCAGGCGCACTGCCAGCCAGCCTCGGAGGGAAGAGATGCTCGAGACCAGACCTGATGCCGGCAACTACGACCCGGTGGTACTCGGCCACCGCCTGCGGCACCAGCGACGCACCGCCGGACTGACCCTGGCTGAGTTGGGCGACCTGATCGGTCGGCCAGCCTCCTACCTCTCCCAGGTTGAGAACGGCCGCGTCGAACCCAAGCTGGGTGTGCTGGCCGGGCTCGCCAGCGCACTCGAGTGCACAACCGCAGACCTCCTCGATCCGACACCCCCGACCCGGCGGGCTGCCCTCGAAATCGACCTCGAACGCCTCCAGACCGGCGACTGGAGAGCTGCCCTCGACCTGCCCGAGGTAAGGGCCGGAGCCCGCCTCGACGATGACGTCCTGGAGGCACTCGTCGGCCTATACGCGGCCCTGCCCGAGCTTGCCGTGACTAGAACAGGGCTTGCCAACCTGCAGGCCGGCGACCGTGCACGCAGCGCCAACCTGGCCCTGCGCACCGAGATGCGGGCGAGGGACAACTACTTCGCAGGAATCGAAGAGGTGGCCGCAGAGGGCCTCGCCGCCGTCGGCTACGCCGGCGAGGGCCCACCATCAGAAAAGCACCTGACCGACCTCGCAACCCACTACGGGTTCACGGTCGAACGCGTCAAGGGCATGCCCAGGACAGCACGCTCTGTCACCGACACCCACCAACGCGTCATCTACATCCCACAGCGTGACGACCTGACCGTACGGGCAGCCAGATCGGTCATCCTCCAGACGCTCGGACACTTCGTGCTCGAACATGCCGAGACGACCGACTTCGAGGGCTACCTCCGACAGCGCATCGAATCCAATTACTTCGCCGCCGCCGTGCTGGTTCCCGAAGAAGCAGCACTTGGCTTTCTCGAGCCAGCCAAAGCAGACCACGACCTCTCCATCGAGGACCTCAAGGAGAGGTACTACGTGTCCTACGAAATGGCGGCACACAGGTTCACCAACCTTGCAACGGCCAAGTTGGACATACCGGTTCACTTCCTTCGAACCGACCCGGAGGGAACCATCACCAAGGCCTACGAAAACGACGGAATTGAGTTTCCGTGCGACCCCGACGGTGCCCTCGAAGGTGCCCGGTTGGGCAGACGGTGGGGCGCACGCCAGGCATGGGGCGGGTCCGAGATCCTCCACTACCAGTTCACGAACACCGAGGCCGGCGAGTTCTGGTGCGTCTCCTACATCGAAAACGCCACCGAGCGCACCCCGTACGCGGTCACCCTCGGGTGCCGTGCAGGCGACTCCAGGTGGTTCAGGGGAGGGGAGACCCTCAGGAGGGTCAGCGTCCGCAGCGACGACGACCTGGTTGATCCCGGCATTCTCGAACGTTGGGAGGGCGTCGCATGGCCCTCGGCTGCCGAACGCAGCTTCGTGCTGGCGGCCCTTCCGCCGGCGAGCCAGGAGTTCACGCCGTTCCCCGGCATCGACCTCCTGAACGTCTACCGGTTCCTTGATCGCCAGAACGGATCCGACTGAACAGCCGCCGCGTCAGGACTTTGGAGAACCTTCGCCGGAAGCCGCCCGGCGGTGGACGTCGGCGATGAAGTCAGAGAGGTCCATCCGCCTTCCATCCCACACGGTCGCCGTGTGGGTGACGAAGCGGCTGCCGTCCCAGCAATGCAGCTGGTAGGCGGGCGGCTCGTCGACCGCCGATCCGCTCATGGGGTCCAGTTCGAGGCCCAACTGGTTGCCGGTCGAGGGACACACCGAGACCAGCGTCGAGCCGATGGTCGTCTGGATGGGCCGGTGGATGTGGCCTGCGACAAGGAGCTTCACCTGGGGATGGCGCTCCAGGACGTCTGTCAGGCGGTCGGCGCCATCGAGACCCGAGAGGTCCATGAACGTGAGACCCGACCTGAACGGTGGAAAGTGTGTGAACACGAGCGTCGGCCTGTCGGGTTCCATCTGCAGCACGGCGTCGAGCCACTCCTCGTGCCCTTCGTGGAAGAGGCCGTCGTGCCTGCCCGGGATGAGGGTGTCCAGGCCGACGAGGCGTACCGGATGGGCATCGACCACGTAGCTGCAGTGACCGTCAGCGAGCATGTCGGGAAGGCGGTCAGCGAAGGCCATTCGGAAGGTGTCCCAGATGTCGTGATTGCCCGGAAGAGGCAGAAGCGGAATCTTCAGATCAGCCACAAGGTCCAGAAACATCGAGTACTGGATCTCGGTGCCGTCGTCGGTCAGGTCACCTGTCGCCAGGACGACATCGGGCGCAGGGTTCAGGCCGTTCAGGTGCTCCATGACCCGGGCAAGGGTCTCAGAGGTGTCCACGAGTCCACCGAACATGCCGATGCTGTCACGGATGTGGCAGTC
>Ga0207990_1001590_pt1 | contig 11410 bp, 18 predicted proteins | sample ETNtaG_8_FD_185780 | JGI IMG/M metagenome (GOLD analysis project Ga0207990, IMG submission 185780) | Marine microbial and viral communities from oxygen minimum zone, Eastern Pacific Ocean - ETNP201406SV75 (SPAdes) (version 2) | ecosystem: Environmental > Aquatic > Marine > Oceanic ...
CATGCAACCGAGAAAGGATGCAAACGAATTACTTTACTTACAGATAAAACGAATATACGAGCACAAAAATTTTATAAACAACACAAATTTAATCGTTCATCCATGATTCCATTTCGTATGATAATTAACAATAGATAATAAAAAAGAATAACTATATTTAGTTGAAATAAGGCGAAATATTTTATTAGTCAATTCTCATTGAATACAACTTAAACAAATCTTATAATACTCATTGCAATGGCGATTCGGCACAGATTGCACAAATACGTAAGGCTAACATTCAGACCACCATAGGGTGAGGGCTGCACGAGTTGCAGCACTCCTTGTTGTTCTGTTTAGGTGGGGTTTTATCTTATTTCTAATTTTCTTAATTCCACAAATTTTGCATTGAACGCTTTCAACGGTTCCACCTGAGCCAAAACCAAAGGTGCTGCTAATAACTCTATAACGATGGAAACCCAACCAGCAAAACAATAAACTAATTTTTATCTGCACAATTATTTAATCAATTTTATCAACCATTATCATAAATATTGTTTTGCAAGTCCCACAATAATCTCAGTATTAGGTGTATAATTAAAAATATTTGGTGAAATTTTAATTTTTGACGTACGATTACCACCTCCAAGAACAATAATATGCCTTTGCATAACTCGAGAGTCAACCCAAATAGGTAAGTCTATTGGAAGTTCTATCGGAGTAACACCTCCAATTTGCATGTTGGTTAGTTTTTGACTTTCTTCAATACTTGCAAATGATACTTTATGGGTAATTAATTTCTTTCTAATAGTTTTATTAGTATCAAGTTTAGTTGTAGCAAGCAGTACGCATGCTGCATATTTTATTTCACCTGTTTTTGATTTTAGCACAATTGTATTTGCAGCGTCTTCAAATTCAATATTATATTTCTTACAAAAAATATTTGTATCAGCTAGATCTGGTTCGCAATCCATTATTTCAAAATCAAGTTTCGTACCTTCAAGAAATTTTCGGATAAATGGCAAGGTATCAGTCATTAGTAAAAAATTCTCTTCTATTTTCTTTTGCATCTATAAACATACAAGACAGCTTTCCAAGTTCAGGATAGACCGCTCCCGTATCTAGATTAATACGATTTGATTTTTCTTCAACGATTTCATTTGGAGTGTGTCCATGAACTATTATTTTTTCAAAATGTTGATCGCTTGCAAGAAATTCGGGAGCACGGGTCCAGATCATATCGATTTCTCTCTGATTATCGAGTGGTCGGTTTGGATCAATGCCAGCATGGACAAAAAAATAGTCTTTCCAGATATAGGAAAATTGAAGATCGTTAAAAAACTTTAAGTGGCTAGAAGGTAGGCTTTTAATTAATATTTCTCTTATTGATTGCTCTCGAGGCAATCTATTATTCAACATATTAACAATTGTGCTTCCACAATAACTTTTTAAAGTGGCAGCACCATCATTATAAAGCCACATCCCCAGACTATTCTGTTTATTGTTAATAAAATCTAAAAGCATTTGATCGTGGTTGCCTCTAAGAAAAACATATTTAAAATTCTTAGGCCTAAAGTTGATGATGGTGTCAATGGTCTCTTTAACTTTGGAACCTCTGTCGATATAGTCACCTAGATAAATTAAAATTTTAATGCCTATAAGTTTTTCGGATTTATTAAAGATTTTTTTGTGAATTTCTTTCAACAAACTGTTGCAACCGTGAATATCGCCGATGACAAAGACTTGTGAAATACTATTCATTTTGGTTTTTTCATTAAAATCTTTGCTTAAGTTTATTAAATATAAACCCATAAATAATTATATTTACAACTATTAAAGTTATTCCTAGGTATATTTGTAAATCTTTAGTTAGATTTGTAGGATAAACAATCGGAAGTAAGTAATTTTGAATAAAACCTTCAGAATATATTATTAAATTAGCTTTATTTAAGAACCAATTTTCAAGATAAGTCAGAGGACATATGGAATGAGTTAATTCGATATAGGATCCCCAGATTAAAGCAGGGATATGGATAAAAACAATTTTTTTTACAACAAAAAATAATAAAGCGCCAAATACAACAAAGATGATAAAAACAAAATGAACAATTAATATTAAATCTGCAGCTAATTCGTACATTTATTTCTTTGGCATGCAATTTTTTTTATATTTTTGGAAAACTTAACTATTTTAAACATTTTAAATTTATTCCATACCTAGAATGTGAGGTAACTCCAAAATTGAATTAATTCTATAATCTGGTTGAAGATATACGTTAGTTTCATCTTTTTTTTGAAATTTTCCTGTTTTTACCTGTATGGTACTTAAAAAAATATTTTTTGCACCCCCAATATCAGCAACAATATCATCGCTTATCATCAACACTTCTTCATTTTTTAATTTCATATTTTCTATTACCAAATTAAAAAAATTTTTTTCAGGTTTACCAATCAAAATAGATTTTTTAGAAGTTGCATATTCTAGTGCAGCAACAAACGGGCCTAGATCTAAACCTATTTTGTTTTCTCTTTTGCAGTACCTGTTCTTATGTAAAGCTATGATTAAAGCATTATTTTCAAGAGTCATTTTAAATGCTTTGTTAAGTTTTTCCCAGTTAAACTCCTTATATAAATCTCCTATAATTATTGCTTCGGGACTAAGATCATCAATCACAAAATCAGTAAAATCTTCTTGTAAAAATTGATTTATAAATAATGATATTCTTGAAATATTTTTTTTTTAAGAAATATATTTGCTGCTATTGCTGGAGAAAAAATATCAGATTCAATTAATGGTAATTTAAATTGTATCAATTTTTCAAAAACTAACCTTCTAGATGTAGTGGTAGTATTGGTAAGATATTTAATTTTAAAATCGTGAGTCAATAATTTATTGATAGTTTCATTTGAGCCATCAATCAGTTTATTGCCCTCATATATAACACCCTCTAAATCTAATAATAGTCCTTTGTAATTGATTTTAAAATTAATGTTTTCTTTGTTCATCCATTTATTAAAATATATTAAATCCTCCCTTTGAATAATCATGTTCATAATCATTTACTTGAATATTTTGTATAGTTGCTGAGCTAGGTCCTATTTCACATAGTTTGATTAATTTTTGGACATTTTTTTCTTCTCCAATGATTAATGCTTCAACATCACCTGACATTTTATTTTTTACCCAACCATTAATATTATTATTAATGGCCAAATTTTTCATCCAATATCTAAAACCAACTCCTTGAACTTTGCCAGTAATAACAAGGCGTTTTTTCATAATTTCAATATTGTTTTTCTAACTTTTAAAAAAACCCTATAAGAGATTTCACTGTGTAAACGAATGCAACTAATAGAAAAACTGCAAGCATTATCCTATCAAAAATTCTATGTTCTTTTCTTTTTTTGCGCCACATTCAATTAATTTATCTTCTCCATGTTTTAGTAAATTTTTTCTTATTTTTTTTGTATTCTTGAATAATATTGTCTATTTCTTTTTCAGGTACGCCTTGAGGTTTTAACATATCTTTTGCATCCGCTGTTTTACCATCTAATATAAGATGTAAAATTATGAGTTTATCAGTATCAGTTAAATCTTTAGTATGTAGCTTCAAAAGATCTTTTTCTAACTTTCTTGTTGATTGGTTTTTCATAATATTTTTTCTGCAAAGGCACTACTGCAAAACAACAAACCCAAAACCATGATCCTTAAAAGTTTTTTCATGATCTATTAAATGCTTTACTAAAAATATTATAAAATATGGCAATTAAAAAACCAGCCAGAAAACCATGCACAAATCCCCATAAACCCGCAAGGAACGTGCCCATGTAAGTCATTGCCCAACCAGGATAGGCTAGAGTAAAAATCCCTCTAAAAATTACGACTGAGTTAACAACATTCTCATGCCATTGTCCTGAATATCCAGTTTTTAATATATAGAAAGCAACTGCGCCTGCTAAAATAATTATAACAAACCAGGTTAGTCCAACAGCCATTCCAAATGCAAATGCTGAAAGTTTGTTCATTGTTTATTCTCATAATTTAGACATAACATAAAAAACCGTCCGCACTATATCTAGAAAACATTAATAATCAATTATACTACAATGATTTATAGCTTCATTCACAGCATATTTTTTAATATTTTCTATTGGTATAGTTTTATTTTTTCTTTTCCCCTCAGCTAAAGCTTCATTATAAATCTTAACTAAATATTTCATGTAAAATTTAGAGCAGTAAACTTTCCCAAAAAATTGGTAAGATGTTGGTAAAGCTGCATGGTAAAGTTTATAAAAATATGTTGGACTATTAGTGTTGATAGGCTATGATTTCAACACTATGAAAGATGTTTATTGATGAATGGAAAAGTTTTTATATCGTGTGCAGTAACAGGTTCTGGGGATGCAGCAAAAAGACATCCAGATCTACCTAAAACACCAGAACAAATTGCAAAAGCTGCAATCGAAGCTGCAAAAGCAGGAGCGGCAATTGCACATATTCATGTTAGAGAAGAAGATGGAAAACCAAGTAGAAGATTAGAACTTTATAAAGAAGTTGTTGATCGTGTTCGTTCAAGTGACATAGATGTAGTTTTAAATTTAACAACAGGAATGGGTGGAGATTTAGAAATAGGTGAGGGAGACAACCCATTGGATGTTGGTCCAAATACAGATATGGCAAATATTATGGAGCGAATTGCAAATGCTGAACAATGTTTACCTGAGATTTGTTCTTTAGACTGTGGATCATTGAATTTTGGTGACAGCACTATGTTGGCCGTGAATACGCCAAATGATATTAGAAAAGCAGCAAAAAGATTAAAAGAGATAGATGTAAAACCAGAAATTGAATGCTTTGATTTAGGAAATATGTGGTTTGGTACTCAATTAGTTAAAGAAGGTTTAATTAAAGATCCTCCATTATTTCAAGTTTGTTTGGGAATTCCATGGGGAGCACCAGCAACACCATCTGCTATGAAAGCATTTGTAGATTTAATGCCAGACGGAAGTTACTGGTCAGGATTTGCAATTTCAAGAATGGAAATGCCTTATGTTGCTCAAACAGTTTTATTAGGAGGAAATGTAAGGGTTGGTCTTGAAGATAATTTGTATCTTGAAAAAGGTGTCCTCGCTTCTAATGCTCAATTAGTTGAAAAAGCAATAAGAATCATTACCGACATGGGTGTAACTACACTTACTCCTGAAGAAACAAGAGAAAAATTAAAATTAAAAAAACACAAATAATGTCCAGCAACATTAAAAATGTAGCTGTTATAGGCACGGGTGTAATTGGAGCCGGTTGGATTATTAGATGTTTGGCTCATAATAAAAATGTCGTTGCCTATGATAAAGAATTAAAGTTAGAAAAAAAATTAGTAGCAGAAATTAAACGTACTTGGCCATATGTTAAAAAACTATTTAATAAAAAAAAATTAAATATTAAAAATTTTAAATATGTGACTTCAATAGAAGAAGCATTAAAAAATGCAGACTTTATTCAAGAGTGCGCTACTGAAAATTATGCAATAAAAACTAAATTGATGAACTTTATTGGTAAATATGCAAAACCAAATACTATCATCTCATCAAGTTCATCAGGGCTGCTTCCAACAAAGATATATTCAAAATGTAAAAATCCTGCTCGAACAATGATAGGGCATCCATTTAATCCTGTTTATATGTGTCCAGGAGTGGAAATTGTACCAGGCAAGAAAACAAAAAAAAATTTTCTTAATAAAGCAAATAAATTTTATAAATCGATATCTATGAATCCAATCATGGTTAAAAAAGAACTACCAGGCTATTTAGCAGATAGACTTCAAGAAGCATTATGGAGAGAAGCATTACATATAGTAAATGAAGGTTATGCCTCAACTAAAGATTTAGATAGAGCAATTGAAGATGGTCCAGGGCTTAGATGGTCATTAATGGGTGTATTTTTAACTTATCATTTAGCTGGAGGTAAAGCTGGAATGAAACATATGTTAGAACAATTTGGACCTGCTTTAAAATTACCTTGGACCAAATTAAAAGCACCAAAACTTTCAAAAAAACTGTCATCAAGAGTAATTAAAGGCACAAGACAGCAAGCCAGAGGAAAGTCTGTTGCAATGATTTCAAATATAAGAGATGAGTATTTAGTAAATATTCAAAAATTAAGAAAAAAATATGAAAATAAAATAAGAAGATAATAAAAATGAAAAAGCTTTTAGGAATCTTGGTTTAGGTTTGTTGTGATAAAAAAAAATAATAAATTTAGGGAAAAATTATTTAAAGAAACAGATTTTCCAAAAATCAAAAATATTCCAAAAAATTTACAAAAATCTTGGGGCAAAGGAAAGTTTGTTATGCCTTCACCATTAGAAGTAAACTTCTTAATGAAAAAAGTACCAAAAGGAAAATTAACAACGATTAATGAAATAAGAAAAAAACTTGCCAAAAAATACAAAACTACAACTGCTTGCCCTATAGTTACAGGCATTTTTTCATGGATTGCAGCTGGTGCAGCTAAAGAAGATGTTCAAGATGGAAAAAAAAATATTACTTCATATTGGAGAACATTAAAATCAGATGGCAAAATAAACTTAAAATATCCAGGTGGTATTCCTTATCAAAAAAAGAAGCTTATTAATGAAAATCATAAAATTACAAAAAGAGGAAAAAATTATTTTGTAGAGAATTTTGAAAATAAATTGGTTAAATTATAATAATAAAACTTTTAGACACATTGGTTTTAGATTAATGGCAATAGAACAAATCATTTATTACTGTTTAGCTTGCTTTGTTGTGGTGATTGTGCCTGGTCCAACTGTAACTCTTATTATTGCTAATACTTTTTCTTTTGGAACAAGAGCAGGCTTATTAAATGTTGCTGGGACTCAATTAGGACTAATATTAATGATTGGATTGTTGGCTATAGGTTTTCAATTTATCAATCAACAACTTGACTGGTTTTTAATTATTATTCGTTACTTTGGAGCTATTTATCTAATATGGCTCGGTTACAAAATTTTTACTTCTCATTCATTGGTTACACAGACAACAAGTAAAAAATATTCTAATAAAGGATTTATATTTCAGGGATTTTTAGTAATTTGGTCTAACCCAAAAGCATTTTTATTTTTGGGAGCATTTATACCACAATTCCTCAATGTTAATAAATCAACAGGAAATCAATTAATTTATTTGGGCCTCCTCTTTATGCTTATAGGAACTATTTTCGATAGTGCATATGCAGTTGTATTTGGAAAGTTCAGAAACCTAATATCCTCAAAATATCTGACATTATTAAATCGTATTGGAGGAAGCCTGCTTGCTTTGCTAGGTCTTTGGTTGGCGATAAGTTAACTTTAACTACAAAATATGAAAAAACTTTTAAGAATCTTTTTTCTGGGTTTAATTTAAATTAGCCATGTGTGACTTATTGTTCAATTACAATAATAACTTTTCATATTATACCACTGACAATCAATAAATGGTTAAAAAACAACTAAGAATTCTTTTTACTATATTTGCTATTTTTACAGCTAATTCAATTTTTACAACTTATTCAGTAGCAGATGAATATAAAATAGGAAATTTAAAAATTATTCATCCTTATATTATGGAAACACCCAAAGGAGCCATGGTAGCAGGAGGATATATGAAGATTGTAAACGCAGGTGACCAAAGTGATTATTTGAATTCAATAAAAGTTGATTTTGCCAAAGTCTCAAAAATCCACGAAATAAAAATAGAAAATGATATGATGAAAATGCATAAAGTAGAAGGCGGATTAGAAATTGCCGCTCATGGTTCAGTCGAATTAAAGCATGGAGGATACCACATCATGTTTATGAATTTATCTAAACCCATGATTAAAGGAGAATCCCACCAAGGAACTTTATATTTTGAAAAGGCTGGTAATATTAAGGTTATCTTTACCGTTGAAAAAATGGGTTATTGATAAACCCAATCATCATTTTTATATTATATATAAAAAATTAATAATAAACTAACTTTGTGATCAACTTAGACAAATATAAACAAGATCATTTATAAAATGATGAATAGAACAATAGAAATAATGGCACCTGCAGGCTCTTGGGAATCTTTGCAGGCAGCAATACAAGGTGGAGCAAACTCTATTTATTTTGGAATAGAACAATTAAATATGAGAGCTAGGTCTTCCAATAATTTTACTTTGAAAGATTTGGTAGAAATAGCTGAACTTTGTAATAAAAAAAATATTAAAACCTACGTTACTCTCAATACTATTATTTATGATCATGATCTAATATTAATGAAAAAAATAGTGAACACAGCTAAACAAGCTGGAATTACGGCTATTATTGCTTCTGATCAAGCAGTAATTAGTTATGCTGCTTCTATCAAATTGGAAGTTCATATTTCTACTCAAACAAATATTACAAATATAGAAACAATACGTTTTTATTCTTATTTTGCAGATGTTGTTATTTTATCGAGAGAATTATCTTTACTTCAAACAAAAGAAATAACGAAAGAAATTGAAAAACAACAAATCAAAGGACCTTCCGGAAATTTAATCAGGATTGAAATTTTTGTTCATGGTGCATTGTGCATGGCAGTTTCAGGAAAATGTTATTTGAGCTTACATACTACAAACTCTTCCGCAAACAGAGGAGCTTGTATTCAAAATTGCAGAAAAACTTACACGGTTACAGATAAAGAAGACGGACATCAATTTGATATTGACAATGAATACATTATGTCACCAAAAGATTTATGTACTATTGGATTTATAGATAAAGTTTTAGATTCTGGTTCAAGTGTTCTAAAAATAGAGGGAAGAGGAAGATCTCCTGAATATGTAAAAACAACTACCCAGTGTTATCGAGAAGCTGTGGATGCTTATTTGAAAGGAACATACAATAAAGAAAAAGTGAAAAGTTGGATGACCCGACTAAAAACTGTTTACAACAGAGGTTTTTGGGAGGGTTATTATTTAGGTCAAAAAATGGGAGAATGGACAGGAATTCATGGATCTAAAGCAACAAAAAAGAAAATTTATTTAGGTAAAGCTAAAAAGTATTTCACAAAAATACGAGTTGCGGAATTTGACTTAGAGACACAACATCTTCAAAAGGGTGATAGTATTTTAATTACAGGAAGAACAACAGGAGTAATTGAAGCAGTAGCTGAAGAGATCCGCGTTAACGATAAGCAAGTAAAAGAAGTAAAAAAAGGGGATAACTTTTCTATGAAGTTAAGTTACAAAGTGCAACCGAACGATAAGCTATATAAAGTTTTAAATAGTTAATGATACAGATCGTCTACAAAAGAGACAAATGTATAGGATGTAATTATTGTATTGAATTAGCCCCAGACAGATGGAGAATGAATAAAAAAGATGGAAGAAGTGTACTCTTAGGTTCAAGAAATAAAAAAGGACTTTATACTGTAGAAGTAGATGAAGTGGAATATGAAGCTAACAAGGCTTCTGCTCAAGTATGTCCAGTGAAAATTATACGTATTAACAGATTAAATAAAAGACCATAGCTTATAAAAAAAGATTTTAATTTTTAAGATTAATCCATTCGTTCGCAATTTCCATCTACCGCTATAATTTGACCAGAAACTTTATTTGCTTCATTTGAAATTAAATGAGCACACATATTCCCAATATCCTCTGGATTAATCCAACTTTTCATTGAGGCCATAGAAACAAAATCATTTTCTATAGTTTTGGCTGAAACTTTTTCAAATTTAGCTTTATCTCTTATTACCCTTTTCATTCTATCTCCTTTAATAGTGCCTGGGCAAATTGCATTCACTCTTATTCTGTATTTACCGAGTTCCATTGCTAAGGTTTTGGTTACACCAACTACTGCCCATTTGCTTGCAGCATAAGGTGAGCGAAGAGGATAACCCATAATTCCCGCAACTGATGAAATATTAATTATTGAGCCATTTTTTGATTTTTTTAAAAGAGGTATGGCTTGTTTAGTAAAATAAAAATGACTATTCACATTAACATGTAAAGTGTTTTCCCATTCGCTAGAATTTAATTTTTCAATTGGTCTTGTTGGTCCTTCAATTCCAACATTATTGATTAATGCATCTAAATTTCTAAATTTCTTTTTAATTTTATTAAAAAAATCTACTACTTGTGTTTCTTCGGATGCATCAGTTTCTGAAACAAAAATTCGCTCATTATATAAAGGATGTTTTTTAACTTTATTTATTGCTTTGTGATCGATATCACATAAATAAACTGAAGCACCTTTTGCAACACAAATTTTTGTAGTTGCCCATCCGATTCCTGAAGCTCCAGCTGAAATAATGATTTTTTTATTTTGAAGACTTAACGGCATCAGCCATATGTTCTTTTGTTAAAGCTTTTGAAAGTTCTTTTTCAGTTATGTATCCTTTTACAGCTCCTTCCTTATCAACAATTTCACAGTTTGCGTTTGAGCATACAACTTTAGGCAAAAATTCATCAATAAATTGATCTTCATGAACTTTAACCAGATTAGATTTGTCAATTCCATCAGATGAATTAGCAGGTGTCATAATAATTTTTGCTTTAATTACTTTTGCACGATTTACATCCTTTACAAATGCTTCAACATAATCATCAGCTGGCTTCATAATAATATCTATTGGAGTTCCTACTTGAACTAACTTTCCATGATTTAAAATTCCTATATGATCTCCTAATCTTAAAGACTCATCTAAATCATGTGTTATAAAAAAAATAGTTTTTTTTAATTCAGCTTGTAAAGCTATAAGTTGTTTTTGCATATCACTTCTGATTAAAGGATCTAGAGCAGAAAATGCTTCGTCCATCAGCATTATGTCTGTATTAGTAGCAAGAGCTCTTGCTAGACCAACCCTTTGTTGCATTCCTCCAGATAATTGATTTGGAAACTGATGCTCAAAGCCTGATAAGCCCACAGCTTCAATTTTTTCCATTGAAGTTTTATTTCTTTCCTCTAGTTTTATTCCTTGTACTTCAAGACCGTAACCAACATTTTCTATAACAGTTTTATGAGGAAATAACCCAAATCTTTGAAAAACCATACTCATTTTGTGTCTTCTAAATTCAATTAATTTTTTTTGATCTAGATCCATAACATTTGTACCCTCAACCAATACTTCTCCTGCAGTTGGGTCGATCAATCGATTGATATGACGAATAAGGGTAGACTTTCCTGAACCAGATAATCCCATGCATACAAAAGTTTCTCCCTCTTGAATAGATATAGATACATTATCAAGTCCCACAGTATGTCCTGTTTTTTCTAAAACTTCTTCTTTTGTTGCGCCATCTTGAACCATTGGAAGAACTTTAGATGGATCGTGTCCAAAAATTTTATAAACATTTTTTACTTCAATTTTAGACATTATAAATCTACTTTCTTTTTGGGTTGTGTTCTTTCTTGAATTTTTTCACCATATGACTGTGTAA
>Ga0207990_1001595_pt1 | contig 11388 bp, 7 predicted proteins | sample ETNtaG_8_FD_185780 | JGI IMG/M metagenome (GOLD analysis project Ga0207990, IMG submission 185780) | Marine microbial and viral communities from oxygen minimum zone, Eastern Pacific Ocean - ETNP201406SV75 (SPAdes) (version 2) | ecosystem: Environmental > Aquatic > Marine > Oceanic ...
AGGCCATGGTGGAACAGACATCCTGAAGGCGTTCCTTCAAGCTCAGCGCCGCGCCCATTTCGGCGATCTCACCGGCCAGATCGCGCACCAGCCCGGCAATATCCATCTCGCCCAGCAGGGCCGGGGTTTCGCGCACCACCACCGATCCAGGGCCAAAGGAGTCCAGCACCAGCCCAAGAGCGGCCAGTTCTTCCGCGCGCGCGACGAGGGCGGCGGCGGCGGCCTCGTCGAGCTCCACCACCTCGTGGATAAGCAACCCCTGGCGCGCCACCGAGCCGTTTTCCAGTGCCTGTTTCATGGTCTCGTAGACCAGCCGTTCATGGGCCGCGTGCTGGTCGACGATGACCATGCCGTCAGCGGTCTGGGAGACGATATAGGTCTCGTGAAGCTGGGCCCGGGCCGCGCCCAGAGGGTAAGATTCGGCGTCCTCGGGCAGGGCCTCGGCGGCGACGGCGGCGGAAGGAACGGCCTGAAGCCCTGGCAGGGGGCCAGCGGCGGGTGTGGACTCAAGGGGCGCTTGATAGCGCAGGCTGTTCTCGGCGAGGCCGCGCGCCGGTGATGAAGATCGCGAAGAGAAAGGCGTGGCGCCGGCACCCGTGCCGTGTCGCATGGCCCCCAGGGCAAAATCAGACCCGGTGGTGGTGGTGCGGTGTCCGGCCTCGGCCAAAGCATGGCGCAACGCCCCGATGATGAGGCCGCGCACCGATCCGGCATCGCGAAACCGCACTTCCGTCTTGGCCGGGTGCACGTTCACGTCCACCTCACGCGGTGGCAGCTCGAGATAGAGCGCAAGTAAGGGGTGGCGGTTGCGGGCGAGAAAATCCTGATAGGCGCCGCGTACCGCACCCAGCAGCAGCTTGTCGCGCACCGGGCGGCCATTGACGAAAAGGAACTGTTTATCGGGAAGACCACGGTTGAGCGTCGGCAGGCCGATGTGGCCGGTCAAGGTCATCTCGCCGCGCTCGGCGGTAATGGGCAGGGCATTGTCGGCGAAGTCGCGGCCCATAATCTGGGCCAGCCGCGCCAGACGGGCATCGAAGAGATCACCGGAGGTGGCGGCCAGCACCTTCGGCGCGCCGCCATCGGCGTCGAAAGAAAAGGCTACATGAGGATGGGCCATGGCCAGACGCTGTACCGCCTCCAGGGCGCGGGCGGTTTCGGTGCGTGTGGTCTTGAGGAATTTGAGCCGCGCCGGGGTAGCGTAGAACAAATCCGCCACCTCCACCCGGGTGCCACAGGCGAGCGCCGCCGGTTTGGGCGCTGACTGATCGCCGCCCGCCACATGGAGACTCCAGGCATCATCTGCGTCACCAGAATCGGCGGCACGGCTGGTGATGGTGAGCCGCGCCACCGCCCCCATGGAGGGCAGGGCCTCACCTCGGAACCCCAGGCTGTGGATGGCGAACAGATCATCGCCGGGGAGCTTGGAGGTGGCGTGGCGGGTCACCGCTAAAGCGAGATCGTCGTGGGCCATGCCGCCGCCGTCATCGGTGACACAGATATAGGCGGCACCACCGTCGCGCAAGCTGACCTCGATATGCGCGGCCCCGGCGTCGAGGCTGTTCTCCACCAGCTCCTTGACCACCGAGGCGGGGCGTTCCACCACCTCGCCAGCAGCGATGCGGTTGACTAGGGTTTTAGGCAGAAGGCGGATGCTCATAACGGTGACCTTATTCGCCTTCAAGGCTGGCGCGCGCAAGAACCTTGCCTTCCTCCACCGCCGGCTGGTCGAAGGCGTCCACCCCCAGCAGATGGGCGGCGATAATGGTCTCGATCATGAAATGCATGAGCAGTCCGCCAAGAACCCATTCGTCGAGGCGTTTGATATCCATCACCCGCAAGGGGCGGTGATTGCGGATCAAGGTTTCCGCCGTAGCCTGTTGTTCGGCCTCCAACAGGTCGCCCATGGTGCGTCCCGCGAGCCAGGCCAGAGAAGGATCCCTGGCCAGGGCCGGGTCCACCCGCGCGCCGCTGCCCGCCACTTGCGCCAGAATCAGGGTAAACATCTTGTCGGCGGGACCGTCGAGATAAAGCTGGAGCTGGCTGTGTTGGTCCACGGCGCCCAGCGCCTTGACCGGCGTCGTGCCCTGCCCGCCCTTGCCCAGGCTTTCCGCCCAGAGCTGGCGGAACCAGACGGCAAAACTGTCGAGGCGATCGAGATAGGGCATGAGCACGGTCTGGGAGATGCCGCGGGTTTGGGCCAGCGCCACCGCCAGCGCCGCTCCCACCGCCGGTGGGCAGTCCTGCGGCGCGGCACCCCCCAAGATCGGCTCAAGCACCGTGGTCGCACCTTCGCGCAGGGCAACCGCATCCACCCCCGCCATCATGGCCGGCAACAGCCCCACCAGGGACAGCACCGAAAAACGCCCGCCAAGACCCGGATCGTGATCGAGAATTTCCATACCCAGCGCCGCCCCAAGACCACGCAGGGGGTTGGAGCCAGGCTCGGCAATCAGGGTGAAATGGGCGGCCGCCTTTTTTTCCTCCAGATTCCGCGACACCGCCTCGAAACAGACCAGAAACTGGGTCAGAGTCTCGGGCGTCGCGCCCGACTTGGAGATGACGAGGAACCCGGTCCGTGCCAGGTCGAGGTCCTGGAGCAGGCGGGTGAAGCTGTGGGGATCGATATTATCCATGAAGTGGAGGCGCGGCACCTTCTGGTCATAGGGCGGCGCCATGCCGAGAGTGTCCCCAGCCAACGCGTAGAGGGTCTTGCCGCCGAGGCTCGACCCACCGGTGCCCAGCACCACCACTTGCGAGAAGGTCTCGCTGTAGCGTTTGACGATGGGCGCGAGTGTGTCGAGATCATCGCGGGCGGCGGGAAGGCGGAGCGAAGGCAGGCTACCTGCATCGTGACGCGTCCGCAGTTCCGCAAGCGCCTCGGCGGTGCGGGCCAGCACGGAGTCGTATTCAGCGCGGTCTAGCCCGTTTTCTCCGATAGCCTCTGTAAAACAGCCCTCAATGCATTGGTGATAGGGCATGAAGCGAGCCCTCTAGTTGTCCAGTTGTGGGGCAGTACGGGTGGCGGTGACGCCTTCGGGCTTTCCCACCACTACCACAAGCAGGTCGTCGGCGTGGAGCAACCGCCCGGCCACGCGCTTGGTGTCGTCGAGGGTTACAGAATGGATGAGTTCTTCACGGCGGTCCAGATAATCAATGCCAAGATCGAGATATTGCAGAGTGGTCAGTATGTCGGCGATGCGTCCAGTGCTGGTCAGGCGCAGAGGAAATGCCCCGGTAAGATAGGTCTTGGAGTCCCTGAGCTCGTCCGCAGAAACGCCGTTTTCGGCCATGCGCCGCCATTCCCCACGAATCAGGTCGAGCGATTCGGCAACCCGGGTGTTGTCGGTTCCTACGCCGCCGCTCACTAAGCCGCCCCGGGCCATGGTCTGGAGATAGGAATAGACGGAATAGGCGAGGCCGCGTTTTTCGCGCACTTCTTCGGTGAGCCGCGAGTTGAACCCACCGCCGCCCAAAGTATAGTTGAGCAGACGCGCCGCAAAATAGTCGGGATCATCGCGCTTGATGCCGTTTTCGCCGAAGCGCACGGTACTTTGAGGGATGTCTTCGGCGATCACAATGACGCCGCCACCAGCCACCTGTGCTTTTGGCAAATGGAAGGGCGCGGCGTGTTCCGGAAGCGAGCCGAAGGTACTGTCCAGAAGCGGTGCCAGCTCGTCCGCAGTAATGTCGCCGGCGACGCCGATAATGAGGTGGTCACGCCCGAGGCGCCTTTCCACAAAGCCGCGCAGGTCATCGGTGGTGACCGCCGCCACCCCGGATTCGGTGCCTTCCGCTGGACGGCCATAGGGGTGATCGGGAAAGGCAGCACGGGACCAGACCTTGCCAGCAATCAGTTCTGGATCGGATTGGGCCGCCGCCAGGCCGGCCAGAATCTGGTTGCGGATACGCATCATCGGCTCAAGGTCGAAGCGGGGCGCGTTCAAGGCCAGACGCAACAAGGAAAAGGCTTCGTCGCGGTTCTCAGTCAGGGTCTTGAGGCTGCCCTCGAAAGTGTCCAGCGTAGCGTTGAAACGAAGGGTAATCGCAAGGTCAGCCAGGCGCTGTTGAAAAGCCCCGGAATCGAGGTCGCCCGCCCCTTCGTCAAGCAGGCTCGACGCCATAGAAGCCAGCCCTTCCTTGCCCGCCGGGTCGAGCGCCGCGCCACCCCGGAACAGCAGGGAAAGGGAAATCACCGGGATCGAGTGATCCTCCACCAGCCAAGCCTCGATACCGTCCGCGCTTACCACCCGTTCGATCTGCATGCCATAGGCCGAGGAAACGGGCAGCGGCCCACGATGCTGGCGCAGGCTGAAGTAGAAGGCCAGGGCGAAGAGAAGGATCGCCACTGCGATCAGGGACCACCACAGGGTAGAGTTTTGTTTGTGGCCGCTCACGGGCCGTAGCCCCCGCTGGTGGAATCAGTAACAGGCTCAGGATCGGAATCCGGGGCGGGCTCGGGCAGGAGCTCCCCGGTGACGGAAACTTCATCGCGCAGCACTGCGCGCGCTGCGGCTAGAACTTCATCCCTGGTCACCGCCGCGATGCGGTCGGGCCAGGCCTCCACGTCGGCGACGCTGCGTCCTGTAGTCAGCGCCGTGCCAAGAACGCGGCCCGGATTAAACAGGCTGTCGCGGGCGTAGATGGCCTCCGCACGCAGCCGCTGCTTGGCTTTTTCCACTTCTTCGCTGGTGACTCCGCCTTCCAAAAGCTTGCGCAATTCTTCGCTTATGGCTGTCTCCAGCACTCCAAGCCCACCACCTGGAAGCGGCATTCCGTAAATGGTGAAGCTGCCGCCATCGAGACGGTCGCCCCCGTAATAGGCCCCGGCGGACGCGGCCACCCCCCGTCCCATTACCAGGGAACGGTAGAGGCGGCTGGTGGCGCCGCCGCCCAGAATCTCTGCCAGCACGTCGAGGGCATAGGGCGATGTTTTTTCCTCGTTAATGGCTGAGGCGTAGCCGGGGGCGAGATAGGTGCGGCTCCAACTGGGCTGGCGTACGCGTCGGTCCTTCAGCACCACGCGGCGCTCCGTTTTCTGGGATGGTTCGCGCGGCCGTAGCCGTGGCGGCACGTCGCCGGCGGGGAGGACTCCGTAATATTTCTCGGCCAGGGGTTTCAGCTCCTCGGCGGTGATGTCGCCGCTGACGATGAGGATGGCATTGTTGGGGGCGTAGTAGCGGCGATAGAAATCCAGCGCGTCCTCGGTGGAAAGGCTTTCGATCTCGTGCTCCCAGCCAATGATGGGCACGCCATAGGGATGATTGTGATAGAGGGAGGCCTGTACGCCTTCCTCCAGTTTGGCCGCCGGGTCGTTATCAGTGCGCAGACTGCGCTCCTCGAGGATCACCTTGCGCTCGGTCAGAACCTTGTCGTCGCTGAGCCGGAGACTGGTCATACGGTCGGCTTCCAGCCTCATGACCAGTTCCAGGCGGTCGCGAGCCACACTCTGGAAATAGGCGGTGTAGTCTTGGGATGTGAAGGCATTCTCACGGCCGCCGTTGCGGGCCACAATGTGGGAAAACTCACTAGCTGGGACGCTGTCGGTGCCCTTGAACATGAGGTGTTCGAGAAAATGGGCAATACCCGACTTACCCGGCAACTCGTCGGCGGCCCCTACCTTGTACCAGACCATATGGGTGACCACCGGCACCCGGTGGTTGGGCACCACCACCACCTCCATGCCGTTATCCAGGGTGAAGGTCTCCGGTGAGAACACCGCGCCGCGGACAGTGGCCGAAACACTGAACAGAAGCAGGGCGCCCAGGGTCAGCGCCCAGAAAGATATGAGGGGCGGGAGACGTTGGTTAGATCGTCTGAAGGATATTCTGGGGGTGCTCATGGGGTGTGAGAATGAAGTGGAAATTCGGCAGAATTACGACAGGGTTACGGTGGAATCATGGTGAGATTTACGTGGAATCACGGTGGGAAAAAGCCGCTCAGAGGATGGCCCCGGAATTAGTTCTTGCAGACGTAATTCCCGGAAATATCCACCACCACCTTTTTACATTCCTGGGACGGAGCGGCCGCGTCGGTATTGACGGCCGGCGGAAGGGTGTGGCGCTGGCCCTTATAGCCGCTCAGGTCCTGCGCCGAAGGCTGTTGGCCATAGACGATGCTATGGGGCTGAGGATAGGGTTGGGTGTAAACGGGCTGGCCACCATAGCCGCCATAATTATAGGCACCGCTGGGGGTGGCAGCGTAACCACCGGTATTGCCGTGGCCATAGGCCTGGGTGGCCTGGGTGAATACGTTCTGGGCGGTGCTGGGCGGAATCGCCTGGGGCACGGCCTGTCCATAAATGGGCTGCGCCGGGTAGGCACCCCGATAAGGCTGCTGATAGGGCTGTTGTTGTTGCACCGGAATGGCCTGGGGCGTAGCGGCGGCAGGCGCGGCCGAACCGGCAGAAGGATAATAGAGTTCCTCGCCGCTTCCCGGTGGCCGCAGTTCAAAATCAGGCGGGATCGCCAGCGGCTCCACAGTCAGGACTTCGGATTCGTTGAAATCGGGTTTTTCCAGACCCAGCGCCTTGCTGATTTCATGGCGCGTTTCTTCACAGGCGGACAGGCCAAACAGGGCCGCCACCGCCAGGACAGCAGGATAGGGGCGACTCCGGGGCCGATTACGGACCGGTACAGATAACGGGTTTTTCGTCATAAGTAGGAGTATAAGCCATCGCCGCGGGTTTTTTAAGGATTACGTCTAACAAAAAAGGCATCGTAGAGAATCAGGGTCGCGCCCACGGTTATGGCCGAATCCGCCACGTTGAACGCCGGCCAGTGCAGCCCGGCGGCATGGAAATCGAGAAAATCCATCACCGCGCCGAAACGCAGGCGGTCTATGACATTGCCCAGCGCCCCGCCCATCACCAGCCCCAGCGCCAGCACCATGAGCCTGTTTGCCGCCCGCCGCAGCCACCACCCCAGGGCGGCCATGATGGCCAGCGCCAGAACGGTGAGCAGCCACGGAATCCACTGCGATGACGCACCGCCGAGGAAGCCGAAACTGACCCCCCGGTTCCAGACCAGCACCAGATTAAAGAAGGAGGTGACGGGAATGATGCGCGGCGGCTCCATGACAATCTCCAGCATCGCCCATTTGCAAAGCTGGTCGAGCACCGTCACCAGCACCGTCACCATCAGCCCGGACTTCAGGGGATCATTACCCATTGCCAACGGCATCCCCACAGCGCGAACAGAGCCCGCTCTCGTCATCGCATGGCACCTCGGGCAGCACCTTCCAGCAACGCTGGCACTTACCGCCTTCGGCGAGAAGCACCCGCACTGCCACGCCTGGTACGTCCTCGAGGGTGAAAAGCCCATCAGCAGAAGAGCCGGAGGAATCGGGGGCGTCGAAATCAAGGTCCGAGGTAATGGCAATTTCCGCCATGTCGAGCCCGCCTACGGAGTCGCGATAGGCGTCATCGGCATAGACGACAGGATGGGCCTGGAGGCTGGATCCCAGCTGTTTTTCCGCGCGCGCGATCTCTATGGCGCCGGTGACTACACGGCGCAGGTCGCGCACAATTTCCCACTTGGCGGCCAGATCGTCGTCGCGCCAGTCTTCGGGAACATGGGGGTAGGTCCGCAGATGCACACTTTCCGTTTCCGACGCGTCGCCCTCTTGCGAGCGGGTGCGCCAGGCCTCTTCGGCGGTAAAACATAGTACCGGAGCCAGCCAGGCGGTGAGGTGGTGAAAGAGAATGTCGAGAACCGTGCGCGCGGCGCGGCGGCGCGGAGCACCCGATTGGTCGCAGTAGAGGGCGTCCTTGCGAATGTCGAAATAGAAGGCCGACAGGTCCACCGCGCAGAAAGTGTGAAGCTCAGTGAAGAAAGCGTGGAAGTCAAAGCCGTCCAGTACTGCGCGCATATGCCGGTCAAGCTCCCACAGACGGTGTAAGACCCAGCGTTCCAGCTCCGGCATGTCTTCGGTCGCCACCTGCTCGTTTTCGTCAAACCCGGCGAGGTTGCCGAGCGCGTAGCGTAGAGTGTTGCGTAGGCGGCGATAGGAATCCACCTCCGCCTTGAGAATCTCCGGCCCGATGCGCAGGTCCACGGTATAGTCGGAAGTGGCCACCCAGAGGCGCAGGATATCGGCGCCCAGGGTATCTATGACCTCTTGTGGAGCCACCACGTTGCCCGCCGATTTCGACATCTTGTGGCCCTTTTCATCCAAGACGAAGCCGTGGGTGAGCACCGCTTCATAGGGCGCCCGCCCCCGCGTGCCGCAGGATTCCAAAAGTGAGGACTGGAACCAGCCGCGATGCTGGTCGGAGCCTTCGAGGTAGAGCGAGGCCGGGCTCGCCAGATCGTCGCGGTCTTCCAGCACGAAGGCGTGGGTGGAACCGCTGTCGAACCACACGTCGAGAATGTCGGTGACCTGTTGGTAGGCCTCCGGGTCGTGGTCACCGCCTAAAAAGCGCGCGGGGTCGCTGGAGAACCAGGCGTCGGCCCCTTCTTCGGCTACCGCCGTGACGATGCGCTCCAACACCTTTTCATCGCGCAGGGGTTCGCCGTTTTCTTTGTTCACGAAGACGGTGAGGGGCACGCCCCAGGCGCGCTGGCGCGACACGCACCAGTCGGGGCGGCTTTCCACCATGGCGTGAATGCGGTTGCGCCCGCTGGGCGGCACCCAGCGGGTGTCCTCGATGGCGGCCATGGCCTTCTCGCGCAGGCCGCCGGTTTCCATGGAGATGAACCATTGCGGCGTGGTGCGGAAGATGAGCGGCGCCTTGGAACGCCAGGAATGGGGATAGGAATGGGTGATCTTATCCGTCGCCAGCAGCGCGCCGGAGTCTTTCAGGGCCGCCACTATCGTCTTGTCGGCAGGGGAGAAATAGGCACCGGCGGTGCCTTCCTCGAGCACCTTCATACCCGCGAACAGGGGCACATGGTCGTAGAACAGGCCGTCGCCGCCTACCGTACGCGGCACTTCCAGACCAGCTTCCCGGCCCACCTCGAAATCTTCCGAGCCGTGGCCGGGCGCGATGTGGACGAAGCCGGTGCCGGTCTCGGTGGTGACGTGGAAGCCCTTCACCAGAGGCACCTCGAAGTCATAGCCCTGGCCGTGAAAGGGATGGCGGCAGATGGTGCCGGCAAGCTCGGCGCCCTTGAAGCGGTGAACAATTTTATGTTTGGTAACGCCTGCGGCTTCAATCACACTGAGCAAAAGCGCCTCGGCAATAATTAAAGACTGGCCGCCTTCAGCCAGGCTGCCCTCTTCAATGGAAACCACATCCACCAGCACGTAATCCATGTCTTTGCCAAAGGCCACGGCGCGGTTGCCTGGCAAGGTCCAGGGCGTGGTGGTCCAGATGACCACCGACGCGTCTTTCAGTTCGGGTTTCCCCGGCGTGGCCACCGGGAAGCGCACCCAGACCTGGGTCGATTTATGGTCGTCGTATTCTACCTCGGCCTCGGCCAGCGCCGTCTTTTCCACCACCGACCACATGACCGGCCTGTCGCCGCGATAGAGGCCACCGCTCATGAGGAACTTGCCGAGCTCGCCGACGATGGCGGCCTCGGCGGCGAAATTCATGGTGGTGTAGGGATTAGTCCAGTCACCGTCGACGCCGAGGCGCTGGAATTCCTCGCCCTGGACGACGATCCAGTGATCGGCAAATTCGCGGCATTCATGGCGGAATTCGAGAGCCGGGACCTCGTCCTTGTCGCGGCCCTTGGCGCGGTATTTTTCCTCGATCTTCCATTCGATGGGCAAGCCGTGACAGTCCCAGCCGGGCACGTAGGCTACCTCGCGCCCCAACATGCGCTGGGAGCGGTTGATGATGTCCTTCAAAATCTTGTTGAGGGCGTGGCCGATATGGAGATGGCCGTTGGCGTAGGGCGGGCCGTCATGGAGAATGAATTTCTCACCGCCCTCATTGGCCCCGCGCAGCTTTTCCGCCAGCCCCGACCGGCGCCAGAACTCAAGGATTTCCGGCTCGCTCTGTGGCAGCCGCGCCTTCATGGGGAAGGCCGTGGCGGGAAGAAATACCGTAGATTTATAGTCGTTGCCCATGTGTACGTCCGCGCCTGTCCTTTATGTGGTCCCGTCCGCCGCACCGGCCAGCGAGGGGGGAATTTCCGCTGCTTCGCCGCCGCCGGGAAGTTCCGCCAACGCCGTCTTGGCAGCGGCAATGTCGTCAGCGATTTGTGCCTGTAATTGGGCGGCGCCGTCAAATGTCTTCTCGGGCCGTAGATATGCCGCCAGCGCCACCCGCAGATGACGGCCACGGAGATCGTCACCGAGATCGTCACAATCCCCGAAGAGATGGACCTCGAGTACCTTTTCGCCGCCGCCGAAGGTAGGCCGGGAGCCGAAATTAGCGACGCCGTCGCGCCACAGAGTTTCTGGTCCCTGGTCAATCCCGGCGCGCACCGCGTAAACGCCGGTGGCAGGAAGCAGAAAGTCCTCGAAATGGACATTGGCGGTGGGGAACCCCAGAGTCTGCCCGCGCCCGTCTCCGGGCACCACCCGGCCCTCGATCTCGAACAGGCGGCCCAGCAGCACGGCCGCCCGCGCCGGTTCCCCGAAAGCGATGAGTTCGCGGACCGTGGTCGAGGAATAAGCGGTACCGGAGCCGTCCACCGCCTGGGGCACCCGGGTAAAGTTGAAACTCCGCTCGGCGGCCATGCATTCGAGCAGGTCGCAGTCGCCCTTGCGGCCGTGACCGAAAACGAAATCACAGCCCGCCACCACATGAGAGGCGGCGACGCCATCGCACAGCACGCCGGTGACGAAGGCCTCGGCCTCCATGCGTGAAAATTCACGGTCGAAATGCTGGACGAACAGATGGTCCACGCCCAGCGCCTCGATACAGCGCGCCTTGATGCGAAGGGGAGTCAGCCTGAAGGGCGGGATCTGGGGCTGGAAAACGCTTCTGGGGTGGGGTTCAAAGGTCATCACCGCATGGGCCACGCCGCTCTCACGGGCGATGGCGCCGGCGCTTGAGATCACCGCTTGGTGGCCGCGATGGACGCCGTCGAAATTACCCAGCGCGACCACCGATCCCCGCGCGCTCCGCGGCAAATGCGTGTAGTGGCGAAAGATGCGCATGGGCGCGATTCCCTCTTCTGTCCGCCGCCGGGCGGACCATCCCGTGGTTTTGCCGGGAACTTTATGCGGATTGCGCTGGGAGTGTATAGCGCCGAACGGGGCGTGAACAGGCCACAGAGATAGGAAAGCAGGGGAAGAAAAAAAGAGCCGTCAGCTTTTCTTGCGGGGAACCATGATGACGGCCTCGCCGCGAAAAGTAAATGGCGATACGGTCTCTATCGCCCGCAAAGACAGGGTGCGGCGGGGTTGTTATTTGTTGCCGTTACGATCACGAGACCTGTACGCCGTAGACAGGCCGACATCGCGAAAGAAGTTGGAAAACCGTGAAATAAC
>Ga0207990_1001596_pt1 | contig 11386 bp, 9 predicted proteins | sample ETNtaG_8_FD_185780 | JGI IMG/M metagenome (GOLD analysis project Ga0207990, IMG submission 185780) | Marine microbial and viral communities from oxygen minimum zone, Eastern Pacific Ocean - ETNP201406SV75 (SPAdes) (version 2) | ecosystem: Environmental > Aquatic > Marine > Oceanic ...
CATATCTGGAGATAGATAGTGTTCAAATTGTTTCTTAATTTGTAGTCTTAATTTATTTTCTTTTGAATAGTTATTGTATGTTAACTGACCCCATATTACAGACCCTATTACAAGAGGACTAAACCAATCAGTTATGATTAAGTGTTGCGTCCATAGATAAGAACTTGCAAGTGTTAAATCAAACAAGTAACCTACGTACCAAATTGCAGACCACATTACACCACATCTAGGTATAACTATGAGAAAGAATAGAGCACCTAATATTATAAATGCCAATTCACCATATGGTAACCAATAAGGTCTACTAATAAAATTACCTGACAATAAAGTTTCTGTACTGATTGCCATAATTTCGTGAGTGTTTTTTAATCCATCAGGAGTAGTAACAAATGTTGAACCTTGGAATGTTGTACCTATGAAAACTATTTTACCTTTTACAGATGACCAATCTTTATCGGTGTAATCTATTCTAGGAATATGATGTCTGAAATCAATCCAGATAGTATCTTTTGCTAAAGTTTCTGAATTAAGAACTTTTAATATAACTTCAGGTATAGATTTGTCAAGAGGTAATTTTCTTATAGTGCCATCTATATCAACTGGTGCAGATACATTGCCTATTGCTAATGCTTTACGTGAAATACTAATAAGATTTTTTACATCATTGGTTTCAGTAAGTATGACTGGATATTTTGAAATCATTTTAATAAACATTTCATCACCACCCAATCTATCTTTATGAGGAAAGACTACTTGAAGGATTACAAGAGCGGCACCATTTTTATAAGCATTAATTATAGTACGACCAAGTAAATCTCTCTTCCACGGCCATTGCCCTTGCTTTGTTAATGCTTTGTCTGATATATCTACTAGTATTATACTTTTAGATTCATAATTTTTACCAAAGGTTTGGTAGAAATCAAAAGTATTAAGTCTTGCTGACTGTAATAGAATTGGATTTGATATATATATTCCGAGTAATATAATCAAAGTCAAATAAACTGCCCACGTTTTCGTAAATAGTTTAATCATATACTCTATTTAGTTGTGATTATATATAAATATATACATAAAAAGAGAGAGGCAATGCGATTATTCATCACAATTTTAGTAGTATTATTGTTTATTCCTAGTGCATATGGAAGTGAACTAAATTTTAAGTTTCATAGTCCATCATTTTCAGGTCAAGGAAAGTCTTCACATTATTTAACGATAGAAAATATTGAGAAGACTAGGAAAGACGCTATAAAAGCAGCAGAAAAAGCGGCAGCGGATAAAGTAATAGCGGATGCTAAATCAACAGCGATAGCAAAATTCAAAGCAAATGTTGAAGCAAGATTTTATACAGCACTTGCTAAACAACTTACAGATAATGTTTTTGGTACAGATGGTCTACAACAAGACTCTGGAACATTTACATCACCAATAGGCGGTGAAGTGGTCACTTGGGCAACGACAACTGCAGGTGATGGAAATGATACTGTAACCGTAACTGTTACGGAGTCCGATGGTACTGTAACAACATTTACAATGCCGAAGGAAGACAATTCATAATGTTTAGAAGTATAGCAATATTATTACTAACATTATTGTTGGTTAGTTGTGCAGGTAAACCAGACTTTGATGTTAGAAAACAAATACCAGCAGTAGAAACTTTAACTATAATAAATGAACCTATTGGTGAACCTATTGTAATTGCTGTGTATGATTTTTTAGATATGACTGGTCAAAAGAAACCAGGTGGAAACTTTGCGTCTATGAGTACAGCAGTAACTCAAGGTGCATATCAAATATTAATAAAAGCATTACAAGACGCAGGTGATGGTAGTTGGTTTAGAGTAGTAGAACGAGCAAGTTTACCAAGTCTATTACAAGAACGAAAATTAATCCGTTCTACAAGACAACAAGTTGATGGCGATAAAGCTGAACCATTACCACCACTATTATTTGCAGGTGCATATCTTACAGGTGGTATTATAGGTTATGATAGTGATGTAAAGACAGGTGGTTATGGTGCAAGAATTTTAGGTTTACAAGCACATAAACAATGGCGACAAGATGTAGTTACTGTTATTTTAAGATTAGTTAATGTACAAACTGGTGAAGTAGTAATATCAATAGTAGTTGAGAAAACTATAATTTCAGGTGAAACTGGTGGAGATGTATTTAAATATTTTGACGCTGATACATTGTTATTAGAGTTAGAGGTTGGTGTTGCAAGAAATGAACCTGTTACCTTTGCAGTAAGAAAAGCAATAGAAAAAGGTATAGTAGAATTAATAAAAGAAGGTGATGAAAAAGGTTTATGGAAAATGAAAGTTGAAGAAGTCACTAGTGGTTTTGAAAATGGAGAAGATATACCTGATAAAGTAGTAATAGAGCAACAAGAACCTAATGTAGAGAGAACATACGAAGAATATTTAGCAGAAAAAGAAGCTCAAAAAGAAGAACGAAAAAAATTAATACAATTAAAAGCTGCTTGTGAAAAAGGTGCTAATGCTTTAGGTGAAGTATCTAAAGAGTGTACAGATTTAATAGATGAAAAAGATTGGGCAGAAGTAGATAAAGATTCAGAAAAGGAGAACACAAATGAAGAAAATGATAATGGCTCTAGTGATTCTTCTAGCAACAACGATTAGCTGTTGGGCAGGAAATTCAGTATATATTTGGCAAGTTAACCAAGATAGTGATGGTTCTATCTATATTAAACAAGATGGAACTGGTAATTTTGTTGGTCTAAACACATCATATCCCTTTTTAATCAATGGGGATAATCTTACTCTTATCATAAAGCAAATAGGTAATAGTAATGTTGCTAAGGATAGCAACCATAGGGCATTTATGGGTTCTAATATGACCTTTGATTATGTTGCTACAGGTGATTCTAATATATTAAGATTAGATTTAGATGATGTAGGTGCAGATGGACATTATTACGATATTGATATTACAGGTAATTTAAACATAGTAGAAATAGATACTAATTATAATGATGATGTTCAGGACACACACGTTGATTTAGATATAACAGGAGACTCAAACGATTTTTGGATGAATAGTCACGGTGATTCTCACTTCTTATATGTAATGATTAGTGGAGATTCCAATGACGTTGAGTTTTATAGTAATGAAGCAGAATCAAAAGGTATGGTTGGTTCATCTAAAGCAAATGTAATGATAGGTCCAAACGTTGCTTCTCACGGACAGTTTGCAGACGATTCAGGAGATGAAGGCGCAACAATAGATATTTACATTGTAGGAAATTCTAATAGATTGCATACAGCATCCTGGGGTACAGGCAATTATTCAGTACACGATATATATGGCAATTCAAATATTTTAGATGTTCACGCTTGTTGCACAGGTAGCCACGTAAGGATGATACAAAGAGGTGACGACAACTGGTTGAAAACAGTTACAAGTGGAAATGATAACACATTTACTTACTATGCAAATGGTGATGACAATAAAGCATATGTTTATCTTTATACAGATGACGCAGTTGTTAACCTTAAACAACTTAATGATGACAACTATGCTTACCTTTATGTATCAGGTGATTCAATATATGACTATACTTTACACGTGAATCAAGACGGTAATGATAGTTGTACCTATTCATATAACAGAAACAATCAAACAGCAGATTATACTAATACGATAACTGGCGGGTGTTAAATGAAAGGGTTTTTCACTTTCTTTTTAATGTTTGGTACAATATGTTTATCGGGTGGTATAATCTGTACACTAATCCACAAGTATTATCCAGAAAAATGGAAAAGAAAAGAAAAGAAGAAGAAATTTAAATGAAGAAGTTATTATTTTTAATATCTTTTCTAGTACTTTTCTGTACTAGTACGTTAGCTCAAACTGTAGGAACAGTTATAGGGCAAATGGGTACTACTTGGAATGAAAGGGGTGGTCAAACTCAAAATACTACAATGGGTTATGTATTGGAGATGAACGACTTTCTTCAAACTGGTGAAGATGGTGGTATGATTTTATCATACGTTGATGATACTAAATTTACAATGGGACCAAATACAGAATTAATTATTGATGAATTTGCTTTTGATATAACTAAAGTTCCTATAATAGTTGCAATGAACGTATCAATTAACGTTGGTACATTTACATATGAATCAGGAAAAGTATCTACATTAGGTGGTGAAGTTAATATAAATGCTGGTAATGCTACCATTACAGTACAAGGTACTGCTTTTTCAGGAACAGTAACATCTACAGGTGAAGCAACAATCACTTTATTACCAGATAGTAATGGTGTAGTAGGTCAAGTAACTGTATCCAATGACGCAGGTTCTCAAACAATAACTAACGCTTACAATTCAGTAACCGTTTTATCAAATGATTTAGCACCAACACCTCCAAAAATAGAAACTAATAAGTCAGACATTATTGAGTTAAATGAATATGAAGAAGATATAAAAGATGAAAGTAAAAAGAGTCTTGGTGATGTAAATAAAAAATCTGAACTATCTAAAGCTGAATCTGAAGCACAGGAAATGGAAGAGGCAATCATTAATGAAGAAGCAAGTATAGTAGAAGATAGTAATACAATTGTTGCTACAGATTTATCTGTTGGTGAAACAGACGCAATAATTGAAACAAAGTCAGCAGAAGAAACAGCATTAGTTGAAGTAGAAGAAGTTGATACATCTTATTATGATTCCTGGGAAGAAGATTTAAAAGATTGGGGGTATATTGATGAAGACAATCAAATATCTGTATGGGATGCTGAAGGTGAAAAAACTATGGATTGGGATGACGCAAAGAAAATGTACGCTGAAATGGATCAAGCATATTTTGACGCCATTGGGTGTTCAGATTGTACTTGGGATACTATTAATTGGGATGATGTAAATTGGGATGATGTAGATTGGGACGCATATGAAGACGCATACAATGAAACTTTAGAAAAGTATGGACTAACTTCTTGGAATGCAGATGTAAATGAACAGGATGTTGTTGAAGATGTTGCTGACGAAACAGAAGCAGTAGTTGAAGGTTATACTTGGGAAGATTTTGCTTTAGATGATGACTATTATAATAATAACGAATACAAAAACGCAGGCGGTCCACCTACATTAACTATACAAAACTATTGTGAATATAATGGTTATGATTCTTCTTGGTGTACACAGGACTATGTTGATTACTTAAATGACTGGTACAAAGATGATTGGACTTTAAAAGTAACCAATGATAGTTGGACTACAGAATCTAAAAATATATTTGGTAAATTATATGGTTGGTGTGGAAGTTGGCCAAATTGGGAGATGTGTGATAGTCAACCTAAACCTTGGAAGATGAAAGATTTAAAGGCAAAATACATAACAGATTGGGCGTGGGCTGATTGGGACACATATTGGGACGCATTATACGATTGGTGGTACACAGGTTACGATTACAATAATGAAACAGATGAGAGTAATTGGGAAGATGAATACGATTATGAAGATGATTTTGATATAGACGCAGAATTAGAATTGTTATTAGCAAGTTATGATGAGGAAGATTGTTTAAATTATGGATACTATTGGGACAATGCTAATTCTAGTTGTGGAACTGAATGGGTTGACAATAGTGGTTCAGAAACTATTGTAACTGCTAGTGGAGAAACTTTAAATTATGTTACAGGAGATGTAACCCAAACTTTAACTACATCAAGCTTGGGTGTGTCAACAAGTACTACTTCAACAGGAAGAGTGTCAACGTTAGATAATGATTTTGACGCTGAAGTAGATACATCCGTTAGCGGATACTCAATCATAAATAGATATAATGATAGTCACAGAGCATATCTAAAAATTGAAACTGCTGAAGAGGCAGATATTCAAATTTTACAAGACCAAGAAGCTCAACACTTTGATATTGGCAATAGTTCCAGCCAAGAAAATATAACAATTATACAAACGGATTAAGTTAAGATATGCGTCAAAAAATCATAGCACTAATAGAATTAACAAAAGGTTTTTGGCATATTTTTATCATAGGTAGACAACCAGCACAATTTAGACATTGGTATACTGAATGGTGGTTGCCAAGTCAATGGAGATACAATGGGAATGATTAATTTTCTTTTAATAATGTTTCTTTTAGGTTGGATGTGTTACTCCATATGGAAATGGATAGATAGAGAATTTTAATGACGCCAGAAAACGGAATCAAAACAAAAATAGACATAGCAAAACTCAAAAAAGATGTTGAGTTAACACATACTATTACAGATAGATTAGACATTGCTATTGAACGTTTAACAGATGTATCCACATCAATCAAATCAATGTTGGCGGTTCACGCTGAAAAGATAAGTAGGCAAGAACAAATTGATGAAATTATATTTGATAAACTTAAAGAACGAGCAGATAAAATAGATGATGTCCGCTTAGAATTATCCAGAGAGTTGGAATCAGTTGAAAAAAGACTGTTAATAGAGATTAAGAATATCAGAATAGATATAGGTCAAAGAGTAGGTATGCTAGAAAAATACCGTTGGATTATATTCGGTGGTATACTAGCAATTGGATGGATACTATCTACGAATTTTGCGGAAATAGTGCAACTACTAAAGTAGAGTTTTTTTATCCTTGTTTAGTGGGGAAAAGTGCGGAGCATATTTTTTTACTCCAACTTTTTTCAATCAACCTTGACTTTTTAAGTGATTTATAGTATATTATGAGATAGTGTTATGTCAAGTTATATAGATTTAAAGTATATTAGTGAAATCTCGTCAAGATTGGATCAGTTTAAAAAGAAGAATGATTATCTTTTTAACTTTAGATGTCCACATTGTGGAGATTCACAGAAGAGTAAAACAAAAGCAAGAGCATATCTTTATAGAGTAAAAAATGATATGTTCTTCAAATGCCACAATTGTGGTCAAGGACAAAATTTATCAAATTTTATAAAATTCTTGGATCCCAAGAAATATGGAGAATACTTATTAGAACGTTATAAAGGATCGGCACCTTCCACGCCCCAGCCAAAATTTGACTTTAAACCAACAAAATTTAAAGAAACAAATTTACTTGATAACTGTACTAAAATAAGTAATTTGAAAGACGACCATCCTGTAAAGGATTATATTAAAAAGAGATTGATACCTACCAAATATTATGAGATAATCTATCTTGTTAACAAATTTCACAATTTTGCTAATAAGGTGAAACCAGGTATATTTAAAGAGAAGTATGAACACCCTAGATTAATTATTCCTTTCTTTGATGTAACTGGTGAGTTGTTTGCTTTCCAAGGCAGAGCATTTGGAAAAGAACAACCCAAATATATTACTATTAAACTTGATGAAACAAAACAAAAAGTTTATGGACTTGAACGTGTAAATTTCCAAAAACACGTTTACATTGTAGAAGGTCCACTTGACAGTTTGTTTTTAGATAATTGCTTGGCAGCAGGCGGAGCCGACTTAACATTGAGAATGCCTAATACCCAAGTTACATATATATTTGACAACGAACCTCGTAATAAAGAAATAATAAAACGTATGTACGCTGTAATTGAAAATGATTACAATGTAGTTATTTGGCCAAATCATATTCAACTGAAAGATGTAAATGAAATGATTGTGTCTGGAATAAGTGTGGCTGAAATAAAAAATATTATAGATAAAAATACTTTTAGAAAATTAGAAGCATTAGAAAAATTAAGTCATTATAAAAAAGTTTAGGGGTTAAATGGTAAATGAAAACATAAGTGTCGTGAAACGAAATGGTAGGGGTAAGGAAGCTCTTAACATTGAGAAGATTCACGAAATGGTAGAGTATGCAACCGAAGACATTACAGGCGTGTCTTCATCACAGGTTGAAATGAATAGTGGTCTACAATTTTATGATGGAATTACCACAAATGAAATTCAACAAATTTTAATCAAGTCGGCAAATGATTTAATTTCACTAGACAATCCAAATTATCAATATGTTGCCGCTAGACTATTACTCTATAGTTTAAGAAAACAATTATTTCACAAATTATGGGATCACCCACACATTTACACTCACGTTAATGATAGTGTAAAAAAAGGTGTATATGATTCTGATATTTTAAAATGGTATAACAAAAATGATTTTGATAGAATGGAAAATTGGTTAACTCACGAAAGAGATTATACTTTTACATATGCAGGTTTAAGACAAGTCATTGACAAATATCTTGTACAAGATAGAAGCACAGGTGATATTTTTGAAACTCCACAATTTATGTATATGATGATTGCTGCTACTATCTTTGCACATTACCCAAAGAATAAAAGGATGAGTTATGTGAAAAGATATTATGACGCAATTTCAAAATTTAAAATTAATATTCCAACACCAGTTATGGCAGGTGTAAGAACTCCTATTAAACAGTATGCTAGTTGTGTACTAGTTGATGTTGCAGATACATTATCTTCAATTTTTTCTAGTGATATGGCAATTGGTAAATATGTTGCTCAAAGGGCAGGTATTGGTATTAATGCAGGACGTATTAGAGGAATTAATTCTAAAATAAGAGGTGGGGAAGTGCAACACACAGGTGTTATTCCTTTTCTTAAAAAGTTTGAAGCAACTGTTAAATGTTGTACACAAAATGGTGTACGTGGTGGGTCAGCAACTGTTCACTTTCCAATTTGGCATAAAGAAATAGAAGATATACTTGTACTTAAAAATAATAAAGGTAGTGAAGATAATAGAGTTAGAAAATTAGATTATTCTATACAATTATCTAAATTATTTTATGAAAGATTTATTAATGATGAAGATATAACATTATTTTCACCACACGAAGTACCAGAATTAGTTGATAGTTGGGGTACTCCAGAATTTGATGAGTTGTATGAAGTAGCAGAAAGAAAATTATCAATATGGAAACAGAAAGTTAAAGCACAAAGTTTGTTTATGTCAATATTGAAAGAAAGAGCAGAAACAGGTCGTATTTACATTATGAATATTGACCATTGTAATACTCACTCTTCTTTTAAAGATAGAATAACAATGTCTAATTTGTGCCAAGAAATAACATTACCAACAGAACCTATAAGTCACATAGATGGAAAAGGTGAAATTGCATTATGTATTTTATCAGCAGTTAATGTAGGACTTATAAAAGATTTAGATGAATTAGAACCATTATGTGATTTAATAGTAAGGTCGTTAGATGAAGTTATAGACCATCAAAAATATCCAGTTAAGGCAGCAGAAATTTCTACAAGAAATAGACGAAGTTTAGGAGTTGGGTATATTGGTCTTGCTCATTATCTAGCAACATTAGGATATAGTTATGAAATGAAAACTGCTTGGAAAGAAGTTGATAAGTTAACAGAAGCGTTCCAATATTATCTATTAAAATCAAGTAATCAATTAGCAAAAGAAAAAGGTCAATGTAAAGACTTTAATAAAACAAAGTATTCAGATGGTATCTTACCAATAGACACCTATAAAAAAGAAGTTGATGAGATTGTATCTCGTAAATTATCTTATAAATGGGAAGAATTGAGAAAAGATATTAAGGAATTTGGGTTACGACATAGCACACTCACAGCTCAAATGCCTTCTGAAAGCTCTAGTGTGGTTTGTAATGCTACAAATGGCATAGAACCACCTAGAGATTATCTTTCAGTAAAGAAAAGTAAAAAGGGAACTCTAAAACAAGTTGTACCTGATTACAAAAGGTTGAAAAATAATTATACGTTATTATGGGATATGAAATCAAATGAAGGATATATAAACATAGTAGCAGTAATGCAAAAGTATTTTGACCAGGCGATAAGTGGCAACTGGTCTTATAATCCTGAACATTATGATGAAGGACAAGTACCTTTATCTATTATGGCACAGGATTTGCTAAATACTTATAAGTTAGGTTGGAAGACTTCTTATTATCAAAATACATATGATAGTAAGAAAGATTTTGAAGAACCTGTCCATCCAGTTGGTTGGAAGGACAACGTAGAGGAAACAAAAAAACAAGAAGAAGAATGTGAAACCTGCGTAATTTAAAGGAACTTTATGGCATTTTTATGTGCAAATGTACCACATACGGAAGTACTAGTTAAAAAACAATACTTGTATGATTTAGAAAAAGGACACGGTGAGTTTGAGCCAGGTATGTGGTGTACTGTTAAAAGTATTCAAGGTAGAGCATTATACTTTGAAACTTATTTGTATGAAACAGGTGCATTATATGATAAATTACCAATATCAGCATTTGTATGGAAAAAGACAAAAGAAGATATAGCATTAGCAGAATTACAGTTATGGGATTGTTTTGATTATGATATTACTGTTATTGAAAAACAAGTGATAAGTGGTAATAGATGTACGTTTTTATCACCAAGTAAGAAATTATATGAAGGAAATTATATGTTTAGTATAGATAGTTGTTGTTCAACGAATAAAGAAAACAATATAGGATATAGTGAAACTCCGAGTCAACATAAATCTTTTAATATAATAAAATTAGATAATGGACATTTTGCTGCTCAACCTAATAATAGAGTTTTGTTTTATGATAAATCATTAACACCTAGTAAAACAAAAGTGCCAGATTATAAAGTATCTACTAGAGAGTATAGTGTAGATGGTATAGGTAAATGGACAGCAGGTGATAGTGATGAACACCATTATGAGTTAACAGAATCAGAAAGATTACAGAAAGAATTAGAACCGATAGATGATTAGAAGTGTATTTAATAAGAAAAAAGGATTAGACTTTACAAAACAACCAATGTTTTTTGGTGAGAGTTTACAAGTACAAAGATATGATAATATGAAGTATCCTATATTTGATAAACTTTGTCAAAGACAATTAGGTTATTTTTGGAGACCTGAAGAAATATCTTTGCAAAAAGATATAGCAGATTATAAAGTTTTATCTGAACAAGGTAAATTTATATTTACATCTAATTTAAAATATCAAACAATGATGGATAGTGTGCAAGGACGAGGTCCTTGTTTGGCATTTTTGCCATTTGTATCTATACCTGAATTAGAAAGTTGTATAATCGCTTGGGACTTTATGGAAAATATTCATAGTCGCTCTTATACATACATTATTAAGAATTTATATTCCGACCCTAGTGAAGTTTTTGATACTATTATTACAGATGAAAAGATTGAAAGTAGGGCAAATAGTATTACACAAACGTATGATGATTTAATGCATTTAGGTTATAAATGGACATTAAAACCTGATAGTGTTGATATGTATGAGTTAAAAAAGAAATTATATTTAACGTTAATGACAGTTAATATATTAGAAGGTTTAAGATTTTATGTTTCTTTTGCTTGTTCATTTGCTTTTGGTGAATTAAAAATGTTAGAAGGTTCTGCTAAAATACTTTCATTAATTGCAAGGGATGAAAGTTTACATT
>Ga0207990_1001598_pt1 | contig 11366 bp, 7 predicted proteins | sample ETNtaG_8_FD_185780 | JGI IMG/M metagenome (GOLD analysis project Ga0207990, IMG submission 185780) | Marine microbial and viral communities from oxygen minimum zone, Eastern Pacific Ocean - ETNP201406SV75 (SPAdes) (version 2) | ecosystem: Environmental > Aquatic > Marine > Oceanic ...
AGAAGTGGAACGGGAAGGAATACGGCGTACAAAAAAACTTACACAAAAAGCAGATATTGTTCTTTCCCTTTATGAACACAACAAAAACAGCACATACAAACAAAAATCGGCATACGCCCAACCGTCAATACATATTATTAATAAAACTGACCTAATCAAACCCAACGAACTACGGAAACTTAAACTCCGCTTCCCTGGTTTTATGTTTGTTTCCGCCAAAAAGAGAACAGGCATTAGCGATCTAAAAAACACAATCAAAAAAACACTGGGAGTTTCTCCTTCTCTTTCAAGTGCCACGTCTCTTACCACAACAAGACAACAGCTTGCCCTTGAGGATGTTTTTGAGTATCTAGCTGCGGGAACCAAAATTCTTCAGAATAAAAACTGCTCCTATGAGCTCCTCTCTTTTGAGCTTTGTTCTGCTTTAGATAGTGTTAATTCTCTTCTTGGAATAACTACGCCAGACGAAATAATCAACAATATCTTTAAATCGTTTTGTGTTGGAAAATAGTTTCACGTGAAACATCCGAAAAACCACTTTAATATTATCGTTGTTGGCGGGGGCCATGCCGGGGTTGAGGCTGCCTACGCTGCTGTAAAATTAAAGCAAAAAGTTGCACTTATAACGCTTGACCTTTCCTCTGTTGGTCGTATGTCATGTAATCCAGCTATTGGCGGCATAGCAAAAGGACAGCTTGTGCGGGAAATGGATGTTTTGGGCGCTCTTATGCCTCGTGTTGCTGATGCTGCGGGCATTCAGTTCAAATTACTAAACCTTTCGAAGGGCCGCTCTGTGTGGTCTCCACGAGCGCAGGTTGATAAGAGGCAATATGAGCGCTGTATAAGGGGGGTTCTTTTTGGTCTTTCTGGGTTGAAAATTATTGGGGGGGAGGTGGTTAATTTATTCCTTAATAAAAACAAGCTTTCCGGTGTTTTTCTTCGTGGGGGCGAAGTTCTTTTCGCTCCTTCTGTTGTCTTAACTTGTGGTACTTTTTTGGGTGGCCTTGTACATGTCGGAGAAAAAAAGACACAGGCCGGAAGAATGGGTGAACACCAGGCTGTCGGCATTACTGAGTCCCTAACGTCCCTTGGCTTAAGGTCCGGAAGATTAAAAACTGGCACGCCACCCCGCCTATATGGCCCCTCTGTTGATTGGGACAAAACAAGGGCAGTTTTTGGTGATACAAAGCCCGCCCCTTTTTCATACTCAACAAAAGGCTTTTCACCCCCAAACATCCCTTGCTATAATATTAAAACAAACCCAGGGTGTCATGAGGTTGTCCAAAAAAACCTTTCTAAATCCCCAATGTTTTCTGGTGATGTTTCTGGCATTGGTCCTCGGTACTGTCCCTCAATTGAAGATAAAATTCATCGCTTTATAAAAAAGAAGTCCCACCTTCTCTTCCTTGAGCCAGAGTGGGCCTCTTCTGATCAAATCTATGTTAGTGGCTTTTCCACAAGCCTTCCAGAAAAAACACAGCTTAGTGCGCTTAGAAAAATTCCAGCCTTAAAGAATGTTGAGTTTCTCCGGCCAGGCTATGCTATTGAGTATGATTTCTTTCCCCCTGCTCAACTTAGAGCTTCTCTTGAGTCAAAAAAAATACCTGGTCTCTTTTTTGCTGGCCAAATAAATGGCACCTCTGGTTATGAAGAGGCTGCGGCACAGGGCCTTCTTGCCGGAGTAAACGCCTCTAGGTACAATAAAGACCAAGACCCCCTTGTCCTTGGTCGGGATGAAGCCTATATGGGGGTTTTAATTGACGACCTAATAACAAAAGATACTGCGGAGCCATATCGAATGTTTACTTCTCGCGCTGAGTACCGCCTGTTGCTTCGTTATTCTAATGCCGACCTTCGTTTGTTAGATAAAGCAAAAAGCTTCGGCCTTATAAAAAGAACTTTTTATAAGGCTTTACATAATAAATTGGAATTAACTAGGCAAATTATAAAAGGGTTAAGCGGTTCTCTTTCTAAGGAAGAGATTGTTGGTCTTTTTCCGAACTTAAAAAAGAATACGGTTCCTCATGTTGCTCCGGCAAAAATTTTTCTTAAAAGACCAGAGGTTTCAATTAAGTCGATGCCAAAAAGATATTTTTCTATTCTTGAAAACAGCACTATAAGTTCTCACTGGGCCCGGGAGGTTTTACTTGAAGTAGAAACGCAAATAAAATATGAGGGGTATATTAAGCGCCAGCGCAACCAGGTGGCCCGAATGCTAAAACAAGAAGGTGTGTCAATTCCTCCTGACTTAAATTATTCAAAAATTAACACCCTTTCTTTAGAGGCTCGTGAAAAACTACAGCTTGTTCGGCCAGAAACCCTTGGGCAGGCTTTTCGTATTTCTGGTGTAACCCCCGCTGATATTTCTGTTCTTTCTGTTCTTCTTTTTAAATAGTTTTTTCCTATGAGTGGGGAAAAACTTTTAACCGCTGATCTTTTCCTACAGTGGTTTTCAAAAACACTAAACCTAAGGTTTTTAAATTATGACGGTTTACATTTTACAGCCCTAGGGCTTTTCCTCTTGTCTCGCTTCAAAAATAACAACCAAACCCTACTTGTTCTTTTAGAGGATGATGCCTCTGCTAGGGCCCTTTACGAGTTTTGCTGCTGTTTTGACCCCGGTTTTGTATATTATTTTCCAAAAACACATAAAGCTATTTCTCACATACAAGGCTTTGTTCCTGAGTATAAAAGATATCAAACAGAATCTTATTATGCCCTTTCTATAAAAAAACCAAGGTTGTTTATCTCCTCTTTGTCCGGTGTGCATGAAAAATTATTTCCAGCCAGACCAAACAGTTTTAATAATTTTTTATTAAAAGAAAACACCAAAACCAGTCGTGACTCCCTTGTTCGGGTCCTGAATAAGTGGGGTTATAACAAAAACAAAAAAACTTTTTGTCCTAAAACATTTTCGGTTCGTGGTTGTATTGTTGATGTCTTTCCCATAACATCAAGATATCCAGTAAGAGTTGAGTTTTTCGATGATAGAATAGAGTCTATACGAAGATTTAATCCCACTTCACAAAGAACAATAACAAGAACAAAAGAGACAACCCTCCTCCCACCAATACAAATAAATAAAAAATTTATTTCTATGTTTGATTTAACCGACAAAAACACGAAGAAACTGTTTGTCAAATCTAAAAACAACCTTTTTTCCATTACAGAAAACGACCCAAGCTCAAATACTGAAAAAATTATTTGCTCTTTAATTGAAAAAAATAAAATTAGGAGCTTTTTAAAAGAAACAACACATTACAAAAAAATATTTGTTTTCTGTAATAATCGAAAACAGATAAAAAAAGTTAAAAACATCCTTCCCCCCAGCGCGACTCTTGTTTCCGGCAATATACCTTCAAGCATTGTGCTTCCTAAGCACCGACTTTGTTTTCTGTCTTTTTCCTGTCTTTCTGGTTCTTCCCCTGAGATCACTTCCCGTTGGGAAACGGGCTATGGCCCGGGCACATACGGGCAGGGCGAGGAGGCCCGTTTAAAAGATTTGGTTCCGGGGGATTTTCTGACACATAAAAACTTTGGTGTAGGGCAATACCAGGGATTAAAAATAATTACAGCAAAAGAAAAAAAACAGGAGTGTCTGAAAATTACTTACTCTGATAATGGGGTGTTATATTTACCAACAGAGCACCTCACAATGATTTATAAATATCAACATAATGGAGAGGGGTCTGTACGTATGTCCACTCTTGGTAAGTCGGGTTGGTTACGGCAAAAACGTCGCGCTAAACAAATGGCGAAAGGCGTTATAAAAGAGCTTATTAAAACCCAAACGCTCCGATCTCTTCCTCGTGGTTTTGTCTATGGTCACAACGATGATTTGTATAAAACCCTTAAGGAATCTTTTCCTTATAAAGAAACACCCGATCAAAAAAATGCAATCTTAAACGTTGTTCAAGATATGGAAAAAGAAACACCCGTTGACAGGCTTATTTGTGGCGATGTTGGTTATGGAAAAACTGAAGTTGCCCTACGTGCAATAATAAAGTCAGTTTCCAGCAATAAAACTGTTTTGTTTCTTGCCCCAACAACACTTTTGGCAGATCAACACTATATTTTATCCAAAGAACGCCTAGGCCCCCTTGGTGTTGAAATAGAGCTTTTATCTCGTTTTAAAACAAAAACAGAACAAAAAAAAATTATCGAAAAGCTATCTAACGGCTTTATAGATCTTCTTGTTGGTACACACCGCCTTTTATCGCCCGACGTTATTGTCCCCAGGCTTGGGCTTTTGATCGTTGACGAAGAACAGCGCTTTGGTGTGAGGCACAAAGAAATAATTAAAAAAACACGTCCAAATATTGATATAATAACTCTTTCAGCTACTCCCATACCTAGAACCCTACAACAATCTCTCGTTGGTATTAAAAACATTAGTAAAATTCAAACACCACCAAAGTTGAGAAAACCAATAGAAACTATTGTTTCTTATTTTAATTGGGAGGCGGTTAGGTTCAGCGTGGAGCGGGAAATATCACGCAGTGGACAGATTTATTTTTTACATAATGATATAGACTCCATGCCTTTTTTCCACGAAAAGCTTTCCCTTTTTTTCCCTTTATTATCAATAGGTATCGCTCATGGTAAAATGAAAACTAAAGATCTTGAACCTACTGTTTTGTCCTTTTTTGCCGGAGACATTGATATTCTTCTTTGCACAACAATTATTGAGTCCGGCCTAGATGTTGCAAATGCGAACACTATTATTATAAACAATGCACAAAATTTTGGTTTATCTCAACTGTACCAAATTCGTGGCAGGGTTGGTCGTAGCCCAAAACAGGCCTATTCCCTTCTTTTTGTTCCTGCTGGTCTTTCTATTAATACCACTGCTTTTAAACGACTAAAGGCAATGGAAACCTATACTCAGCTTGGCTCTGGTTATGATATTGCAAAAAAAGACCTTGAGCTTCGGGGAGCAGGAAGCATGTTTGGTTATGAACAAAGCGGCCACCTCTCTTTTATTGGGTTTGAAATGTATTGCGACCTACTAAAGGAAGCCTCTGATGAGGCGCTAGGAAAACACGAGGGGAAAAAGAAAGCACCCTCTGTTCATTTTGGCGGGCACTCTCTTCTTTCCTCTGAATATGTTCCCGCTGAAGACGACAGGCTTTATTTCTACCAACGACTATCAGAAGCGGAAAACACCAGTCAAATTAAAGATATCTTGTCAGAACTAAAAGACCGGTTTGGGCGCCTGCCCGGGCCAGCCTCCTCTTTGTTCCGCGTTGCTCAAATGCGTGTCTCTTTGGTCGGATCATCAGTTCAAACATTAAAAATAACGAGCTCCCTTTGTTCTGTCGTGCTCTGTTCCTTCTTTCCTTTTTCCTCTGTTAAATCAATAAAAGAAAAAATATCAGCAAAAAAGCCTTCCTCTAAAATAAAAGAAAAGGATGGTGATATAATTATTTCTGTATCCGTATCCAATATATCTGCATCGCTAAAAACCGCAAGATATTTTATTAATTTGTTCCGGGTATAGTTGCTCTTTTTGCTACATTTTACACGTAAAATGTATAATAAAATAATAGTTTTGTTTGCAGCAACTTTCCTTTTTGGGTGTTTACAGAAAAAAAACAATACCGGGGATGTGGCCGCTAGCGTAAATGATGTTTTTTTCACAGAAACCATGTTAAAAAGGGTTGTTGCTACAAATCCGGATATTCATGCAAATGAACACATTAACGCTTGGATTAATAATGAATTGCTCTATCAGGCTGCCGTAGGAATGGATGTGCCTCTTGACATACAACTTAAAGCTACTATAAAAAAAATCTCAAAATCTCTTACAATTAAAACATACATTGACCTTTTATGTAATGGCTCCCTAAAAGCTACAAACCAAGAAATAAAAGAATACTACAAAAAAAATAAAGAACAATTTCTTCGATATAAACCGGCAGCAAGAATTAACCATTTTATTATTAGCGACAAAAAAGAAGCAACTAAAATAAAATCCGTCCTAGCAAAACATAAACATGGAACAAAAAGGGACAAACTTTTTATAAATAACCGCGTTTTCTCTGGTATAATAACAGAGGGAGCTTTAAATAAAAAACTGGACAAACTAATTTTTACAAAGAGAAAAAAAAAGAATATTGTAGGTCCTTTATACTTAAAAAATAAATTTCATCTTATTGAGATCCTTGAGATATTTCCAAAGGGATCGCCCTTGGGTCTTGATTTTGTTCATGATGAAATATATCAGCGTTTAATAAATAAAAAACTAGCTTCAAAAAAAGATGAGATTCTTGATAGCCTTAAAAATGAAGCAGAAATAGTAGTTAATAATAAAATAAAAAAATGAAGTCTTTTTTCTCTTCCCCTTTTTCAACTGTCTTTTTGTTAGTCTCTTTCTGTATAGCCACAGTATGTTCACAAAATCAAGAAAAATATATTGAGGGTGTCGCTGCAATTGTCGGTGATAACATTATACTAAAAAGTGATCTTTCACAAGTCGTTTCTATGACAGCCCTACAACAGCGTATTGATCCCAAAAATAATCCAAAAAGGTTCCAAACACTTCAATATGAAGTTCTCCAGTCTCTTGTAGATCAAAAAATTATCCTTGAAATGGCCGAATTGGATTCAATCGAAGTAAAAGAAAAGGAAGTGGATAAGGCTTTGAATCAACAAATAGAAACATTTGTTTCCCAAGCCGGGAGCGAAGAAAAGGCTGAAACATCTCTTGGGCAATCGCTAAGTTCATTTAGGCGTGAATTTTGGTATGAAATGCGCGATAGATTAATTTCAGAACAATTCCAATACTCATTACTTTCAAACATAAAAACAAACAGAGAGGATGTTTTCTCTTTTTTTAAAACCTATAAAGACAGCCTACCCCTGTTCCCTTCTCTTGTTAACCTTAATCATCTTTTAATTACTATAAAACCCAGCAAAGAGAGTAAAAATACGGCTTTAAAACAGATTAAAGATATTCGTATACAGATTCTTGGCGGTGAATCCTTCGAAAGCCTCGCACAGACGTTTTCTGAAGACCCTGGAAGTAAATCAAAAGGTGGAAGCCTTGGACTTGTTAGCCGCGGTTCTCTTGTTAAAGAATTTGAAACAGTGGCCTTCACTTTAGAGCCTGGAATAGTAAGCGACCCTGTGGAGACCGTTTTTGGATATCATCTTATTAATGTACAAGAAAAACAAGGAGACAAGGTCAAAGTTAGTCATATTCTTATTTCTCCAAAAATAAAGGAAAAAGACGAACAACGAACCTACGACGTGGCATTATCATTAAGAGATTCTATTTTTTCTTTCGAAGAGTTTAAAAAGTTTGCTGACAAATATTCAGATGATGAAAAGACAAAAAAGGTTGGTGGAAATATTGGATGGATTAATCCGCTAGACTATTCAATCTCTGGAATTTCATTTTTTATTCAACAAAACAACCTAGGCTTAAATGAATGTAGTATACCTGTTAAAACAGATTATGGATACCATCTTCTTTGGATATCAGCAATTAAGCCAGGAGGTAAACCTAATCTGTCTGATCATTGGGTTGATATTGAATTAATGGCATTAAATCAAAAGAAAATGTTATGGTATCGTAATTGGATGGAGGAAGCAAAAAAACAAGTTTATATTCAAGTATATGAATAAATTTATTCACATAATTTTAGGTTTTTTTAAATAAAAACATGGTGTTTTTAACATAATGTACTGCATGAACATTTTAAGACTATGTGTTGATGTTTTAGTAAAATATTTAATTTACATTTATATGTTTTCCACATTTACCTTTGCAATAATATTATTATATATTTAATTAATTTTAAAATTTATTATTAATAACAAAGAACTTAGTTTAAAATCGTCACTGTTTTATATTAAGTTCATTTTAAGTATTTAGAGGTGTTTACATGAAGATATCTATAAACAAAAACGAGCTTCAGTCTGCCCTACAAAAATTATCCAAGGCGACTCCAAACAGGTCAACACTTCCTATTTTAAGCTGTGTACTCTTGCAAACAAACAATAATGAAACAATTTTAAGGAGCACCGACCTTGAAATAACAATTATAATAAACATATCGGCAAGTGTAGAAAGAGAGGGGTCATCTGCAATTCCAATTCATACCTTAATTAACATAACTAATGAACTTCCAGATGGTCGGATTACAATTGAGATCGATGACCAACATAAAATTAAGCTCATAACAGAACTAGGAACCTACAATCTTATGGGAAAACCAGCTGAAGAATTTCCAGCAGTTCCTGAGATTGATGAAGAAAACCCCCTTCCCATAAAAGCAGACCTACTTAGTGAGATCATAAAATCTACCAGCTTTGTTATTAGCCACGATGACCTAAAGCCAGCACTAACAGGTCTATATTTAAAAATAGAGAAGAACAGACTAACAACCGTTGCAACAGACGGACATCAGCTTGTTAGATATATTGTTAATGACTATGTAACAGATGGGTTTACTGGCGAAGTAATTATCCCGAGGAAGTTTTTAAGTTTATTAGGTTCTTTATTAGTAGACGATGATAAAACTCAACTATGGATTAGCACAAACCATGCGACAGCGACAAGTGAAGGCGTAAAGGTTTTAACCAGAATTATTGATGAAAGATATCCAGACTATGAAAGCGTCATACCAAAAGAAAACAAAAAGAAATTGGTTGTTAATAAAGAACGGTTTTTAGGTGCAGTAAAAAGGACATCGATTTTTTCAAATAAAATGACCCACCAGATATCAATTACCCCAGACAAGGATACGGTTTTAATAAAGACAGAGGATCCAGAAACGGCATCGCGTGGCCAAGAGAAAATGAAGGGTGAATTTTCAGGGGAACCACTAACAATAGGATATAACGCAAACTATTTGAAAGACATTGTTTCTCATATAAATGACGAAAACGTAGTAATAAAAATGGACACACCAATCAGCTCTACATTATTCAACGGCGAAACAATAGAAAAAAACCGTGACATTACAATGTTGTTAATGCCCATCCGCCTAAACGACTAAAAAAAACGCTATTAAAGAATCTTAAAATGCGCAGCTTAAAGCAAGCATTAAATGATTTTGTAAAGCGGGCTGACATTGAAAAACCCATAGCGCAAGGCTCAGCACTGTTGATGTGGGATGAGATAGTTGGGCCTAAAGTCAGAAAAAACACGGAAGCAACCACGATCGAAAGTGGCATTCTCACAGTAAGGTCTACAAATGCTGTTTGGAGACAAGAACTACAGTTAAAAAAAAGAAAAATGATAGAAAAACTGAACAAAAAGATCGGAAAAAAAATTGTTAAGGACATTCGTTTTTTATGAGTAATAACCCAATAGAAAAAGAAAACAAGTACGGCGCAGAAAAAATTACTGTTCTAAAAGGCCTTGACGCTGTAAAAAAACGTCCAGCCATGTATATCGGAGATATTGGCAAGCGTGGCCTGCATCATCTTGTCAATGAAGTTGTGGATAACAGTGTTGATGAGGCCCTTGCCGGCTACTGTACAAAAATTAAAATTAGCCTTAACCAGGACAATTCAATTTCTGTTGAAGACAACGGAAGAGGAATTCCCGTAGATATTCATAAAGAGGAAAAAAAACCTGCACTTGAAGTTGTTATGACTGTTTTGCATGCTGGAGGAAAATTTGAAAAAGGGTCCTATAAAATATCTGGAGGACTACATGGAGTGGGGGTCTCTGTTGTGAATGCGCTTTCAGAATCGCTGGTTGCAGATGTATATCGCGAAGGACAAGTACATCGCCAAGAATATTGTCGCGGCATACCCACAACAAAAGTAAATGTGGTAGGAACATCAAAAAAGACAGGCACAAAGATTACCTTTAAGCCAGACAGGAAAATATTTCAGACAACAGAAATAGAGTATGAACTTATTGCCGACAGGCTAAGAGAGCTGGCCTATTTGAATAAGAATCTGGAAATATCTTTTAAAGATGAAAGAGAAGGACAGGAGAAACACGACACATTTAAGTTTCAGGGCGGCCTTAGTGATTTTGTAAAATTTCTTGATGAATCAAACCAGCCGATTCACAATAAAATTATAACAATTTCTCGAGAGGATGGAGAGGTACCCGTAGAAGCGGCTCTCCGCTATGCCAACGCATACAACGAAAACATTCTTACTTTTGTAAACAACATCAACACAGTTGAAGGGGGAACGCATCTGTCCGGGTTTCGTTCAGCCCTGACACGCTCTATGAATAACCATGCCCAGAAAAACAACCTTATAAGAACCAAAAAAAACGAGAAAATAGCTCTTTCAGGAGAGGATTTTAGAGAGGGACTCACAGCGATTCTTTCAATAAAAGTACCAGAACCCCAATTTGAAGGACAGACAAAGACAAAACTTGGAAATGGAGAAGTAAAGGGCCTTGTAGATGGCGTTGTTTATGACGGACTTCAGGCATTTATGGAACAAAACCCATCTATTGCCAGGCGGATTATTGAAAAGGCTCTTCTTGCTGCCCGAAGCCGAAAGGCGGCCCGACAAGCCCGAGAGCTGATCAGGAGAAAAACCGCACTAGGAGGTTCTACACTTCCTGGAAAATTGGCAGATTGCTCAAACAGAGACCCCGCCTTTTGTGAGTTATATCTTGTGGAGGGAGACTCTGCAGGGGGCTCCGCCAAACAGGGGCGGGATCGTAGAAACCAGGCAATTTTACCCCTTAGAGGAAAGGTAATAAACTCGGAAAAGGCCCGGATAGACAAACTGCTTTCTAATAATGAAGTACAGTCCATGATTACTGCCTTAGGGACAGGCTTCGGGGGAGAGGGCGGAGAGAACGGAGAACTTTCTGCGGCGGATTTCAACCTGAGCAAGTTGCGTTACCACAAAATAATTATTATGACAGATGCAGACGTTGATGGCAGCCATATAAGGACACTTTTGTTGACATTTTTTTTCAGGCGTATGCCTGAAATTATTTATAATGGCCACCTTTATATGGCCATGCCTCCACTTTATAAATTGCAGCAGGGAAAGAAAATTTCATATGCTTATGATGATAACGAAAAAGAAATGATAGTAGGGCGCATGGAAAAAGACAACAAATCCCAGAAAATTAACATGCAACGATATAAAGGACTGGGAGAAATGAACCCCGATCAACTCTGGGAAACAACGATGGACCCGGAAAAGAGAACCCTTCAAAAAGTTACGGTTGAGGACGCAGCCAAAGCACAAGAAACATTTCAGGATTTAATGGGACACAACGTGGAGTCAAGAAGAAGTTTTATTGAAAAAAACGCAAAGTTTGTTGTAAATCTTGATGTTTAAAATATGATGGATATAGCCAGAGACAACACCCTTCCGCGCGACATCGTTGACGAGATGAAGGAAAGCTATCTTAACTATTCAATGTC
>Ga0207990_1001605_pt1 | contig 11334 bp, 18 predicted proteins | sample ETNtaG_8_FD_185780 | JGI IMG/M metagenome (GOLD analysis project Ga0207990, IMG submission 185780) | Marine microbial and viral communities from oxygen minimum zone, Eastern Pacific Ocean - ETNP201406SV75 (SPAdes) (version 2) | ecosystem: Environmental > Aquatic > Marine > Oceanic ...
ACCTCTCTTCCAGCCTTCGACTGGTTTTACTCTAAGGACATCTGGACCAAGTGTTGTACAGATTTCTACACATAGTGCGCATCCGATACACATTTGTTCACTGATGTCTGGAAGTATTGCTACAGGCATTATGAAATAATTTCTTGATTCGGCACTTATAACATTTTTCTAAAAATTATCAATTATAACGGTGTTTGAATTTTTGATCGCATTAAACATTAACCAGAATAATTGTTTTAAATAATGAAATTCTTATTTTCATTCCCAATTGTAGAAATAATGAAACCTTCTTCAGTTTTTTTCAGTAAATAGATCCTTGTTTTGTCTGATTTTATGATTTGTTTACCTCCTGGTGATAAAATCCACTTTTTACTTTCATTTTTTCTTGCTATTGCAGTAATTATTACTGAAGAACCTGTTTTTCTTGCAAGTGATGAAAGTAACATAATACATGAATTGATGAATATTGCTGAATCTAATTCGTCAAACATATTGTAAACCCGGTTAAACGAATCTATGATTACAAAAAATTTGTTTTTTGAAACTTTGTTAATGATCTCTGATAGATCCTTTTTCCAATTTTCTTTATTTGGTTGATATAATTCCACATTGTCTTTATTTTTAATCATGCCCGATTTTACATATCCAGTGTAAAGTAAATCCATATCTACAAAAATTATTGAATTTTCAACAGAAGCAATCAATTTGTCAAGAAATGAATTTTTTTCAAAAGGTTCAGAAAATAATAAAATATTTGGTAAATTTTTCTCAAATTCTTTTTTAATGTGAGTCAAATCATTATCTAAAACTCTCTCAGGATTTTTATTCAACACCCATAAAGCATTTTACAGATATAATAATGAATTTAGTATCCAAAGACATTTCAGATGATTTTCCAAGTTCAGATAAAATTTATCTTAACAATGCATCTGTTTCTTTAATGCCTATGCAAAGCATTGAGGCAATGAAAGAATTTCTTATTTCATATAATTCACTAGGTCCTGATTCTAAGGATTCAGAATCCTTTGTTACAGAAAAATTAGATAATGTGAGAAAAATTATTGCAAAAATTATCTCTTGTCAACCTGATGAAGTAATTTTAACTCAAAGTACTACTGATGGAATTAATTTTGTTGCAAATGGTCTTTCATTTGATAATAAATCCAATATTATAATTCGTGGAATGAATCATGAACACCATTCAAATTTTTATCCATGGATTAAATTAAAAAATAAACTTTCAATTAGACATCTTCCAATAGACAAAAATGGATTTTTTGAATTAGATGATTTAAAATCAAATATTGATGAAAATACAAAATTAGTATCTTTAAGTCATGCTTTGTATAATACTGGTTCCATATTACCAATTGCAAAAATTTCTAAAATTCTTAATAATACGATTCCATTTTTTATTGATAGTGCACAAACAATTGGTTGTCTTGGTGATCATGATGTTTCTAAATTAAAATGTGATTTTATGTCCTTTAATGGGTCTAAATGGCTATGTGGTCCAATGGGAACTGGTTTATTTTATTGTAATAGGAAATCAAGTGAATTATTAGAACCCCAAACAATTGGTGGTGAATCTGCTATTATTAAAAATGATAATAATTTAATTTTTAAAGATTTACCAGATAAATTTCAAACAGGTTTTAGAAATTATGTTGGAATTGTTGGATTAGAATCCTCTGTAAAATATCTGTTAAAATTTGGAATGCAAAATATTCGTAAAAAAAATCAATATTTATCTAATCTTTTTAGAGAAGAATTAGAAAAAATACCTAAAATTGTTTTATATGGACCAGAAGATCCAAATGAACGAACAAGTATTGTATCATTTAACATTGAAGGGTTAGATTCACAAAAAATAGTAGATAAACTTGAAAAACAAAATATTATTTTAGCTGTAAGAGAGATTAAGGAAAAGAAAATTATTCGTGCATCCCCTCATTTTTTTAATACTGATTCAGAAATGCTTCAAGTAATTGATGTAATTAAAAAATTATAGATTTTCTTGTTCTTCTATTACCATCATAGTTAATGTTGATTGAATATTACTAATTCTTCTAATCTTATTGGTGATTATTGAACGTAATTCCTCAGCATCATTTGATGATATCTTTAACACTATATCATATACTCCATAGACTCCTCTAATCTCAAATTTAACATTTTCACCTTCAAGAATTTGTTTTATTTCGGCAATAATTGATACATCTGTACCTAAATCTGAATTTAATAAAACATAGGTAGTAGGCACAATTAATTTTTTGATAAAACAGTATTTAACTTTTAATAATTTAAAATATAATTTATTAAATTTAACGTAAATTCTTTTTTGATGCATCTAATTTCAAAAATTAGTAAATACGTTTTTGTTGTAATATTTATCAATAAATTATCTTTTTTAACTTTTAATAATTTAAATTCTAAATACATGATTATTAATATTATTTCGTAATGCTAAAAATATAGTAAATATCACTATTAGATAATGAGTAAACCTGGAAATATCTGGAGAAAAGTTCATGGGAAAATTACAAAAAAACCAACTAATTTTTCTTGGTTAATTGAAGAAAAATTAGCTGGTTCAGGAATTCCTACATCTTTAGACGAATTTGATTGGCTTCTTAATCAAGGAGTAAAATCTATTGTTACCATGACTGAAAATGCTTTACCTGGTGAATGGACTCAAAAAATTGACTATCTACATGTACCAACTGCCGATTTTCATGCTCCTGATATGGAGAAAATAGATTCTGCAGTAGAATTCATTCATAATCAAATTCAAAATAATCAATCAGTAATGGTTCATTGTGCAGCTGGATTAGGCAGAGCTGGAACAATTCTTGCATGTTATTTTATTAAATATGAAAAATATTCGGCTATTCAAGCAATTGAAAAAATTCGAAGTGAACGACCCGGTTCTATTCAATCTGACGTACAAGAATTAGCAATTAGTTATTATGAAAAATATGTAAGAAATAGTTAAACAAATTCTGAAACTAATTTTCCATCAACATTTTTAATTTTCAATGTGATATTTTCTTGAAAATATAAAGTTAATCCACCTTCAGTATCTGGATCTTCCACTTTTACCAATTCTAACATCTTGAGTTTATCATATTTTTCCATTCATAATCACCTATTCTGGAATTGATACGGTCTCAATTTTTCCATCAACTGCTTTGATAAACATAAACCTATTATCTTTAATGATGAAAGTTATACCACCTTCTTTATCCGGTTCTTCGACCTCAAGAATTGGTTGTCCTAATAGACCATCATATTTTGCCATTGTTTATTCAAGAAAAAAGTTCCTTATATCCTAATTGATTATTAACTCTATTTCATCAGAATTATTTTTTATATTTCCTGGTTCTGTATAATCATGTTTTTGCCATGATGAAAATACTTCAGCTCCAATCTTGTGTTTACCTTTTCCTAAATCCGATGCTTTGAAAACAAATTTTTCATTAAAATCAAATAATTCTTGTCTTACTTCTTCTTCAGAATGTTTGATAATCGGTTCAAAGTTTTTTGCTATTTGAACCCAAATCCTTCTATCTTTCATTGGATTAACTAATTTTGGATTTCTTGTCCAGAAAATTGCAGCTTTTCGGTATGAATCTATGGTTCTTCCTACTTCTTTCTTTCTGAATCCCCCAGATGTTAACTTAACACCGTATTTTAGCTTCATTGAAACATCATTGTTATTGTATGCTTTAGTCCAATTAGCTTCATTGAACGCATTTCTAAGGTCCCCTTCAACTGAAAATTGAACGTTTATCTCAATATTTTCATCTAACGAGTACTCTTCTTTGGATTTTACTAATGTTATTTGTGAAATTCTGCTTTCTGCCATCTCTGTTCCTATGATTTATATCCGCAATAAGTGCTTTTTCTGAATACATGAATGCACAAGTAATCAGTTTAGAACCAAAAGAAACCACTATTTCTATCACAGAAACCGATATTGGAGTATTATACATAATTCAACACGAACTTCTAAAGGCTTCAAATGTTAATTTTGCAGGCGTAATTGTTAAACATCCATTGACTAACGAATGTTGGATGAGAATTAATTCTAGTACAAAACCATTAGCTGAAATTAAAAAATCTGCAGATTCTGCAATAAAAATGACAGAAGAATTCAAAGAATTATTTAATTCAAAATTAAGGTAAATTAGATTGAAATTTTGCCCCAAATGTGAGGTTAAACTAAAAAAAGGTGATTCTGGCCTTGAATGTTCAAAATGTGGTTATATTGAAGGAGAAAAAACAATAAAAAAGAAAAAAGTTATAGCTGAAGAAGAACCGGACTTTTCACTTCTTGCTTTTGAAGGAAATGAAGGTGAAGATACTAATCCTACGGTAAAAATAGATTGTGAAAAGTGTGGTCATGGTGAAGCAGTTGCTTGGATGTTTCAAACTAGAAGTGCAGATGAACCAACAACTAGATTCTATCGTTGTCAAAAATGTAAATACACTTGGCGTGATTACACATAAGGTTTAACTTGAACTTATAGTCAAGAAAATTAAATTGACTTTTGCAGCAAAAACAAGTGGTTCTGATGATCTTAAAGCTATCATCTCTGCAATATCTACACTAGTTGAAGAAGCAACTTTTGTTGCAACAGCTGAAGGAATTACTTTTCGAGGAATGGATCCATCTCATGTAGCTCTAATTGATATATCTTGGCCAAATTCTGCATTTGAAAAATATGAATGTGATAGTGATATTAAATTTGGAGTTAGAATAGATGAATTTTCAAAACTTATCAAACGTGCAGATAAAAAAGATAGTATTGAAATTAGTATTTCTGAAGAAAAACTATTACTTGTAACAGTTGGAAAAAATAAAAAATACAAAATTCGTTTAATTGAAAGTTCTGCAACTGACACACCATTACCAAAAATTCCATATGATTCAAAAATTATTTTAACTTCTTCAAAATTTGACAAAATTCTTGGTGATGTTCAAGTTGTATCTGATTATTTGACAATTAATACATCTGATTCTAAGGGAGATTTTTCAGGAAAAGGTGATTCTGGTGAAGTAATAATTGATCTTGATACTGAAACTGAAGATATCGAAGAAATCTCTTCAAAAACTGATAGTGTTGGTACTTACAGCCTAGAATATCTTAATCCTGTAGTTAAAGCAGTTGGCAGTAATGCTGGATTTATTACATGTGAATTTTCAAGCGCAAAACCTCTTAGAATTGAATTTAAGGTAGCAAATATTGGTAGAATTCATTTTTATCTTGCTCCACGCGTGGAAAGTTAAAGCATTTAAAGATTAGATTATTCAGATACTTTGAATTGAAACTTGTTTTAAAATATGGTGGAACTTCTATTTCTAATACCAAGGATATTCAATTAGTGGCAAAATATGTTAATGGATTATCTAAGAAACATCAAATTGCATTAGTTTGTTCTGCAACTAGTGGAACTACTGATGATCTCATAGAAATATCTGAATCAATTAAAAAAGAAAATAAATCTAAAGCAGAACAACTTGCGTCAAAAATTACTAATAGACATAAACAATTAGCAAAACAAACAATCAAAAAATCTAACGGCCAAAAAAAATTATTAGCAAAATTAAATGAAGATTTTACAGAACTTCTTGCGTTAATAGATGGTTTAGTTTTGTTAGGAGAAGTAACCTCAAGATCAATGGATTATTTAATTTCATTTGGTGAAAGATTATCTGTGAAATTAGTTTCAGCAGCAATAAATGATTTAGGGAAAAAATCAATTCCTTTGACTGGTAAAGAAATAGGTATTGTTACCGATTCTAATTTTGGTGAGTCAAAACCACTTATGGATACAACTAGACTAAGAGTATCAAAAAATATTGATGTATTATTTTCCAAGAAAACAATTCCTGTAATAGGAGGATTTGCAGGTGCAGATCAACATGGACATACAACTACGTTTGGTAGAGGAGGTTCTGATTATTCTGCAACAATTATTGGTTCTTGTATAAAGGCAGATGAAATTTGGTTAATGAGTGATGTTGATGGACTTATGACTGCAGATCCAAAAATTGTCAAAAATGCAAAATTACTCAAAGAAGTATCATATGTTGAAGCAATTGAAATGGCTTTGTTTGGTGCAAAACAAATTCATCCAAGAACCTTTGAGCCTCTATTGTCTAAAAAAATACCAATGAAAATTAGAAATTCTTTTAGTACAAATAATGAAGGAACTTTAGTTAGTGCATCCCCTTCTACTTCTGTAAAAAATACTGTAAAATGTGTAAGTACTGTTCGTAATAATGGCTTGATAGATATTCGTGGTGGTAGTATGGTTGGTACACCTGGAACTGCAGCTAAAATATTTGAAACTTTAGCAAAAGCTGAAATTAATGTAATGATGATTTCTCAAAATCCTTCTGAATCAAGTATTACAATTGTAGTGAAAAATACTGATCTTGATAAAGCAGTTAGTGCATTAGAAATGAATCTTTTAGGAAAAATTATTAAAAAATTAGAAATTACTACTGGAGTGTCTATTATTGCATTAATTGGTTCTGGAATGAGAGGAACAGTTGGAGTTGCTTCAAAAGTTTTTGGTGCAATTGAGAAAAACAAAGTAAATGTATCTATGATTACTCAGGGCTCATCTGAACTTAATCTGGCATTTGTTGTAAAAAACTCTGATGCTGATTCTGCAGTACGTGCAATACATGATGCATTTACATTAGATAAAATCAATTAAGACAAATCATTTAAAGTAATAAATTCAGTCAAAATTATTGAAAAAAATTCTCATTATTTTGATCGTTGGAATTTTTATTACTAGTATCATTTCTGTTTCATCCATATCAGATCAATATGTTGATGCAGGTTCTAGAAAAAAAATTCATTTTACTCAAACTGTTTCATCATTTCAAGATCCCGGGTTAGAACATGAAAATCATCAGTTAGCATTTATTTTATCTCCAAATGAGGGTACCCTTTACGATGGTTCTATGACATTTACTTCAAGTGAATATGTGAACATAGTTGTTTTACATGAAATTAATTCAAATGATGTACAAGGTCAGGATACATGGACTGTTAATGAAAATGTAGTTTATGGATTGTCATTAATTGATCCAGAAAAAAAATCAGGTTCTTTTGAATTTACAGGTGCTGGATTAGCATTACATTCTTCAAATTCAAAAGAATTTACTACAACTGTTAGTGTTGATGGTTGGATTAGAGGTCAACCTACTCAAGTACTTGCACAAAAATTTGAATCTGAAAAAGAAGAACCCTCATTATTACTTTCAAGAGCAAATGTTCCAGCTACTATTCCAATGCATCAGGGAATTTACAATGGAGATGAAGTTTTCTATATAATTACTGATACTAGTGATGAAGATTATGTAAATATTATTTCAAAAAAACAAGAATGGAATATTCAATTATCTAAAACAATTAAGGAAATACCTCATAGTAATATTCAAAAATTTTTTATTTTTAAAAATGGAATTAAGGGAGATGGTATTTTTGGATTTCAAAATGAAATATTTTCTAGCACCCCAGAAAAATTAGATTATACTGCATTAGGATCTATAATTGAAGTTACTTGGAAAACAGGTCAGAAAGAAATTGTTTTTGAATCTGCATCTGATGTAATTGCTGCAGAAAAATCTGGTAGAATTAAATTTAATGAAACAAACATCATTGTAAATATTCCTCAAATTGTATGGCCTGATGGTCAGATGAAAGTACGTTCTGATAAGCAAATTAGTAACGAAATGTCATTTTCTGGAGGTCAAATTGTTGAAATTAATCGAGATGATCTTTCTGTAACTTTTGTAGCTCATAGAAGTTGGGATTCTGATGGCCGAACAATTTACTATATTATTACTGATGCAACTCCATTAGGACCTGCAGAATTAATGGGAATTGTATATTCTCCAGCATCTGTAAATTTTTTAAGTTATTCTGGAATAGTTGATCTTTTTCAATTTAAAAATGGAATTAAAGGATCTGGTTCTTTAGGTTTTCAACCAGCAATTTCAAGTATTTCTTCTAATGAAGAAAACTATAGCCCAATTTCAAAAATTTATCTCATAGAATGGCATAACTCATCATTCGCACAAATCCTACAAACTAAATCTGATATTGATTCATTCGATGAAGAAGATCTACTAACTGTTAGTATTGCACGACCAACTAATAATGAATATGTGATTAATTCTCCAACAATAGATCCATTTCAATAAAAATATCACTAAACGGATAAATTAGTTAAAGAAGAAATTATTTTAAAATTGATTGGTAAATTGTACATAGTTGGTGTTGGTCCTGGACATCACGATCATATGACATTTCGAGCTAAAGAAGTAATTACTGAAAGTGATACAATTGTTGGATATGAAACCTATGTAAATTTAGTTCAAGATCTAATAGAAGGTAAAACTATTCATCGTTATGCTATGACACAAGAAGTTGAAAGAGCTCACCAATGTATTGATCTTGCAAAATCAGGGAAAATTGTTTCATTAGTGTCCAGTGGAGATCCTGGAATTTATGGAATGGCTGGATTAATTTATGAAACACTTGCAGCAACAGGCTGGGATCCTTCTAGTGATTTAAAAGTCGAAATTATTCCTGGTGTATCTGCTCTAAATTCTTGTGCATCAATAGTTGGTTCACCATTAATGACTGATTTTGCTGTTGTTAGTATGAGTGATTTAATGGTACCGTGGGAAATTATTCAAAAACGTGTAGAGTCAGCTGCACAGGGTGATTTTGTACTCGTAATTTATAATCCTAAAAGTAAGAAGAGAATTCATCAATTACAAGATACACAAAAAATTCTACTTAAACACAGAAAATCTACAACACCTGTTGCAATAATTAAAAGTGCTTATAGAGAATCTGAAACAATTGTTATGACTGATTTAGAAAATTTACTTAATTTTGATGACGAGTTAGGTATGACTAGTACTGTAATAATTGGTAATTCATCAACGTATACTTACAAAGATTTGATGATTAATCCAAGAGGATACAAATCAAAATATAATTTAGAAGAACAAACTAACCCAAATCTTAAAGTTTAGAAACTTTTCTTTATTGCTTCAGATATTTCTTCACTAAGATTTAGTTTTTCTCTAATTGGAGAGATTACTTTAACTAGGTAATTTCCCACTGTTTGTTTTAGATCTCCTGGATGTATTTTTCCTTTTTCAAAATCATTTTCCAAATCTTTATAATTTGAATATGATACATTGCCACCATATTTTTCTGGTCTTTCAAAATTCATTTCATTAAATTCATGAAAAATTATTGTTTCAGCAATTGCTAGTATGGGATTATTTTCTATAACTCCTTCATCACACCATGCTTTGTTAATTTTTTTCTTTATTTCATTATCAGTATTGTGAATAAATATGCCTGAATTTGGATCTGATTTACTCATTTTACTAAGTTCACCTCCAAATTCTTCATCTCCTTGTTTTTTTAATCCTGGAAGTAATTTATGATGAACAGAAACTGGAACTTTCCATTTCATTTTAGGAAAAATTTCTCTAACTAGCATGTGTATTTTTCTTTGATCCATTCCAGCATGTGCTATATCTACATCCAAATAATGAATATCCACTGCTTGCATTGCAGGATAAAGTAATCTGGCAACATCAATTTTTTCATCACTTTCTGAACGTCCCATAATTGTTAGAGTTCTCATAGTTCTTTTCAATGACATATGTTTTGTAAATTTTACAAGATCTGACCAGTACTCTGGATTTTTTTCATATAACTCTGAACCTAAAACAATTTTTGCATCTGGACAAACTAATTTGAAAGCATCTTGATAATATTTTGAAACTTTAGAAATTGTATCCCAATCACCACCTAGTTTATCGTTGATAACTGTGTGCCAGTCTGCAAGAAAAATTGTACAATTTACTCCAGCCTTAATAAAATCATTAATTTTGAAACCAGTACTGATTAAACTGCCTAGATGTAAAAAACCAGAAATTTCTAAACCGATGTAATGATTTGGTGAAGACTTTTCATTAAATAATTTAGTTAACTCTTCTTCAGTTACAATTTCATCTGTTGTTGGAGAGTTTTTAATCAAATTTACTTTTTCAGCAGTATTCAAATCAAAACAACTTTTAAAATTTAAGCCTATAAAGTTATTCAAAATATTTTTTTAAATTTAAAATCTTTGAATATGAGGTAAATTTACAATCTTTATGACTCTTGAGGAAGGATTAGAATTAATTACTAATTATAAAAAAGGTTTAGAAAAATTTTTAGAAACTTTGCCTGAACAATCTGTTCAATTAGGACCTGAAATAATTAAAACACTTGCTTTGAATTCTAAAAATCAAATCGCAAATTTAGAAGCAATTGAAAAATCATTAAAAAAACCAGCAAAACCTTAGTTTATTTACATAATTTCTAAAATTATTATTTACAATTTTTCTTATGTTTTCTTAACTCTTCTTCATACTCAAATTCTGCACCACATGCTCGGCATTTTTCCTTTTTCTTATTATGGGCTTTTTCTTGATGTTTTTTTAGTCTTTCAGAATCTGGTAATACAGTTCCACATTTTTTACATTTTAATTTATTTTTACTGGATCCAAATAATCCCATGATATACTGTGAATCTAATAGTATAAAACATAATTTTAGATAAATTTTTTTAAAATAATTTTAATAAACTATAAATTTTTAAATTATAGTTTTTAATCATCTAAACTTTTTCTAGGTTTTACACTTAGATAAAATGCATGTGCAGTAATAATAAATGCTGCAAGAAATATTTTTGTTGCAAAAACTAAATTCCATGGTCGATCAGGATCTGGATAAGATACTGATAACATATCAATATCTGGAACTACTCCATCAATAATTCCTGCTGTAATTTGTGCATTCAAAACTGTAAAGTTGTATAAAACTTCATAGAAAGAAATTATTGCAAATCCAAGTAACATTAATTGAAGTAAAGCCATTCTTGTTCCAATAATTTTGTTACCTGCAGTTCGTTTCCAACCAATTCTAGTAACACAATACCATCCAATTATTGTAGAAAAAAATATCCAAGTTGAAACTCTAGCAAAATTTTCAAAAGGAATAGTTGTATTGTGAATTACTTCACCCATAACATATGTTCCATTTGCTAACCACTCCAGCATAGTTGCATAAACACCAAAAATTAATGTTGAAGCCATGATAGCTCCACAAATATAGAAAATGTACAAATACACTTTGTAACCAGTATCTGTTTTTTCTAAATGACGTGGTTTCATTATATGATTTGCCAATTTTTGAAATATAAAAATTCATACCTACTAAACGAGATTTATAG
>Ga0207990_1001610_pt1 | contig 11315 bp, 11 predicted proteins | sample ETNtaG_8_FD_185780 | JGI IMG/M metagenome (GOLD analysis project Ga0207990, IMG submission 185780) | Marine microbial and viral communities from oxygen minimum zone, Eastern Pacific Ocean - ETNP201406SV75 (SPAdes) (version 2) | ecosystem: Environmental > Aquatic > Marine > Oceanic ...
TTTTCAGCGTGTGATAGCGTTCACCCGGTGGAAATTTTTCTTTCACCGCGTCCAGCTCTTTTTCAGAATACGCGGGAGTGCCGACCGAAACTGCGCCAAGAAGCACCAGCACGGCAACCCAAATATCCAATGCAGTTTTAAGTTTTGGTTTCATTTCTTTTTAATCAAAGCCCTTCGACATAGACGTAGATGGTCGCGGCAAATGCTGAAACGAGCGTGGAAGCTTTACCCGTTGTCCCGACGTTAAAAGTCATGTTCTTGATATCGACAATCTGCGGCATGTTTTGTAACGCCGAGAACATGTCCATTGTTCCCCACAATCCACCACGGAATGTAAAATGTAGAGAGACTTCCTTGTAAAAATCGCGCGCTTCTCCCCCCGACACTTGAAATGCGGTGATATCTATTCCCCGCTTTCTCCCAAGCGCTGAGATTTCTTCGAGGAGGCTGTTTAACGCATCCTGTTTGGGCAGTTGTTTTTTTTGTATGCTCAAGTCGCCCATCCGCAGGCTCAGGTTCTTAACAACCTTGTCTTTGTTCGCAACAACCTGGAAATATTTATTGAAAGTGAATTCCGCGGCAAATATTTTCTTTGACAAGATTTCGATCTGTGCCTCACCCGCACTGAAGAGCGTGAAAGAAGCAAGGAGGAAAAGGATCAAGGAAACCAGCCCCGCCCCCCCCAGAATCCGGAAAGAGGACATCTCATTCAGAGTATCGTAAGGCAATCTGTTAAAAATTTTATCCAATGCTCACGCTCCTTTACTTTACCCAACCAGGTCGCATGACTATACCGGCCTGTGAATATACAACGTGAACTCACTCACAGGGTCAGCCTCTCCCAGCTGGCGCTGGATTCGGTGCAAAGATACCCCCTTGAAGTGGGGAACCTCCCGCAAGATGTCCACGTAACCGGTTATGACCCGATTACCGTGTTCCCCCAAGGCACGTCCCCGAACCTCTAAAAATTCGGACTGGTCTTCCTTTTTTCTTTTTTTCTTCGCCCGCTTCCCTTTTTTTGGCGCCCGTTGTTGTAGATCGCCAAAAAATATGATGGGGCCCCTCATGGCAATAACCTCTTTCAATGTCAGCTGCTTGACGCTGGTGAGCCAGATTTCATCCGGAATGGAGAGGGTCAAACCTTCCAAAACCTGTGTCACCTGAAATTGCTTGGCCCGAAGCTCGCGAATTTTTTCAGTTATTTCGGTGACGCGCTTGGTTTGCATTTTCATTGATTGAATTTTCGTTGTCTCCGCGGCCAACGATTTGACCCGTTTCTCCAGTTTTTCCAGTTCAGTTTCGCTGTAGGCAATCTCGATTTGCTGGAAGCCGCAATAGACAATGATCAGGAAAACGGCCAACATGACAATTTCCACGGCCCAGACCACCCGTTTTTGCGTGGCGACCCTCTTTAGCTCCTGTTTGTAGTCGAATAGATTGATATTTTTCATTCGTAATCAAATCTTCGTGTTGCCAGTCCGATGGGCACAGTCGCCAGGGACCCGAAATTATTCAGGGTTTCTTGGTTGAATCGTTTTGGGTTGACCTTAATGGATTTGAACGGGTTGATGATTTCAACCGGAACCTTAAAGTACTCGGCCAGTAGAGCGTCTACTCCGGAAACCAACGTACCAATGCCGCAAATAAAAATACGTTTTATCGGTTCGTTTGTATCTTCGGTGAAAAGCGTAAATACCCTTTCCATTTCTTCCACTACGGTTTTAAGGGAAAGCTTTTTTTTCCTGTCGTCCACCAGCAGTTTTTCCCACTCCGTTCCTTCCCAAATCGCGGGCTCCTCATCCAGGTTTTCGGGCGTTTTTCTTTGCTTTGTTTTTGTGATTCGTTCGAATGGCAACCCGAATTGAGTTGTTATCCAACTCGAGTGACAAGTCCCGTGAACTGGATTTTCGCGAACAAAAGAAGTGACACCATTGTTCAGCACACTAACCTGGGTGAGCGGGTCCCCGAGATCGACTAAAGCGACCGGGCCCATTGTCGACAGGTCCGTGGTGAAATTCAGTGCGTTGGCCGCGGCTAATATATCCATATCCAGGATGACAGGCCTCAACCCGGCTTCAGTCAAGATATCGAAGCGGCTGTCCACAACCTCGTTCAGAGCGGCAACCATAAGAACCTCCATCATTTCTTCTTCAGCAAAGCCTTCCCACTCGGCGAGATTGCCTTCACCATTTCGTTCGTTCTGGACCGGGCCTATTATTTGAAAGTCGAACCGCACATCACTTACATCAAAAGGAATATGTTGCTCCGCCTCTCTGCCTATGTTTTCAGCAAGCTCTTCTTCGGACATCACCGGCGTTTCAATCTTTTTTATGATGGCAGCATCTCCATGGAGTGAAGTCACGGCGTGCCTGGATTTGATTTCTTCCGTCTCGAGCAGTTGCCTCAAGGCGTCGACTACTTCACCCGGCTTCTCTATAACCCCGTCAATCACGCAGCCTTCTCCCAGGGACCTGGCTCCCAGGCTCATCAACTCGAGCCGATCTTTAACTTGCTTCAACTGGGCGATCACGACTGAGTGTGCGCCGATATCAACCGCGACAAGAGGAGTTTTTTTATCTAAAAACATTTTGGTCGGGCGTAACTCATGGGGAACTTTTTCCCGATCCGAGGGAAGGTCTGGTTTTGCGTTGAGGAAGCGCAGAGTCGTGTACTTGTCTACTTCTCAAACCGAGATCAGCAACCAGACTGCACCTCTCGACAAAACCAGTCGGCTTCCGTTGGATTGGCTTGGGTAGAACCTTTCGACGATGGGGGCGGCAGTTTCCTGGTGAGCATTAAACACACCCCGCCCTACACCTATAAATGATGAGCATTAAACACACTTCACCCTACACTTGTAAGCGGAGTGTACCATATTATATAGGAGACTTCTTGGGGGGGCATTTTGGGGAGGGGACGATGGCAAGGATTGAGGAAAGCTGGCCCTAATGCAACCAGGACCGCTTTCCCTGGTTAGCCAGGCCCCCTATTGATCGGCAATTAGAAAGTGCGCCCGTCGATTTTGATACCAACATTTTTCATTGCTGTCAAAGCAGAAGGGCTGCTCCTCGCCAAGGGCGACCACATGAACCCGGCTCTCATCGATTCCTTGGGAAACCAGGTAGGCCCGGGTCGAGAGAGCCCGCCGTTCACTGAGGGCGAGGTTGTAATTGTTGGTTCCGCGCTCATCGCAATGCCCCTGAATTGCAATTCTGGACTCCGGATGAGCCCTCAGGTACACCGCGTTCTTCTGGAGAACCGCCCTGGAGGCGGCATCCAGATTGTGCTGATCGAACGCAAAGTGAATGTCTTTTAGGTGATCGGAGGAACGGTAAGGTAACCGGCGGGCTTCCTCGTCGGCGCTATCCAAGCCGCTTCCCTGCGAATCGTTGCTTTCACTGAAAGGTTCAGCACCACTGCTTTCACTGAAAGGTTCAACACCACTGCTTCCCCCGAAAGGTTCAGCACTGAAAGAACCCGTGGAGCCGTCGCCCGGCATTTCCCCAAAATCCCGGCGGGCACCCGCCATATCCTCAGGATCCGTTCTTTCGTCAGTATCCGCTGCAACCGAATCGGGGGCGTCCGCCTCACTCAAACGTTCCTCAGGTGTCACGCCAAGGGAACCCGAGGCCTCTTCGGTCGAGGACGGCCCGGCGCTATCGACCCGCACCGACGTTATTCTTGCCGGATCTTTCCCCAGTAGCTGCATTTTGGAGCACCCGGAAACGAGAAGTACGCAGAGCAGCAACGTTAGCAGTAAAAGTTGGTGCGATAGTTTCATGGTCCCCTCTTTCGGTTTGCAAACAAGCTAGCCTGGGAGTTTCAGCAACATGTGAACACAAGAGGAGTACAAATACTGAAATTTACCATCGTCAACGGCGTGCACCTGTATCTTTGCCGTTTTCCACGACTCTAATTTCCGTTGAACGCCTGCGATGCCGGGGTTCGAGAGCCCACTCTAAGACCATTTGACCATCCCTGCCGGCAAAATTCAATAGCCTCCTGTCACCGTCATGACATACAGGTAGACGATGCGTTCTCCTGAAAAATACGCTACAAGTGTTCCGCCGGCCAAAAAGGGCCCGAAAGGGATCTGGCTCATAACATTGATTTTCTTTGTTGCCAGTCCGACCAGTCCGGCCAGCGACCCCGCCAAAGCGCTCAAAAAAATGACCAGGACCACCTGCTGCCAACCGAGCAAAGCTCCGACGGCGGCGATGAATTTGATGTCGCCTCCCCCCATCCCGACACGGCCGCGAACCCGGTAATAAACCTCCGAGGTGAGCAAAAAAGTGCCTCCTCCCACAAGCAGACCGATGGAAGAGTCTTTTAATCCGACCAGGTAGCTCCCCGCCGCAAGTCCGAACACAATGCCCGGCAGGATGATAATGTCAGGGATCCTCTTGTGCTTGATATCGATTGCGGTGATGATCACCAGGGCCGGGCCAACAACACAAAAGATGGCAAACTTCCATGACACGCCGAATTTGATGAATCCGGAAAGTATCAAGAGCGCCGTTACCGCTTCAACGACAGGGTAGCGAATAGGGATGGCGGCGGCGCATTGCCGGCACTTTCCATTAAGCAAAAGATAACTGAAGAGTGGAATATTGTCCCGCACAGCAATTGGCGTGTTGCATGTGGTGCAACGGGAGCGCGGTGACATGACAGATTCGTTTCTTGGGAGTCGGTGGATGCACACATTGGCGAAACTTCCAAACGAGAGGCCAAGAAACAAAACAACCGTAACCTGCAATGGGAGAGGAAGAGCTGTCAAAATATCCATCCTTGCTTAATCCTGGTTGCGAGAAAACGCAGTTTCCTGCTGTTGTTTCCCGGTTGCCCCTAGGAAGAAAGACTGCCTTGTTGCTTGAAAAACATCGCGCCAGCCAATTTGCCGCCGGCCCCATGCGTTGACTTTTGGGAATCTTAAGCCTATCATTAAAGCTAGCTCTTCGGAAGGTTTTGGTCGCGGGTACGTGTGCGACGACAGGAGCGTCAAACTAACCTATTTTAGGGGGGGGGCGATGCTATGCTGCTTGAGTTGAACCACGCTAAAAACGAAAAAGGTTTTACCTTGATCGAACTGCTGATTGTTATCGCGATCATTGGGATTCTCGCAGCAATCGCTATCCCGCAGTTCAACCAGTACAAGGCACGGGCGCACGATACCGCCGCTCAGTCCGACCTGCACAATATCTACCTCGCCTGCAAGGCATACTGGACGGACGAGGGGAGCGCAAAAGTCTGTTCGGAAGATATTGCGGGAGGGACTCTCTACGGTTTTAAGAAGTCCAAGGATGTCACCATAGGCATTTCCCCCGGCGATGAAGTCTCATTTGCGGCTACGGCTTCCCACTTGAGCGGCGCCAAGAATTTTACTATGGATGCGAGCGGAACCATTACTGGAGTTGCAAAGTAGCGCAGGACCTTGGGTCTTCGACCTCAACCAGACGCCAGTGGGCCAGTATTTTGCGACCGGGGGGGGCGAGTGTTACGCCCTACCCCGCCCGATGCCTCATGCCGATCTCCAGACCGCTCCCCCAAACCCGTCCTGCATAAATTCTGCCCGCCAAGCAAACCACAGCAAGAGCTCATTTTTTAAGCAGTCTGTAGTCTAAAAGTCTGCTGTTTCTGGCGAACAACCTTGCCGATGCCAGGGTATCGTTTTTCAGGAAGAGGTACATTCGCATTTCAGGATACTCAATAATAGAAGCATCCTTTGAAACAGGCGTGCCAAACGTCTTTATGAGATCAGGAATTTCTGTACCTATTTTTACGCCTGAAGAAAACTCTCCGTTGAATGTGGGAAGCACTTCCAGCTCTTCGACCCTGTTTTCTTTAGTAAGAGCATGAATCTTCAGTCCGTGATTCTTGTACTCAATGGAGATGCTGTCCACTTCCGGCTCCGTTCCTCGACTAATCTCTATAGATTTTGGGGTACCCAGCAGCGAGAGGGCCGCATCCAAAGGCATACCTGCTTTCAACTTTTCCCCGATCACAAGAACTTCTTTTTCCTCCGCTCTATTTTTTCCTACTGCCCCTGGCGCACCCCCGACTGGTGTGTCGGAGGGACCCGGGTCCTCTTCACCTGCCAGCGGAACACCGAGCAGCTCACCTAGATCTCGTACGATGTTACCTGCCGGGGCATCATTTTGCTGGCAGGCGGGCTGAAGAAAAGTAACGGCCACACCCAGCAAAACAACACACCGCACGAAAGTTTTCAAGGGATATTCCTTTAAAAATGATCGAACTCTTCCTGCCACGTTATTGAGTATACGTCAATAATCCCCGTAATCCATTTCTAAATATTTTCTCCTGGGGCTTGGTGTGCAGGTAACTTTTAAAAAAAGACCGCACCCGGATAAATTCAATAAATCTATGATTTATAACGAAATGTCGATCAAGCAAGCTTGAGTTTTTTTAGGAGTGGGATACGTTTAGGGAGCCGACCCCATTCTTCGGAATCCTCTCGGGTCAGAGTTTGTCCTATGGAAAAATCAGAACTGCGCTGAGTGGGGATAGCGTTAAGCGGATTGTTTTCTGGGCGAGTCAGACTATACTACCGGAGAGGAACAAATATCGGGCACCGAGTATCTCCACTACGGGCGCTTAGGACGTCTCGCGCTGCTCGATCCGCCGGGGTGCGGCTTATTCTCCTGGAAATAGGATGGATAATAACATGCCCAAAGACCCTTCTCTCGAACCTGCACCTGATACAGAAAACCCGCCTGCTGCAACAATCAGGAAACAAACCAAGTACAGCTACTTAGTGGAGAACAACTTTATCTCCGAGGAAGAATTGGGTTCTGTAATGTCGCGGGCACGCGCCGAGCGGAAAGAAATCGAACACATATTTTTAAACGAGATGGAACTCGACCGTGAGGATGTCGGAAAGTCCCTGGAACTTTACTACAATGTTTCTTACACCGGGTTTAACAGCGCGGAAGTCCCATCGAAAGACATGTTCTCCGGACTTAACAAAAGCTATCTAAAAAAGAATAACTGGGTACCCCTAAAAAACGAAAAAAATCAAGTCATCATTCTCGTGGATGACCCGTTAAACAAGAATAAAATAGAAAGCATCCAGGCGGTATTCGCAAAAAAGAAAATCGAACTCCGAGTGGGTTTGAGAGTGGATATTCATGATTTTCTGAATGGTTTCTCGAGTGACAAGCGCGCTCAAGCGGGTGGCGAAGGTACAGAGTTGAGTGGTATGACGTCATTGCTGACTGAGCTGCAAGAAGAGAGTGCCATTGCCACCATCGTCGCAGATGAGCATGACGAAGCCACCAAGGTCAGCGAAACGGACAGTGCCATCGTTCGACTGGTCAATCGAATCCTTGTTGATGCGTATCTACAGGGGGTCTCTGATATTCATGTCGAACCGGGAATCGGGAAAAAAAATACGAATGTGCGGTTCCGCAAAGACGGTTCCTGCAAAATTGTTCAAGAACTCCCCTACCGGTATAAATACGCGATTCTTTCCCGGCTGAAAATCATGTCCAAGCTGAACATCGCAGAAAAGAGACTCCCCCAGGACGGAAAGATCATCGTGAAATACAAACAGGAAAAAATAGAATACCGCGTGGCGACCTGTCCCACCGTAAGCGGTAACGAAGACGCGGTAATTCGTATTCTTACGGCCAGCAAACCCATGGCGCTTGAAAAGATGAATTTTTCGAAGCGTGATCTTAAGCTCGTACATGAGTACACTAAAAAACCTTACGGGTTGATATTAGCGGTGGGGCCAACCGGGTCGGGTAAAACAACAACGCTTCATTCATGTCTGAGTTTAATCAATACCCCGGAAAAGAAAATATGGACGGCGGAAGACCCTGTCGAAATCACACAGGAAGGTTTGCGCCAGGTACAAATGCACAGCAAGATCGGCCTGGATTTCGCCAGGACGATACGGGCGTTTTTGCGTAGCGATCCCGATATCATCATGGTGGGCGAAATGCGTGATGTTGAAACCTGTTCCATCGCACTTGAGGCCGCTTTGACCGGTCACCTTGTGCTCAGCACATTGCATACGAATTCGGCACCAGAGACAATCATCCGACTGATAGACATGGGGATGGATCCGCTCCACTTCGCCGACGCGCTGCTGTTAATTGTCGCGCAAAGGCTGGTCCAGACCCTCTGTGTGAAATGCAAGGAAGACTACCACCCGACCCAGGAAGAATTCGATTACTTGGTAAAGGAATACGGTGAGGAGAAATTCCCCGACTTGGGAATTGAATACACGGACAGCCTCACGTTGAAGCGGCCGGTAGGCTGCAGCAAGTGTGAAAAAACCGGTTACGCGGGTCGGACCGGGCTTTTCGAACTCCTGGTTGGCACGGCTCCCATGAAACGCCAGATCATGAAAAACGCCCTGATGGACGAGCTGCGGGCACAGGCTGTTTCAGATGGAATGACCACCCTGAAACAAGACGGGATTTCCAAGGTTTTTAAGGGGGATTGCGACCTCAAGCAGGTGAATGCCGTCTGCATCTTGTGACGCCCCGCCGCCTTGGCGGTTCCTGGTATTTTCCAAAACGGGTCAGGGTTTTCTGTATCGGTGGAAATGACTGATCTGGCTGTCGTAAGAAAAAACATGGGCGGAAGTCAAAACGTTCTCCTTGAGGATAAAGTAAATACCTTCTCTGGGGTAACGCGCGATCGATGAGTCCATTGATTGAGGAGCCCCGAGTTTTTTTATTAAAACGCTGGCTTTTGCGCCCACCTTGATTCCTTTCTGGAACCTTCCCTTAAACTGCGGCAACACCTCCAGAGCTTCGATGCTTTTCCTATTATTCATCACGTGGATAATGACACCATGACCTGGATACTCCATGGAAATACTGTCCAGCTTGGGATCGGATCCCCGTGTGACTTTGATCGATTTGGGGTTCCCCAGCATTTCGATGGCTCGTACCAAAGGTGTGCCCGGTTTGAGATTTTTCCCGATAATAATACCTTTAAAGTCACTTTCCCCACCCGGGCTTGAATCCTCTTCAACTGCTAGAACATTTTCCTCGATGACGTGGAACTGTTCCCCCTCCAAGGACTTTTCAAGGACCGGGGGAGCTGGCGAGTCCTCATCAACCACAACAACATCCGTATCGGGCACCGCGACTCTTGGTTCCAGTAAAAAAGATACCAGGATTACGAAGAGAACTTTCTTCCAACAGGTCACCGTTTTCTCCCTGCAAAAAAAGGCTTTTACCGATTAAAAATCGTGGGTCTCCCGGGAACAGGTATATGCCAAATCCCCGGACAAATCTATTTTAAATTCAATTCCAGTCCCAGCGAACGTTTTTCCCCGGGGTGGCTGGTCATCTCTTCTCAATCGAAAAAATGATTGCCTGAAGGGGTTCAGTTTTCGATGACCGGCCCAGCACACGGAGCCTTGTCTCCCCTGCCGCTCGACAGTACAAGAAATTTAAACATGCCGTCCTCCCTTCCTGATCACGGGAGGACATAACAACGGAGCGCCTACGATGGCGGTCTTACCGCGACGTTATCAAAGGTATTGATATTCGTGTTGGTCGTCAAACCAATTTTTCCCTGTGTGTAAGACGCGTGGTCAACCGCAATGGTGCGGCCATTCCGCGCGGGCTCCGGCGGATCAGCAGGTTTTGGGGTCTCGGCGGGATCGTCAGAGGGTTCAAGCTCACTCGATTTCCAGAATTTTGCGATCAATTTCTCACCCGTCACACTTGCCTTGAGCGTATAGTCTTCACCCGTAATGAAGGGGAATGGAACGGGTTCTAAATCGAGCACAGTCTCCATTGAGCCTTGCTTGTCAACCAGCTCCAGCCTGTACCTGTGACTCGCGGGATCACCCGCACAAGAAGAACAGACCACCCGGGCCACGTAATACCCGCGCGCCGCATCCTTTAGGGATGCCGGGGATCGCAGGATCAATCCGAAATAATCGCCTTGCGCATGATTTGCTTCTTTCTGAATGTTAACTGCCACTTCATAATTCTTTAACAACTCACAACCGTTTGTGGAGTTATTGTCTCCGGCCGCACGGGTTCTATATTTTTTGTCCTCAGCCAGCCACCCTGAAGAACCTGGGGGAGAACTGGGGTATTCAACCCAGCCCGGCTTGAGCCCGGCATCAAAATCATCCAGGAATTGGCCGTCAAAGGTGACCGGGATCGCATTAAAAACGGGTATTTTTTTTCCTTCGAAATCAACCTGTGTACTGGCAGAAACCGTTGGGGTTAAGCTGGGAGATGACCAATCATAACTGAGCGTGGTAGAGGCTTCTCCCCTGTTTAATGAACCAAGTTCTGGACTTATCCTCAGGGAGTCTGGCCACCGGCTGGAGCTGGCATTAAACGTCACATCAAGTGCATCAGAAACCGGGTCACCTTCTAAGTCGATGACGCTTGCGGTGACAACCGTTTCACTTCGTGGGCAATTTATCGGGTTCGGGCTGGGCGACAGGGCGATTTTACCAAACGGGGCGGTGACCAAATTTCTTGGAGAAGAAACCGCCTTGAAATTCTGCCGGTGGTAACGGTCATTATATGAACCGGGTCCGCCCTGAGCCGCAACGCTCCCCTTGAGGTAGCTGCCGCTATTGATATACTTTTCGTTGGGATCTTCAGCTTTTGAACGAACAGTGATTTCAAACTCAATTTTTCGAATTTGACTGAGCTCGGCCTTTGTCAGGGTATACGGGATTGAATCGTCCGGGGGGAGAGCTTCGTTATTTTTGTCATAGTACCGTATGACCAGGTTGTCTATATTGCGCGCCGCCATATGTTTCGTGTACGCAGAACTGGTCTTGCCCGGGGTGAACAGGTAAAGATTAAAGGGCGGCTCATGTAAAGTCAGCTCGATTTCATACTCCCGGGTTTCATCGCGACCCACCCGGCCGTCGTCATCAAAATCGAAATAAGGTGATATGAGAAAAGTTTCTGTAGTTTGACCCGTAGCGTTAGATACGGATAAAATTATTATCTCGTCACTTTGAACTACACCATCATCATCCTCGTCGAAAACCGTGCTGATGTAATGATCTGATGCGGCAAGAAAACGAGAGCCTCGGCTGATGTTGTAGCCGGCATTCTGAATACTGCGGCTTAAGAAATCAACCGCGTCCCTTCCGTTAGCCTGCATCTGGCCTAAAACAATTTGCCTCGAAAAAGTGTCCCCCTGGGAAGTAATAATTCCGGCAATCAATGCGAGAAGAGCAATTGCGATACCAGCACTGACAAGCAGTTCAATCAGGGTGAACCCCCCTTCGTCCAACCTGGACACGCGCCCTCTCGTTGCAATTTTCATAATATTAGTGCGCTGAGATTATTTCT
>Ga0207990_1001612_pt1 | contig 11310 bp, 5 predicted proteins | sample ETNtaG_8_FD_185780 | JGI IMG/M metagenome (GOLD analysis project Ga0207990, IMG submission 185780) | Marine microbial and viral communities from oxygen minimum zone, Eastern Pacific Ocean - ETNP201406SV75 (SPAdes) (version 2) | ecosystem: Environmental > Aquatic > Marine > Oceanic ...
ATTTTCAATAACAATTGCTTTGTTAGCGCTTAATGATCCAGGTGATCCAGGTACAGGCAGTATCAAATTTGCAACATTACCAACCAAATCTGTAATAGAGCCACCATTTAAGTCTATTGCTGTTGTACTGGCATAATCCAGGTCACTGCTGGCCTGGCCTGCCGCTACCGTATAGTCGAATGTGAGTGTTGTACTACCCGAGCCACTGGCATAATTAACACTCGTAGTGTTAACACTCGTAGTGTTATTTACCCAGGCGACGCCATTATTTAATGTTGCATTATGACCATTACCCGTTGCATCAACAGCTGCATTTCCTGATCCATCGTTCATTCGTAAATACAGTACCAAATTTGATGAAGATCCGTAGTTGCCGGAATTTGTCATAAGATTCAGTGAAGTATTGCCATTATATAAAGCCAATGCTTCTACTGCACTTAAACCACTGTTCCAGATTGCAAATTCATCTATATCCCCACTATAGCTCTCACCACCATAGGAATCGCGACCAATACTTAAGCCATTGGTGGAGTTTTGGTTACCTGAATTTCCCGCTGAAGCTTCAAGAACACCATTGAGATAGAGATAACTAGTTCCGTTAACTCTTGTAAGCGTTACGTTATACCATGCATTTGCTGTCAGAACCGTTGAGCCAGAAAAACCTCCAGGAGCCCAAGCGGATAATTTTCCAGCCGAATTTACCTGTATCTCATAGTTTCCATCTCCACCGCGTTTACAAAATATCTGCTGTGTAGCTCCAATCGCATCAACTTTAAACCAAACGGAAACAGAAAAATCCCCCGTTCCAAACTGTAACGAACTATGATTAGATACAAAAGCATAGTCATCGCTACCATCAAAACTCAGGTAGGTGCCACCAGTAGACAGTGCTAACTGCGGCGTTCCGGTTACTATTACAATATCATTAAAAGCTATTGTAATAGGTATTACACTTCCTACGTCATAGGTACCATCCGCGGAAGTCGATGAAACAGAAGCTACGATTGGTGCAATACCATCTATTACCAGCGCCTTATTGGCCGCTAATGATCCGGCGGTCCCAGGCGTGGGCAGGGTTAGAATAGCATCATTACCGTTAACATCCCTGATCGTACCACCATTTTCTACCAGCGCACTAGTACTAACATAGTCTAGATCGTTACTGGAATCGCCACTGAATATGACGTATTGAAATGATAAGGTAGTTGTACCTGTGCCACTCACATAGTAGGCTGCACTATCTGCAACGCCTGTTTCCATTATGATTTTTGGTGTATTCGTTCCACTTGTTCGTGAAAAAATAATCGGATCCGTTTTTTTCATACCAAGAATTTCTTCTATTTCCCAAGATCGGTATCCATCATCTCTTAGTTTATTGACTTCATAATCATAGTCATCCGTATTTGTAAAACCTGGGTGATCAACGCTCCCAGATATGTAATCGTCTGACACATTATTGTCATTTTCAAAACGTCCACTTATATCAGTAATATCTAACTGGTAGTTACCGGTATATCCATAAAAACCATCCACAACAATATAGTATGTTCCTGCTGCCAATTCACAACTAGGTAGCGTTGCCCTTAGGTTATTATAAACACAACTATAATCATCATTATAGTATGATGTCGTTGTTGGCACACATTCACCGCTGGCTGTGAAAATCTCTAGTTTGGTATCGTAATCACTATAGGATGCGCAAGTTGTTACACTAATGGTTGTACTCTGAGAAAGATTAAACGTGTAAGCCACATCCACACCATCACTGCCGGCTACATCCCACTCATCGCCATGATCCACATTGGAATATTGATGAGTGAAAGGAAGGCTATTAATCAGAAAATCTCCGCATCCAATTTCTCCGGTATTCACATTAACAATTTCACTAAAAGTAACTGTCACATCTAGCGTATCACCCGGGCCGTAAGTACCATCAGCTGTCGTAGAACTGACATTGGTTACAGCTGGAGTAGTAGTGCTTGATGAGCTTACCGGTGTATCCGTACTCCAGGTGGCGCCGGTAATTGTACCAGAGTTATTATTCGTAGTCGCATCAGCAATTGTGGATCCAGAATTTTCATTCATGAGCCAGTATGCTTGTAAATCACCAGATGATGTGTAATCTCCTGCATTTGAACTAGCAGATAAACCACCACCAGAATTATACAATGCCGTTACTTCCGCAGCTGTGAGATCATCATCCCAAACAGCTACTTCATCCACCAAGCCCACAAATTCATTGGAAAGTATTTGAGCATCATATTCCCCCCCAATAGTCCATTGATGCGAACTGTACATAGAATGGTATGCGCCATGAGTCCCTTGGGAAACGCCATTTAAATAAATAGTACCTGTATATCCTGATTTGGAATAAACAATATGGTTCCATTGTTGATCCGTTGCTCCAGTAGACCCAGTAATATGAATACTGTTTATCTCAAAGACAATGGGATAGCCCGTGTCTTTCTTGAGTCCCACATGTAGAGCATTACCACCCGTGCTGGTATTTACGCCTAAAATGTAGGAATCATTTTCAGGAAATGAGCTCAAATTTGGTTTTGCCCAGAAGGAAACAGCCCAATCGGTTTCTCCTTGAGTAATTTCGCCTGCAACAGTATTTACGTTTACATAATCTTGATCTCCGTCAAAGCTAATCGATTGTCCCAATAAGTCCTGGAAAAAGACCAAAGTCAAGGCTAGGGGCAATACTATATAATTTGCTGAAATACCTTTTTTCATATTGCTATCTATTCAGGAAGTGCCGGTGGTTCTGGTAAAGGATATGGGGCTTCAGGCTGGAGCAAAACATAGGCGTCGCCGGAAAGTAAAGCCAGCCGAGGCCAGTTCTGATTTGGTAGATGACAGACATAAGTTTTTTCTTTACCATATGGAAACAACTCCGGAAAAGATGTGTTCAATTACCGAGTTGTTATATACATCTCGAACCGTGCTTTCTGATGAAATGGAAATAACACTCTGTCCTCTAGGTCCTATATGTTCAAAAATCAGCCGAACAATGTTGCCCGTACCTGATACACCGGTTACCGCCCCGCCGGCAACACCAAGATCCAGCTGAAAACGGCCATTTTGTGTATCATTGTCTATAAAATTTATCAGGTGGCCGGCACTCTGCAGGAGAAAATCCGTGGAATCACTTTCGAGGGCATAGTCTAGTAGCTGCATGAAACTATTGTCATAAGATACATCTAGATGGATACCCATAAAGTCAGTAACATCGATTAATTTTGCATTTACGTAAAATACAGTTCCAGAATCAGCAAATACCTGGCCGGGGGAAATCAAGAGTTCCACACCATCAAAAGCATCCACCGTAAAGGATATGGTTGGCCAATCATCTTCCTGGATATTGGTAGGATACTTTGACATTACTGCAAAGTTATAATCTATATCCTCCAGATAGTCAAGCTGGAGCACATGTAAACCAGTTAATGTGTCAAATGTCCAGAAGTGGATATCCTGCTGAAGCAGTGCTTCACCACTATTCCAGGGCGACCAGATACTGGTGTTCAGACGATAGCGGTAAAATATTCTCTCGGCATAGTCCACCTCATGGGTAGCGTCAAAATGGTAATTTGGATCACTGTGCCGCCAAGTGAATACAGCGCTGGTAGAGTCTATAGTATGACCTTCCGTTGGCCAATCAAGCACCTCCGTTTCAGGAATGGAATAGTTGGCATCAGCTGGGTCAAATAGGTTTACAACTTCAATATCCACTTCTAATTGACCACAGGAATAGATCACCAGAAGAAACCCTGATAAAATAATATTTTTTATTAAATCGCCTGCTGTCTTCCGCATAACCAAATCGATTTTAACCTGCTAATCTATCGTCGATAAAGATTTATCGTTGTGATGATCATCACAGAATCAATTATACAAAAAATGCGATATTAAATGGCATCAATTACTTTTTCGTCAATACCCAGACCCCATCCCAGTCTTTTCCAGGTGGATTTTCCTTTAATTGGTAACACCGTTTAAGGTAAACATTGGAAGGGTTTTCAGATCGTCCCGGAAACATATCTTCCAGTTCTTTGGTTTCTTTAAACCCATTTATAGCATTATCCCAATCTTGTTTAAAGTATAATTCCTGCGCCTGACTAAATGCTTCGGTAACCGCTTTATCAGTATCATTCATTTTCCCTTTTTCAGCGATTAATTCATAAACCTTTACAGGTAGTTGCTTTCCTTTTACGCGGACATAATCAAGAAAGCGCCAATCAAATTTATCTTTTACCACTTTATAGGTACTCTCACTAACCTGAATGTAAATGCCATATTGTTTAGCAGATGCTTCCAGCCGCGCGGCCAGGTTCACGGTGTCACCCATCATGGTATAATTCATGCGCATGGTAGAGCCCATATTCCCTGTTACCATTCTGCCAGAACTGAGTCCGATACGGTGCTGCATATTATGTACTATTTCCGGCCAGCCTTCTTCAGAACGCCATTTTTCCCGTAAATTTTCTAGCTGGTCTTTCATGTCCAGTGCCGTCATGCAAGCCTGATATTCATGGTCTTCCACAGGGACAGGAGCACCATAAAAGGCCACAATGGCGTCACCAATGTATTTATCCAACGTACCATTCCTGGATAGTAAAACATTGGTCATTTCAGTGAGATACTCATTCATTAGATTTACCATCTTCTCTGGTTCCAGTACTTCAGTAAACGATGAGAAACTCTGGATATCAGAGAAGAACGCGGTATGTACTCCCGTTTCTCCACCTAATTTTGGTTCCTGCTTATTATCAAACATTTTATCAATCAATTCGGGGGATATATATTGACCAAATGTACTTTTTAAAAATTTCTTATCTTTCTGTTCATTGAGAAAGCTGTACAGCACATTGGCTAAATATGTAACCAATATGCTAGCAATTGGCGCAATCATTGGGACCACAAGACTGGACTGTACAGTTGGCAAAGCTGTACTAAACCATGAATAGTTATTTTTTACAAATGCATCAGGTAAAACAGCTGCCATTGTTGATTTAATAAACCAGGTTAGATCACCAACAAATAATCCGCAAACCAAGGCATAATAAAACAGGATTTCAATAACAACCAACACACCAGCTAAGATCGGATTAACCATGTCCAAAAGAAAAAACGCAATCAAGGCCAGAATAAATATGATCAATACATGGGACATCAATACTTGAAACCATTCATAATCGAATAAAAGGTTAGTGAAACGACTGCCAACTACGTTTAAATAGTTATTATGAATCATGGTTTGGATAGCATTGGCATGAGTTTCCATTCCTGGCGTGAGTTGTTGGATACCTAGGTAGTTATAAAAAGGGGTTGATTTCACATCGTGAATTACTTCCACATTGACGCCAATAACGACAATTTTATTGTAGAATGGGGTTTTCGTTACATCAAAATCACCGCTAACACCCATTATTTCCATCATTTCTTGACGTTCGTTCGAATCCTCAATCGCTTCAATCCATTCGGGTATTTGCCCTGGAAGAAACTGACTCATCCAGTCAATATCTTCCATTGGATCTCTAAGATCAACATCTTCTGTATCAATTACATAGGCCAGTGAATAACGTGGAAATGTTCCCCAGGCAGGATAATCTTCTTGAAGTTTTAACTTATAACCTGAAGCAGGACCATAATAATTGACCAGAAATGAATTACTTTTACCATAAGGATGAATCTTTAGATCCCCGTAATTCCAAATATCATTTGCGGGGTCAAACCGCGGTACTGTCGTATCCGGAATATCGAGAAACAATTTCACAGCCTTCACGCCCAAAGTGAGATAGTAACGATCTGGCTGATGGGTCATTTCAATAAAAATCGGGTATTGTCTGGAAAAACCATCATCATCCATTAGGTCATTGATGATTCCTGTTTCTGGTTCCGCTTTCATGATTTCTTTCACAGGTTCAGCGATATATTGCGGAGGCTGACGGGTGGGTTCATTAGCCACTTTTGCAGAAATAACTACTTCGGTGCCGTACGCCTTTGCTTCCCAAATCGCTTCTGCAAGAATTTTATCGCCATGGCGCGGTATAAGCTGTCTTAGGTCATCTGATTGAATTTTATCAGCAAATTCATGCAAGTATTCGGACTTGGTCTCTGGCGCATCAAACTGAATATCAATGGCAATTACTTTTGCACCTGCCTGAGTCAGATTACGTATAATCCTAGCCCATACGGTTCCGCGAGGGTAAGGCCACGTTTCCGGCATTAAGCGCCATGCTTCATCATCTACTTCAAGAAGAACAACATCTGTTCCCATATTGATGTATGATGAATCACTTGCGGCCCAGCCCGTTAGGGGACCCCTTACATCCGTAAAGCGATAGTCATAACTTTTTAATTCCAGTACATCAAAAATTCCAAATAGATGCAGTATCGAAACAACGAATATTGAACCCAGTGTAATGGCAAAACCAATCCACTTCTCATGAAAATATCTCTTGAGGGTATCCATGGTGATTAAAAATTATACCGAAAGGATATTAGAATCCCGGATGTATTTAATTTTGTTTCCTTTGCAGTTTCATTTACTATAATCTGCAATTGACCAGAAAAAGATAAGCTAAAGTCTTGTAGCAACTTATAATCTGCGCCGCCGCGCAAACCAATAACACTGGATACAGTGGTTAAGGATTCATTCTTAATGTAGGACAGCCCGCCGGTAAGATTAATTTTATTATCCTGTAGTGCATATTTTCCATTTACACCCAATGTTTTCCATGTAATGGTATTTTTTATCACATTTCCCTCATAATCTAAACTGGGGATAAACAGATCCATAAGGCTGACATTCAGCATAGTCCGTAATGGGGACTGAAAACGGGAAGCAAGAGATAATGTAACCGATTTTGAATCACTGCCTGGGAAAAAATACCCGGCCATACGCTGTTCAGCTAAATTATCCGTATTAAGCATACTATTATAATTCAAAACAAAGTTATGCTTAATCGAACGAAAAGTTATTGGATAATTGATGGACAGAAGCACATTCTTTGTACGCGTATCTTGTCTATTGTCCACATCTGATTCACCCACTTTATCCAAATCTTCTTTTTCATTATCCTTACTGATAGATTGAAAATTAAATACAAAAGATGGTGCACCTGCGCCTGGCAGAAAAGATAAATTAAGCGTTATCGTGTTAGTGTTTAATGGATTTGTAACTGTTTCAAGGATTTTGTTATCACGATGCTTAAATCCTGTTGAGATTAATAGTTTTGAATCAAATAAATGTGTAATTCGATTTAATAATATAAACTCACGAATATTACTGGCCAGAAACGGGTTACCAAGTGATACAAATTCTGGGCCAACTTGCCGATATTCCACAATGAATTTGCTTAACGTATAATTTCCTGCCAATTTGAAATTAAATGCTGCAGAGGGCATATTTACAACTGTTGCAATGGGATGGGCATCATAATTAATAACATCTATAGGAACTAATGGAGTCATATTGGTATTAATGATAATTAGATCACCAAGCGCCTCCAATGGACCAGCCATATCTGCTGTTTCCAGTAACCCGTCCTGGGTAATTATGCCATTCTCATCATATTGTCTGCCAATAATACCATCTACTGAATCATCAAGAGCAACATCCATTTCTTCTAATGACATTGATCCATCCCATATATCGCGATTAAATAAACTCATATTCCATGTAAAATTGAAATCCAGGCGCCGCTTATCCATTATAGCACCAAGATCAAAGCCTACAACCAGATTATCTTCAGGATTTCTATAGGACCACTTACTATTTGACAAATTAACAAGGCCACCATTTTCCTGAACAACCTGGGAAAAATTATCCTTTGTATAATTTTCCGCCGGTATATCCATTGAGAAACCAGCAAAAGCGGTACTATCAACATTGAAAGTACCGAAATCATCAATTTCCTTATTTACGCTGCCTACGTCATCTTTTGCCTTTAAATAATGAATTCCTAATTTAAAACGGGAGAATAGTTCGCTTGATAACCGCATGGCAGTAATATTCCTAGTAAAGGTATAACCGCTTCTTTCAAGATAGAAAATAGGTTTCCCAGTCACCGGGTCAATAGATGTTTGATTTTCCATTAAAACCAACCCACCATCTACGCCAAATTTTCGCTGAACAGGTCGATTCAGTTCACCGCTAACCGATTGAAATCTGGCCCATTTTAAATCGATGTCAAATCCCATGCCCCGTACCCGTCTACCATCGATTAGATAGGGCGAAATGGATGGGAAATAATCACCTGTATATACATTTAGGTACTTGCCAAGAAATAGTTTCCCGGAAAAACGATTTAGCGGTTGTACGTATGGATTATCTCTGGTATTTAGGCGTACAGATCCCTTGAAGCCAGCCCAGTTCACATCCACATTGAATTTTCCAGTTACTTCAGAATAATTGATCACTTGTGCTTCAGATGCCTGCGAAGACAAACGTCCATCTAATTTTCCATCATAACTTATCTCGTCTAAAACGGACCAATCACCTGCAGCAGTATTAAAAATCCAGGTCAAGGGTCGAATTTGTTCATTATATTTGGTTCTGCTCTCTACGATTATCGAATGGGGCCCAGGGTTAAGTTCACCAGGAAGGAGAGAAATTATACCACCGCCTATGCTAGCTAGAGGAGTAAAATCTACACCATCCAGTGTAATTCTAATTGAAGTAGTATCAATATCTGGAATATTAAAAAATGATACTGCAATCACTTCATCACCAGGTATAATAGTGGATCCTGGTTCTGGAGATAATACGAGGAAATCCTTACTTTCAAGATCCACAGCGTCAACAAAATAACTTTCTCTCCGCTCAAATGATCGGCTACCTTGTCGAGGTGGTCCAATTACAAGATTGTATGGGTTTTTCAGTGGATCACTATGAGGAAAAGCTAACGTACTTCCGTCATCGAGTCGAATTATTATAGCATACTCTAATCCAGCTTGAGTAATTCTATTGCTTGGAACTGTAAATTCCCAGGTTGATCCTGAAAAACTCAGCTCTTCCTCGGTAAAGTTCAGAGTATTTGTTTCCCTGATGAACAACTTTGCTTCCATTACCCGTGCATCAGAGAACAAAGACGCAATCAATGTTACAGATTCGCCGGCTGATGCATTTTCCGGGGGCATATGATGAAGGATTGATTCTTGCGCTGTGGTAACTGAGGTAGCCAAACAAACGGATAATACGAATGCTGCAATCCATCTGTCTTCGCCGCCCGTCAACATTGGAGAATTATTGTTTTGGCTGCAAGAAAACTTGTTTATTGAATATCAATTATTAATTTTTTGATTTCACCATTGGGACCTTCAAACTCTATCTCAATCTGGTCACCAACTGGTGCATCACCTTCTGTAGGATCTTCAGGTATTGTGTTCTGGTTTGTCTCATTTACATCAATATTTCCGTTACTATCTGATGTACCTGTATTTCCTGCAGTAACATCAACATTTAATCCACTGATAACATTAAAGAGATCTACAATTCCTTCTAGACCTATAATCATATCTCCCACTTCCGAATTGGCAATAAACCAGAAGTCTGTTCCTTTAACAGATGCAACAGATGTGGTGCTTTGAATTACGAATTCACCTTTTCTTTGCTTATTCACCTCTGCCCTAACAGTACCATTATCCATGCGAACATTCTTTGATATAGCCGAAGCGATTTTTTTCCCCAAGATGGTTACTTCTGAATCTCCTTTTACTTTAAGCTGAGACTTGTCATCAATAAAAATCAGAAGTACAAAACCATCTGAACCAGTACGGATACCGTCACCGTCTTCCAGTATTGTGCCAGCTTTTAAACTTATGTATCCTGGCTGCGCATTTTTGTTAATCTCGACCGTACCCATTGCCTTCGTCGCGATAGCAATGGGTTGCGCTAATCCAAATTGGCTCGCAGTAAGCAGCAGAATAATTAATAAAATACTTTTACGACGGATCATTAATCCTGCACTTCTACATTTGTTATACTAGCTGTCCCATTTGTGATCTGGTTCAGTAGTGAGATTGCAGCAGACAAATCGTCTGAATCACCATTAATTCTATAGGTACCTGAAGGTGAGAATCCATCTAATACTGCACTTGATCCAAAGAGCGAATTGAATTGGTCTTCACTTAACACCTGTTGGAGTATCTGTACAATTGGATGATATGAAGTAGATGTACTACCAGATCCAACATCTTGGATACGAAAAGCATAAATCGGGGATAGTAGTTCATCCGATCCAGCAGTTGTTGTTAATTCATGTTTCACCTGCCATACATACACCTTACCATATTCTAAAGGTAGGGACCCAGACAAAGGGTATTGATAGCTGTTTACAATACCTATACTTTCCCACTCTTGTACCTGATCAAAAGGTAAGCGCCTTTCATCTTGAATAGCTTCATCCATAGATGAATGAACACTGGGATTGAATTCTGCAACCCGTACAAAAGATGCACATGTATTACAACCTGATGAGGACCATACCAGTAAAGGATAGGTAGTAAAAATCCCTGTTGATGATGTATCAGATAGAGCACCGCCTGGGTATTCCAAGTTTATTGCACTTGGTGACTCCACAGTAATTATCCTGGTCTCGAATGTTGGGGAAGCTGATTCAACAGCACCTTTATTTGAACCAGATGCTACACCAAATTGGAATGTATAATTTCCATCTGCTAATCGCCCTGTAGTCATTATTGAACTAAGCATGGCATTCAGATCAGCTACATCAATGACATCTTGGATGTAAACAGATAGATCGATCGGCGCGCCGGTTACATCGTGTAATTGAGTTGTTGTAGTTGAAAGGTCTCTATTATCTAGTATAATATCATTATCCAATTGGAATGGAGACGTATAAAGATCCAAAATTGTAGCCTCAGTATCGATGCCAAGGGCAGGTGAAACCATGGTGGCTCGAAAGGTTACTTTGACCCAAACGGGATAAGAATCTGAACTGAGCGTGTATCGAAATAATTGAAAATCTGACGCACCTGTCTGGGGATCAAAGCTGGAAACGTAATAGGTGGCATAATCATAAATGGTACCAGTAAGGGTAACATTTTGGGCTTTCACCGGTAAATATGCTAAAAGACAAACAAAAAATAATGCTCTGGAAATAAACTTCATCTTCAACCTCTAAATATGAATTTACCGGATTTGTTCCTCTCTTTTCAATAACAATATACTAGTGCGTGTTAAAGATCACAAAAAAACCCTCTGTTTAAAGAGGGTTTTTTAAATATTCCCGGCGATGACCTACTTTCTCACGCTAGTCTCCCGCGCAATATCATCGGCGC
>Ga0207990_1001614_pt1 | contig 11301 bp, 9 predicted proteins | sample ETNtaG_8_FD_185780 | JGI IMG/M metagenome (GOLD analysis project Ga0207990, IMG submission 185780) | Marine microbial and viral communities from oxygen minimum zone, Eastern Pacific Ocean - ETNP201406SV75 (SPAdes) (version 2) | ecosystem: Environmental > Aquatic > Marine > Oceanic ...
TTGTTGGGTAAGAAAAACTCATTATGTAGATTATGATTGAAATGTATAGTTGAACAAAGAAGTTGGTATCACTGCATCGAAGAATGATGATTTCAGTGAGTGGTATACTCAGGTGGTAATCAAGTCAGAGCTTGCAGACTATGCTAAAACTACTAGTGGAGTAATCGTTCTCAGACCTGATGGATACTCTATCTGGGAATCAATTAGAGAATCACTGGATAAAAAACTCAAAGAAACTGGTCATAGAAATGGATTTTTGCCTGTTTTAATACCTGAATCATTTCTTAGTAAAGAAAAAAAACATTTTGAGGGTTTTAATCCTGAAGTTTATTGGGTTACACAATCTGGTGATAAGCCTATTGGTGATAGGTTAGCGCTAAGACCTACATCTGAAACTCTTGTTTGTATGCTTTATTCAAAATGGATTGAGGGTTGGAGAGATTTACCGTTAAAAATTAATTTTTGGAACTCGGCTTTGAGAGCAGAGATTACCGATACAAGGCCATTTCTCAGAACGTCAGAATTTCTTTGGCAAGAAGGACACACTGTTCATGCTACACAAGATGAAGCTGAAAATGAGGTGATGGAAATTTTAAACATATACAAAAAAACTATCGAAGAAGAATTGGCTATTCCTGTAATCACAGGAAAAAAAAGTGAGAAAGATAAGTTTGTTGGTGCGGTTTATACAACTGCACTTGAATCATTAATGCCAGATGGTAAAGCACTTCAAATGGGTACATCTCATTTCTTAGGACAAAACTTCTCGAAACCTTTCGAAATAAAATACAATGATGAAAATAATGTTGAAACATATGCATGGCAAACATCATGGGGAGTATCATGGAGATTGATTGGTGGGATGATAATGACACATAGTGATGACAAAGGATTGGTCTTACCACCAAAATTAGCCCCTATCCAAGTTGTTATAATTCCAATCTACTCTAAAGAAGATAGGGAAAAAATCATACTAGAAGCAAACAAAATCAAAGATTCCTTATCTAGCAACAATGTACGTGTAGAATTGGATGATAGAGATAACCATACGCCTGGATTCAAATTTAATGATTGGGAACTGAAAGGTATACCAATCAGAATTGAAATAGGTCCAAAGGATATTGCAAAAAATCAAGTAGTAATGGCTAGAAGATATAACCAAACAAAGGATGACATCAGTTTGGATAAAGTGTCCGAAACAATAAATTTAGAATTAGAAAATATACAACAACAAATGTTTGTCAATGCTAAAAAAATTCTCGATGAAAGAGTTGTTAGAGTTTCTGAATATCAACAATTCAAAGAAGAATTAAAGAATGGAAAAATGATTGACTGTTCCTGGTGTGGTAATCAAACATGTGAAGATAAGATCAAAGAGGAGACTGGTGCAGACTTACGTGTTGTTCCATTTGACGGTACACAAAAATCAGAAACATGCATTTATTGTAAAAATTCAGGCACTACAAATGCACTATTTGCTAAAGGATACTAGGTGATAATCTGATGGGATTAAACGTAAGATTTACTGTTGGTGTAATTGTAATTATAGTAGTTGGATTTTCTGCATCTGCATATTTTTTTAGTATGAATCCATTTACGGATTCAATCAGTATAATGATGGTAGATAAGTCACAGTATATTGAAAAGATTGATCAATGTTTAAGTGAACAAACCATCGGTGGTATTACACTTAATTCATTTACAGCAAAATGGGCAGCTGACTTTAAACAAAAAATTATGGAAGCAGAAACCAATGAAGAATTAGAGAGTACTATGAATGAGTTCTATACAATAGTATCTCATTGTAAGCCATAGAAAGATGAATGATAAAAAGAAAAAGTGTGTTATTTGTGGTTGTCAGGATCATAAACTTATTGGATGTATTAATCATAAAGCAAAAAAATGTAGTTGCTATAAAGTCTAGGTAAAAATATAATATGAACTATATCAGACATACTTAGTTTGGCAACAGTTTCAAGGCAAAAATCAGATTTACTAGAACAGTTTAATGAAACTAGAACTAGAACATTAAATCTAGTACAGACACTAGAAAAAGATGATTTTGTTGTACAGACTGCTTCTTTTATGAGTCCGCCGAAATGGCATTTAGGTCATGTTAGCTGGTTATTTGAAATTGTTATGAGTAAAACATCCCAAAATTATGAATTCTATTCAGAGGAATTTAATGAATATCTAAATTCGTATTATCATCAATTTGGGGAACCGCATGATAAAGATAAGAGGGGATTGGCCACAAGACCTACTGTTGATCAGGTTTTTGAATACTTTCATATTATAACCAATAATGTTAGTAACATTTTGCAAAATGAAGTATTAGATGCAAAAACACAGCAACTGTATTTGATGGCAATAAATCATGAATGCCAACATCAAGAACTTTTAGTATATGATTTACAGCACCTCTTGGCGGATAAGTATAGACCAGTAACACACAATACGTTTCCGAGTACGTTACAACAAGAATATAATTCGGTCAAGATTGATGGTGGTTTATATCCACTAGGCTATTCTAGTGATCAATTTTGTTATGATATAGAATTACCCGAACACAAAGTCTACCTCAATGACTATAAAATTGATGTCTATCCAATAACCAATAGACAGTATATAGAATTTATCGAGGATAGAGGCTATGCTGATTTTCATTATTGGCTTTCAGATGGTTGGGAAAAAATAGAAAATGAGGGATGGAATGCCCCTATGTATTGGGAAAAGGTCGATGGTCAATGGATGACATGTGACTTTTTGGGAAGACGAAAGATCAATCCAAACGAGCCTGTTTGTCATGTGAGCTTTTACGAGGCTGATGCATATTGTAAATGGGCTGGAAAAAGACTCCCAACAGAAGCAGAATGGGAAAAAGCTGCATGTTGGAATGAAAAAAGCCAAAGCAAGTCTATCTTTCCGTGGGGCAATGAATCACCAGATATCAGGCATGCAAATCTGTTAGAATCATACTTGTGGAATTGTACAGAGGTTGGTGCATACCCTGAAGGTAAAAGTCATTATGGTTGTCATCAAATGATTGGAGATGTTTGGGAGTGGACATACTCAGAATTCACTGGTTATCCTGGATTTAAGACAGGTTTTTCTGAATATAATGACAAGTGGTTTGCAAATCAAAAAGTGCTGAGAGGAGGATCTTTCGGTACACCGTCATCGTCAATACGTAGTAGTTATAGAAATTTTTTCAGATTAGATGAACGATGGCTATTCTCGGGATTTAGATGTGTAGAGGATGTTTAGTCATTTTTTGAGAGTAATATCATAGCAAAATACTGTTTTTCATCATACCACATATCTTTAATTTCAAATCCGGCTTTTTCTGACATCTGTTTAATATTTGAAATTGTAAATTTCTGCGAGTTTTCGGTGTGTATCAGTTCATCCTTTTCAAGATTCAAGATTAAATCAGCTTGAGGTATATTTATGGTCTGTCTGTCTATTGAATGCAAATACATTTCAATTTTGTTTTGATCTTCATTATATACAGCATGATGTCTAAATTTCTGGAGATCGAAATTACCACCAAGTTCTGAATTGATTCGTGATAAAATATTAAGATTGAATTGTGCAGTGATACCCTCTGAATCATTATATGCACATTCAAGTATTTTTTTATCCTTAACAAGATCTAAACCAATCAAAAATAGATCATCTTTTTTCATGGCAGAATTTATTTTAGATAAGAATTTTGAGCCATCTTCTAAATCAAAATTACCAAAACTAGATCCTAAAAATATAATCAAATTTTTCTTCGTATCATAATATTTTAAAAATTTTAAACCACTTTCATACTCATCAATAATTCCTGTTATATGCAATCTTTTAAAATCACTTTGCAGTATTCTAGAACTGGTTTTAAGAATTCTAGAAATATCAATTGGGATATATTCCACGTATGTTTGTAGTCTTTCAAGAATTTGAATAAGTATTCTAGTTTTCGTTGATGAACCGCTTCCCAATTCAACTAGTCTGAAATCTCCATCAAGATGTGGTGAAATTTTATCATCTATTTGATTTAATATACTAATTTCAGCATTAGTAAGGTAATATTCTGGCAATGTACAAATTTTTTCAAAAAGATGGGAACCTTTTTCATCATAGAAAAATTTAGGATTGATTGATTTTTGATTTGATCTTAGACTATTAGATATTTCATCAGCGAATGTTTTGTATACACGTTCTCCATTTGGCTCGTAATATCTTAACCTTTGATCAAGAACAACCTTTTGATATTCCATATTATTTTGAATTTCTTTTAAACTCATAGAATGCAAAAAAATTGTTCTGATTAAATCTTTTTCCTTCTGCGTAGAGTTTGTATTCTTGATATAGTAGATAAATCAGAATAATTCATGAATGAAGTTTTGAGGGTCGATAATTTATCAAAAACATTCACTAAAAAAAATTTTTTTGGTTCAAAAACATCAACTGTAAGGGCTGTTGAGGATGTCACTTTCACTCTTCATGATAATGAAACACTTGTAATTGCTGGTGAATCAGGATCAGGGAAAACGACTATAGCCAAATTGATACTAGGAGCAATAAGACCTGATTCTGGTAAAATAATCTTTGATGGTAACGAAATTACAGATAATGATGTGAGTTTAAGGAAAATTCGGATGCATTGCCAGATGGTACACCAAGATCCTTATGATTCAATTAATCCTAGAATGAGAGTAACCGATATTATTTCTGAGCCGTTGGAAATTCATAACATTGGGAATGATTCAGAACGAAAAAAAATTGTTCTAGATGCAATTCGTGAAGTCAAGCTTGAGCCCGCTGAAGAAATTGCACATAAATTTCCTCATATGTTATCAGGTGGACAAAGACAACGAGTTATTTTAGCTAGAGCACTTGTATTACGACCAAAAGTCATCATAGCAGATGAACCTGTTTCAATGCTAGACGTTTCAATACGTGCTGAAATACTTGCACTTATGAAACAAATTCAAGAGAATAACTCTATTTCGTTTATTTACATAACACATGATTTAGTAACTGCAAAATATTTTGGGCAGAAGATGATCATATTATATCTTGGTAAAATTATGGAGGAAGGAACCATAAATGAAATTTTGGCAAAGCCAAAGCATCCATACACTCAAGCATTGATTGATGCAATACCTGAACCTGATCCAAATAACTTGCATAAGGAAAGAAAGATTAGAATTAATGATCCCACTAATGTAGATGTTTATTCTGGTTGCAGATTTCGTGCAAGATGTCCTTATGTAATTGAAAAATGCAAGGATGTCCCACCATTATTGGAAAAAAATGATAGACGGTTTGCTTGCTTTGTTGATATAAACTAGTTTGCTATTTTTGAGATTGAAGGAATTCGTTTATCCTTGTATGTTACAACTTTAGAAACACCACGATCTGGATATACACCATAGATCAGTTTTGCTTTTTGCACAACAGAATCTTTCAGTGAAACCATAATGAATTGACTGCCGTTTGATCTTTCTTCCACAATGTTTGCAAGTTTTTCAGAATTTGGTGCATCTAAGTGAGCATCAATTTCATCAAATAAGTAAAAAGGAGATGGTTTTAATTTTTGAAGAGCTAAAACAAAAACTACGGCAGCAAGAGTTTTTTCTCCTCCACTGATAGAAGTGGATTCCCTTTTGGGCTTGTTTTGAAACTGGATCATGTAAGATATTCCTGAATTGAATATATCATCTTCATTTTCTAATTCAAGCCAGGCGTTGCCACCATTCATTTTGCTAAAAATACTCCTGATTTCCTTGTCAACAGTATCAAAAGCATCCAAGAATGTCTGCCTTTTATCCTTCTCAATGGATTCTATAAATGACACAATCGTATTGCGCTCTTCTTCAAGATCATTTTTCCTGCCTGACATTGAACGATAACCAGTAGATATTTCAACATATCTTTGTGGTGCTATGGCATTCAATGAGCTGGCTAGAGAGCTATGTTCTTTGTCTAAAGATTGTATTAATGGATCTACATCAAAGGTTTCAATCTGCCCATCAAATTCAAATGAACGTAGAATTTTGTTTAGTGATAATTCCTTTCCTTTGATTTCTGAGAGATCACGTTCGAGAGCATCAGATTCTCTTTCAAGTTTATTGATACGAGTTGTAATACTATCTTCTGTATCCTTTTTTTGATTAATTGTTTCATCAAAATCAGATAGTTTAGATGCAGAAGTTCCTGAGGTCGAAATCAGTTTTTGCTCTTCATCTCTTAACCCTATCAGATTATTTTCACTAGTCTTTTTCTTTTCTTGCAAACCAATGATTGATCCTTTCAATTCATCTTTCTCAGTGCTAAGGGAAGATCGCTCATCCTCAAATTGACGCTTTTTGAATTTCTTTTCGTTTACAATCACAGATATACCGCCTTCTTCCTCAGTTAGTTTATTCATTATTCTAGTCTGGCTAGTTTGATATCCAGCCTTTTCTTTATTTAATAGATGAAGTTTTCCTGCAACACTATTTTGTGCAATATCAGAATAATTCTCTCTTACCAATGTTATTCTCTGTTTAAGAGACTCAATACTTGATGTTAATTGAATAATTCTTGGAGCGAGTTGTTCCCTTTGCTTTTTCAGTTGTAAAATTCTAGTAGAAAAATCTTCGTTTAATTTAATTGTGTTATTTATTCGTGATTTTAAATTATTATTACTGTGTGATGTGGTTCCTGCTTCTGTATCTGAAGTTTTTTGCTGTTCCATGTAATAGCGATGTTTATCCTCGATTTTTTTCAGACGGTGTTTTTTCTTTTGTATATGTTTTCTTAGCAGTGTAATTGTCTCCAACAAGCCCTCAACTGTTGAACTCTGTGAGATAATTTTTGTTAGTTTAGATATTTTAGAGTCAATATCGATAGTCATAGCAGATACTTTGGATTCAAAAAATTCACCATCCATAGAAACAGCTTTGTAGCCTGCATTGGATAATTTGTATGCGTCTTTTCCTGTTTCTGTTAAAATAACGTTGCCAAACAAAAATCTAGCAATTGAACGGTATTTCTCATCACATTGAATGTAATCAGAAAGAATGCCTATTGCTCCAGGAATTTTTGGTAGTTTAAAATGTAATTCAGGTATAGTGTTAAGTGGAATAATTTTTAATTTTGGAAGGTTTTTTGAGCGTACTACATGAGCAAGACTAGTTAATGTCTCTAAATCTGGGACAACTATAGCTTTAACCCAATCAGAACTAACGGCTAATACTGCACGCTCATATTGTTTACTCCAAGAAAGTATTTCATAAACCAGACCATCTATACCTAATTTTTCTGAATAATTTTTTAGTTGTGAAATAGTATAATCTTCATGTAATACTCCCTTTACAAGTTTGATCTTTTCATTATAACGATTAGCTGCAAGGGATGACTTTTCTAAAATTGATTCTAATTCAGATATATCGCGTTCAATTTTTATTCTTTGATTAGAAAGATTAGAAATTTGTAATTTTATTTGTGATGATGATGATTGTCGATTAAAGACTACCGTTGATAATTGTTTTGAGTGTTTTTGAAGGTTTGCTAATTCCTCTATCCTAATCTTATGTTTTTCAGTATTATTATTAATTTTATTTTGTATGTTATTACTATTGGTGATTGTATTTGATTTTTCTGATGTCACGTTATGTAGTTGATCTTTCAAATCTTGAATTTTTTTATCAAACTTATTTTTTTGTGCAGATATTTCTGATTGATGATCTAAAACTAATTTTAATGCAGAATCAGTATCTTCAATTTTTTTTTTCATGCTGTTTTTTTCCCGAGTTGTTTTCCTGATAGAATTCTTAATGGATTCAATCTTTGAATCTACAACACCTTCGTCTTTGCTCATTAATTCAAGTTCGTCTGAAATCTCAGTTTGGCGTTTTTCAATTTGTAAAATCCGACTGTCTGAAGTTTTTATTTTGCTGTCAGACTCATCGAATTCACGTCGTGCAGAACTTAATTTAGTATCAATGATTTGTTTAGCTTCATTATATACATTGAAATCTTTTAAAAATTCTGATTTTTCTTCACGTAATTTGGTAATTTCATTTTTTAGTATAGATCGCTCTTCTCCTAATTTTTTCAGTTCAGATGTATTATTGTTGAAATTTTCCTCTTTTGAAGATTTGTCATCTTTTATTATTTTGAGTTTTGATGCAGCGTCTAGGGCTCTATATCGATCTAGTTCCCTACCAATCAAATCATATCGTAGTTTTAGATTCCTCTCAACTTCTAATTCATCTATATGTTTTTTGACCTCGCCCATCTTTGCCATTGCTACTTCTAATTTCTGATCTGCATCAGTGAGTTGTTTTAATGACTGGGTCTTTTTCTCATCAAAATATGAAAGCCCGATTAAATCTTCAATTGTCTTTCTTTTTTCCTCATTTGAGAATTCAGATATACGTGTAACAGTTCCCTGCTGAACGGCATTTAACTGGTTCAGCCCAGCATCAGCCATATCTAGTAAATCAAGTATTTGGCTCCGATTCATCTTTTTGCTATCAAGATGATATACACTTTCTCCATGTTCACTCATTTCACGACTTATAGACACCGTATCAGAATCAACAGGTATTTTCCTATCTGAATTATCAAATTGAACTTTTACACGAGTGATTTTTGGTCCACGTCTGTTTCCCTCTATATCATGTATCAAGGCTCTAAGCTTTGGTGCACGCATTATGCTAGGCTTGTTTTCACCCATTGCAAAAATTATGGCGTCCAAAATGTTACTTTTACCAGATCCATTTGGCCCAGAGATTGAAACCAATCCAGGTTCAAAGTTTACTGTGGTATTTTTAAACCCAAATGATTTGAACCCAAAGATATCTACTTTTGTAATGTGGACCAATATCTATATGATCGCTGACCCTGAATTATCAAACACTAACAAGTTTAGTTGACTATAATAACAACAAATATGATTTTTTTATTAATGATTTTTAATCGTCGCCAGATACAAAGCGTTCACATGCAGTTTTAGCATCTGGGTCACTCATTTGTTCTATAGGATGTTTCATTAGATATGCACTTGCTGGTATTATTGGTCCACCCAATCCCCTATCTAGAGCAATTTTTGCTAACCTAACCGCATCTATTACTATTCCTGCAGAGTTTGCCTTATCATCAACCTCTAGTCTTACTTCCATATTGTATGGGATATTTGCCCATTGTCTACCTTCTATTCTCATAAACATGAGTTTGGTGTTAGCTAAAAATGGAATAAAGTCTGAAGGACCTACATAAATTTGATCATCATCTAAAGGTACATCTAACTGACTTTGTACACTTTCAGTTTTTGATATTCTCTTGCTTACTAATCTCTCTTGTTCTTTCATGTTGAGAAAATCAGTATTACCTCCAACGTTAATTTGATATGTTTTTTCTATTTTTGTACCACGATCATTACATAATCTAGCAAGTGTTCTATGAACAATAGTAGCACCGACTTGACCCTTTATATCATCTCCAACTACAGGTATATTTTTCTCGGTGAATTTCTGTGCCCATTCTTTGTTGGAAGCGATGAATGCAGGCATGCAGTTTACAAAAGCAGTATTTGTATCAAGACATACTTGTGCCCAAAATTTTGTGGCTTGCTCTGAACCTACAGGTAAATATGATACAATGATTTCAGTTCCTGTTTGTTTTAAAACATCTTTAATTTCTTTTTCTAATTCTTCTATCTTTTTTCCACTTTGAATTGGTTTAACCCTGTTTTCTACCCATATTCCTACTCCATCTAAAGCTGGACCTTCATAGATTTTGGCATCCGTTTTTGGCATAGTGTCCTTTGGAATCCAATCTACCATGTTTGGGTATTCGTAAATAGCCTCATTCAGTGATTTACCTATTTTGTTCTCGCCTACATCAAAGCCTGCAACAAAATCAATGTCGTGTATCGTATAGTCACGTAACTTATCATGAATTATTCCTGTAACCTCCTGAGAAGGATTTTGCTTATAATACTCGATTCCTTGAATCAAGCCAGAAAAACAGTTACCTATACCAACTAATGCAACTTTTATTTTTTCAACCATTCGAACATCTGTGTGATTAGAGCATTTTAAGGTTTTCCGCAACAAGCGACCAGACCATAATCATTAGTAAAAAGATAACTATGATTATAACTGATAAACAGTTATGGTTTCAGATTTTAAAATAAAAGAAACTGCAGATGTCAATATTGAAGGTGGATTTATAATCAATGGATTTCCTTCTACAGGATTAACAAGTGCTATAGCAACTGAATTAATGATAAATACATCAAGATTTGAATTTGCTGCGACTATAGATTCAGATAGATTCCCACCAATATCTATAATTAAAAATGGTGCACCAAATTATCCAACAAGAATTTTTGTCAATAATGATCTAAAAACGGCAATCTTTTCATCATACGTTATACTTGATGTTTCTTTGCACAAAGATACTGCAAAAATGATATTGAAATGGGCTGCAGAAAAGAAATGCTCAACAATTATTAGCAGCATTGCAGTAAAAACCAAAACAGACAGCATAATGGGAGTTGCCTCAACTGGAACTGCGAGAGGAAAACTTGTATCGGCAGGAATTAAAACAGTGGATAATGGAGCAGTACCAGGAATACCTGGTGTTTTATTAAATGAAGGGGTAACAAATGGTCAAGATGTAATTGTTTTGCTCGTTGGTTCAGAATCTGATACTCCTGATTTGAGAGCAACCTATAATCTATGTGATGGTATATCAAAATTAGTACCTGGAATTTCATGTAATCTTTCTTTATTAGAAAAACAGGCAAAACAGATAGAGAGTGAAATGAAGCAGATAGAAACTGAACGTAAAGATCTTAGTACATCTATGTACGGTTAAACAAATTTACTTTAAAAATTTGTAATATGTGAATAATTATTTGTCCAACATATTTTGTATATCAATTTGAATGACAGACACACTACGTGTTTTACCATCCTTTGATTTTAATGAGTCTGATAATACACGAACATCAGTAATTTTAAAACCAACTTCATTCATTCGTTTTACAATCATTTGAGAAACATCAATTGCTTGTGTAATGCGTTTTCCACGTGCTATGATCGTAACAACAGGTACGGATGCAAGCTGAGTCAAAGTAGCTGTGACGTAATTCATGATTGTTTTTGTACCTATGAAAATTACGTTATGTGTACCATTTGTTGACTGTCCCACTTTTGGTTCTGAGGGTGCTTCTGGTTCTGAGGGTGCTTCTGGTTCTGAGGGTGCTTCTGGTTCTGAGGGTGCTTCTGGTTCTGAGGGTGCTTCTGGTTCTGA
>Ga0207990_1001615_pt1 | contig 11297 bp, 11 predicted proteins | sample ETNtaG_8_FD_185780 | JGI IMG/M metagenome (GOLD analysis project Ga0207990, IMG submission 185780) | Marine microbial and viral communities from oxygen minimum zone, Eastern Pacific Ocean - ETNP201406SV75 (SPAdes) (version 2) | ecosystem: Environmental > Aquatic > Marine > Oceanic ...
TGGGATGGGCATATTCTTTATCAGGAATCAATGCAATTGAAAAAGGGGATATTTCATCTATAAAAAGGATGGCTGAAAAGATAATCGGGATGGATTTAACGCTGAGTGATAATTATTCAGCATACTTGGATATCGGAACTTTTTTGGGTTCATGTTACCATATTAAGGATTTCCTAGAAACGGATGAACAATACCTCCTGAATGCTCAAACATTTTTATCTGAATGCCAGAAGAGTGATGTCAAAGATATAAAAAACAGTGCAATATTATTCTTAGGCATGCTGAGTATTGAGAAAGAGTCAGATGTTAAAAATACCATACGTGATTTAGAATTCGATGATGAAGGATTAAGTGATGTATATATATTGATTCAATCACTTCTTGATCTTAAGGAAAAACCACGATCTGTTATTCGTGCCCTGAATCAATTAAAAGAAAAACAATCTTTTCCTGAACTGCTGATCAACCTTGTTTTGGTCATGAGTTATGAGGAAGCCAAAGAAAAAAGTGAGGCAAAAAAACTCTTAAAAGAGATAAAACGTGAAGATCTTTCCAGTGCTTTCTATCTCCTCCCGCTATATGATCTATTGTGCTGTGTGATTTTAAACAGCAATGAGGCAAAAATTCATCTTCAAGAATGGGTTGAACAGCACCCTGATTCCGAACGGTTTAAAGGGTATCTGGAATCAGCTGAAAAAGAAAAAAATAAAAATCAGTCTACCAATATGATACCTATCGAAGATCTTATGTCTTTTATCAGCCCATACATGTATTCTGGTGATAAACAAAATATAGAGTCAAAAATGTTAGGCTCTAAAAAACCTCGGGGGAAAAATAAAGGGGTTGTATCAGTTAATTTTAAATCATTTTCAAACTCAGTCAATCAAATCAAACAATTAAATTTTACTGCAGAGGAAAATCATGTTGAGTTTTTATTTAGTCATAGTAAAAAATTAATAATCAAATATGACCGTCCTAAATTTTGGTTATTTTGGTATCTTGCAAAAGAATACGAATCAGAAGATAAAGAAAAACCCTGGCTGCAGTTCCCGGAGAAACATCTAGATATCATTGATGAAATTTGGATTAAATGGCACGGAGTAAAATTTATAGATCATCTTACAGGTCTAATATCAGACTACTTTGATTCAGATCATCTTCCAATGGTAAAAACCAAAGAAGATCTCAATACTTTTATTTATAAGTGGGACAATAAGTTTTTTGAGTACTTTTATCAATTACCGGGAGATAAACATAAATCGTGGGTTTTGGATATCAAAGGGTCTAATAGGAGGAATATTAAATCTGAAATTATTAAGCCACTAAATGATTATTTGAAGGATAACCATAATCTATTTAAGAGTGTACCTTCCACAATTAAAAACAGACCTTCTCCATTTAAAATAAACACCAGTTTAGACATTAAGATTTCATTTATAGAATAGATTAAAAAAAGTATCACCAATTTGTTACCGTGACAATGCGGTTACAAATCAATTCCCCAAATTCAACCCAGTTAGAAGCTGGGTTTTTTATTATCCAGTGACTACGAAAAGCTGGTTACAGATGACAACCAGCACAATCTAAAACAGACTAAAGGAGGTGTCCATGAATGACACAGTACAAAAAACACAACCTGCAGATGTTGTGACAATGGAAAACGAATCACCCGAGCAAAACGCGACGAAAGAGACGGAAGTCTCTCTGAAAAAACGCGCAGCGAAGGTCATCACTCGATGCCGTGCAGATGGCGTGGGATCCATCAGAACTGCCATTGGTCTCAGGAATCTGCGCGATACCATTACCGCGATGACAAATGAGATCGAATCCGAGATTGAGAAGGAGCAGACGAAGGGAGAAAGCGGCGACGCTTTGGACGAGCTGGCTAGCGCCTCGGAGGTTGAAATCTGGGAGACAAAGATAGGAAAATTGTCTGCTGGCTTGAGCAATATTGCATCTCGAGCTTCAGAGCTTGCAACAGGGGTTGAACGTAGATGACCATGTAGCGTCGGATACAAAGGGGGTAGCCGCACCGGCTGCCCCCATATTAAATCAAATGAAACCGGGAGAAAATAAATCGTGTCAACAAGAAGTTTAACAATAGTCAAAGAATCATTAAGTCCATCCACTAAGGAATTGGTAGTGATATATAAACAATCAGATGGATATCCTAAAGGAATGGGTGTGAAACTGGCGAACTTTCTAGAAGGATATATAATTATAAATGGAATTCCACCAAACCCTAACCCCAAAAGTGCTAATGGTATGAGCTGTTTAGCAGCTCAGCTGGTGGCTGAATTCACAAACGGGATTGGTGAAATTTATTTGCACCCTTCAGGGACGCGAGATGTATGGGAGGAGTTCATTTATTATATTTACCTGGGACCAGATAATATTCTCAGGATTCAGGTAGTGCAAGCGTGTCGTATAAAAGATAACCAATCAGGCGAATGGAGTATGGTTGAAAACAAAATATTTGATGGGACGCCTACCGAAGTGAAAAAATGGATTTTGGGTTAAAGTTTCCACCGCATAATCTGGTATAAGAATAATGGAAAAGCTCTTCACGAAACAGCAAGTTGCAGATCATTTGCAAGTATCAACCAGAACGGTTGACCGTTTGATCTGTGATATGGATCTACCGGTGTATCATATACGCCGCCAGGTCAGGATTTCAGAATCTTCTGTTAAAATGATATTAAACGAATCAATGTCAGGTGATGAGCGAGATAAAATCATTAACGACATACTGGAGATGTAATATGGCTACAATAAAAAAAGTTAAAAGAAAAAAAGGAGGAGTATCCTATCAGATAAATTTTGTACATCCAAAGACTAAGAAATGGACGATAAAGACTGTTAGATGTTCATATAAAGATGCTTTGCGGATAAAAACAGAGATTGAGAGAGATATTGCTTATGATCGAATTGGTAAAGAAAATCCCAACAGGCGTATATATTTTTGGTCGGAACTGGAAAAAACGTACAGGAAATACTCCAAACAAAATAAATCCCACAAAACTGTTGAGCGAGAAAAGCAGGTCCTAAAAGTTTTTGATGCGTTTTTAGGTGGAGATTTACATATAGATAAAATAACTGTAAGAACGATTGAAAATTATAAGGAATTCCGCTTAAATAACGGAATCAGCCCCGCAACTTTATCGATAGATTTTCGTGTAATTAAATCAATGTTTAATCAAGCAATCATTTGGGGGCTTACCAAAAAAAATCCTGTTAAAGGAGTAAAACTGCCAAAACATGAAGAGGTTAAGGTCAGGTTCCTTCGCAAAGATGAGATTAAGGCTCTGCTTGATTTAATTAAAGCAGATGAAAATAAAGCATTTCACCGTCTTGTCCTTGCATATTTACATACAGGGGCCAGACGAAACGAATTATTACCGCCCTTATTCACGTGGGAAAATGTATACTTTGATGAAAAGAAAATCATAATACATGGGATTAAACAACAAAACAGACGATATATTCCAATGAATAATGTATTGTTAGGAATACTTGAAAAAATAAAGAAAGAAAATCCAAAGTATCCTTTTGAATTCAAGCCGGAATTTGTAACTCATAAGATTAAAAAATACTATAACAATGCGGATATAAAAGGTGCAAACACACATTCATTGAGAAAAACGTTTGGTTCACTTCTAATTCAGGAGAAAAAGGCAGACATTTACACAGTGTCTAAACTGTTGGGTCATTCATCAGTAAAAACCACAGAAAAGTATTACATTGATCTAATCAGTGATAATTATAAAGCTGCTGTAGATGGGTTGGAAGATATTATCTGAAAGATCACCTCTTAAGCAAAAATGAAAGACCTCTGGCGATTTCAGGGGTCTTTTTTTATCCTGGAATATGCAAAATTACATAACAGTGTTTTTAACTCGATACAGGCAAAAAAAATATAGGTAAAATTCAGGTGGTTGCGGTAAAACTGGCTATTTTAGTCTATTTCTGTCCAATTCAAAAAGTCAAAATAAGGCAATAAAAACTCCCCAATGCACATCTATAAAACAGAAATCCCCGTCGATATACGGGGTTTTCTGAGGAACTCGCCTGTTGTGGGCGCTACAAGGCTCGAACTTGTGACCTCCGCCTTGTAAGGGCGGCGCTCTGACCAACTGAGCTAAGCGCCCATTCTATATATAAAAGAATTTACATATTCTAAGAAGTTACTTTTTGCTGTGATTTACTCTTCCTGGCTTTTTTCCCTTTCAAGTCAGGAATGGCAACATCAATAACATCCATAATTTCTTTCACGAAATGAAATGATAGATCCTTTTTAATGTGTTCAGGGATTTCTTCCAGGTCTTTTCGGTTATGATCCGGAAGAATAATTGTCTTGATCCCGGAGCGGTGAGCCGCAGTTACTTTTTCTTTCACTCCACCAATTGGAAGCACGTTTCCTCTTAAGGTAATTTCACCAGTCATGGCAACACCTGTTTGCACGGAAGTTCCGCATAATAATGATACCAAAGATGTGAACATTCCAACTCCAGCAGAGGGGCCATCTTTCGGAATCGCACCGGCTGGAACATGGACATGAAGATCTGTTTTTTCATGAAAATCTTCCTCCAATCCCAAAATGTCCGTATGAGACCGAACATAGGTCAATGCGGCTGTTGCGGATTCCTTCATGACATCGCCTAATTGTCCTGTGAGTGTTAATTTCCCTGAACCTTTCATTTTTGAAGATTCAATAAACAGAATATCACCACCGGCTGCCGTCCACGCCAGCCCCGTTACAACTCCCGGTTTTGTGGCTCGTTCAGCAAGTTCAGAATAAAAACTGGGTGCACCAAGATAATCATTTACTTTCTTTTTCGAGACTTTGACTTTTTTGATCTTTTTCTCCACTTTGTCACGGGCAATTTTTCGTAAAATATTGGCGATTTCTCTTTCAAGATTCCGGACGCCTGCCTCCCTTGTATACGATTGTATTGTTTCCCTTATTCCAGTGACATCAACAGAGACATCCTTTGAAGTGAGACCGTTTTCTTCTATCTGTTTTGGTATGAGATGACGCTGGGCAATTTTAATTTTTTCATCCTCGATATAACCGGAAAATTCTAATATTTCCATTCTATCTCTTAGTGCAGGGGGAATTGCGTCCTTATAGTTTGCAGTTGCAATAAACATGACCTTGCTCAAATCAAAGTTGACTTCGAGATAATGATCGCTGAAGGAATGGTTTTGTTCGGGATCAAGCACCTCAAGCATTGCAGAAGATGGATCCCCCCTAAAATCAGATCCAAGCTTATCGATTTCGTCAAGCATGAACACCGGATTATTCATTCCAACTTTTTTCAGGGACTGAATTATCCTTCCCGGCAATGCGCCGATATACGTCCGGCGATGGCCTCGAATTTCCGCTTCATCCCTTACACCACCAAGTGAAATACGTACAAACTCTCTTCCCATGGAACGGGCTATGGATTTACCCAGAGATGTTTTTCCCACACCTGGAGGTCCCGAAAAACACAGGATAGGTCCGCGAATTGTACCTTTTGGATCTTTTTTCTGCTTTAAACCCCGTACGGCAAGATATTCCAGGATTCTCTCTTTGACTTTTTTCAGCCCATAATGATCTTCATCCAGGATTTTTTCTGCCTTTTTCGTATCTAATTGATCGTCTGTAGATTTACTCCACGGCAGATCTGCAAGCCATTCAACATATGTCCTCGAAACAGAATATTCCGGTGATTGTGTAGGAATCTTAGTAAGGCGGTCAAGTTCCTTCAATGCTACTTTTTCTGCTTCTTCCGACAATTCTGCCTTTTTAACCCGTTCTTCCAACTCTTGTATCTCAACAGACCCTTCATCTTCCCCAAGTTCTTTCTTGATGGCTTTCATTTGCTCCCGGAGATAATATTCCCGCTGAGACTTGGTAATCTCATCCTGTACCTCGCTCTGGATTTCCTCCCCAAGTTTTATGCGCTGAATTTCCCTGGTCAGGATGGTCATGGCTCCTTCCACCCGTTTTTTGATATCCGTTTCCTCCAGAATTGCCTGTTTTTCTGCATTGGGAACCGTTAATAGTGAGATTGCCCTATCTGCCAGCCGGGCAGGATTTTGGATATTGGACAACATTCCTGAATGCTCTTCGGTAAGGTTTGGGGCGACCTGGATCAATTCACTGAAGCTTCCTCTCAGATTCTTGGTTAAAGCATCTAATTCAAGATCTTCAGAAGAGGGCTCTTCAACTTCCACTTGTTCAACAACAGCTTTAAAAAAAGGTTTATCATCAATATATGAGAGAATTTTTACTCTGTCAACACCTTGAACAATTGCTGATTTACTGTTATCAGGCATGTCAAACACCTTTAAAACAACTGCAAGTGTACCGTAGGAATACAGATCTTCGGGACGGGGATCCTCAATGGAACCATCTTCTTGAGCAACAACAACAATACGCTTGTTTTCTTTCCCCAAGCTGTTGACCAACTTTAAAGATTTCTCCCGTCCTATGTAAATGGGTATAACCTGTTGAGGAAACAAGACCGTGTTCCTCAGGGGCATTATAGGATAAGTCTTGCCATCTCCGTTTTCTATTTCCTGTTCCTTTTCTATCTTTTCATCCATAATAAATCTAACTTTCTTTTAATTAATATTTTATGTTACAAACAGCATACCAAAAAATTATCTATGCTATTCTGGCAGATCAATAATTATTATTTGTTAATATGGCATGAATTGAATTATTTATTCACTCATCCAAATTTAATCTATTTATCTGATCATCTGCATGATAAGAACTTCGCACCAAGGGACCTGATTCCACTACCTTGAAACCAATTTCCAAACCTGCTTCTTTATAACCTAAAAACTCATTTTCAGACACATAACGATCTACAGGCAGGTGGTTCTTAGTGGGTTGTAAGTATTGCCCAATAGTAAAAATTGCTATTCCTAAATCAACTGCCTGCTGCATTGTTTCCAACACTTCTTTTTTTGTCTCTCCAAGGCCAGCCATTATACCAGTTTTGGTTCGCAAACCATAATCCACTGCATGTTGAAGTACGCTCAAACTACGCTGCCAATTACTCTGGGGCCGTACTTTTCTGCTGACCCGTTCAACGCATTCTAAATTATGCGAAAATATTTCCGGTTTTGAATCAAAAACTTTTTTTAGAGCAGGATAATATCCTCGAAAATCCGGCGTCAGTACTTCCACGGTACAGTCAGGAACAAATGAACGTATTTGATAGATTGTTTCTGCCCAAATTTCCGCTCCATAATCATTTTTTAAATCATCCCTGTCAACTGAGGTAATCACTACATGTCGAAGACGCATCTTTTTTACAGTTAGAGCAGTCCTGTATGGTTCCATTGGATCATTCCAGATAGGTTTCCCCGTTTTTACCGAACAAAATCCGCACGCCCTGGTGCACACGTTTCCCAAAATCATGAGGGTTGCAGTCCCCTTTTCCCAGCATTCGTAAATATTCGGACAGCGCGCCTCTTCACAGACTGTGTGAAGTTCATTCTCTCGTACCGCATTTATTACAGAAGAATAATTTGGGCCAATTCGGAGTCGTATTTTGGGCTTGTTTGTTGTGGTTTGAACTTGATTCATGAATTCATAGGAATTAATTCATTAATAAAAATATTTCGAAAACAAGAAATCAGATTATTTTTTATATCATCCATACTGATTTTATGGTCAAGCAGCTTTTCCATTGAGGTCACTCCATACTCCAATATGCCACAGGGAATTATTCCATCATAATAATTCAAATCCGTATTCACATTTAATGCAAAACCATGCATAGTCACCCATCTCGAAATACGAACCCCTAAAGCTGCAATTTTTTCGTCCCCTATCCAGACGCCAGTTAGTCCATCCTTCCGGCTCGCTTCAAGTCCATATAGATTTAACGTATCTATAATGACCTGCTCCAAAGAGCGCATATACCAACTAATACTTTTTTTGTAATTATTCAAGTCTAAGATTGGATATCCTACGAGCTGGCCTGGGCCATGAAAGGTTATATCTCCACCCCGTTCAATATGAAATATTGGTACATTTTCCGGGTAATGCTGCAATAGATGATTTTCGTCAGCATTTTTCCCGAAAGTATACACCGGTGTATGTTCAACCAGCAAAAGAGTGTCCTGATCTTTACCAGCTATACGATCAGCATGAATATTCTTTTGTAAATCCCACACTTCCTTATAAGAACACAAACCTAAATCTTGTACCTGCAGGTTCATTGATGCACGCTCAATCCTTTTGCATCCAGGGCTGCTTCCATAATCGCTTCCGACAAAGTAGGATGTGCATGGACAGTTCCAGCAAGCTCATCCCAGGTGGCTTCAAGTACTTTCGCAATACCTAATTCTGCAATCATTTCAGTTGCTTCCGATCCAACTATATGTGCTCCTAACAGTTCTCCCAATTCCCTGTCAAACACTAACTTCACAAAACCCGTAGTATCCCCGGTTGCTACCGCTTTTCCGCTTGCACGAAAATCAAACCGGCCAATTTTGACCTGAAACCCTTTTTCTCTGGCAGAAGCCTCTGTCAAACCAAGAGATGCCACCTGTGGTTGACAATAAGTGCAACTTGGGATATTTGAATAATCTATTGGTTTTATTTCATTCCCTGCAGCATGTTCTACCGCTACGTGCCCTTGCGCCGAAGCAACATGCGCCAACCAGGGTGAACCTGTAACATCGCCTATAGCATAAATTGAAGGAATTGAAGATTGGTTATATTCATTTATACTGATAAACCCATTTTCAGTCGAAATACCAATTTCTTCAAGACCAATACCTGCAATGTTCCCAGCAATGCCAACTGCTACCAAAGCGATATCACCTTCCAGGGTTTCAACCTTTCCCTGCCGTTCCATCTTTACCTGAGGCTTATCATTTTTCAACTCTATTTGTTGAACGGTGGTGTTGGGATAAATTTTGATACCCAGTTTTTTAAAATTACGGGCCAGTTCCTTAGAAATTTCCTCATCTTCTATAGGCAAAACGTTTGGAAGCATTTCAATTAAATGAACCTCTGTGCCATAGGCATTATAAAAATAAGCAAATTCCACTCCAATAGCACCTGACCCAATGATAACCAATTTTTCCGGAATACTTTTTAAAACCATTGCCTCCTTATAGGAAATGATACACTTCCCATCTAATTTCATTCCAGGGAGAATTCGCGGGCTTCCGCCTGTTGCTAAAATTATTTTCTCAGCATGAATAGTTTCTTTTTCCTTATCGTTTTTTATCTCAATTGTGGTTTTGGAAGAAAGACGCCCCTCTCCAATAACATGGTTGATGCTATTTTTCTTCATGAGAAAAGCAATCCCTTTTGAAAGTCTGTCAGCTACATCACGGCTGCGGGCGATTGATTGGGAAAAATCCAATGAATAATCCGAAATATTTATACCATACTTTTCTGCATTTTTTATATAATGAACCACTTCAGCATTTTTCAACAATGCTTTTGTAGGTATACACCCCCAGTTCAAACAAATACCCCCTAATTTATCCTTTTCAATAATGGCTGTTTTCATCCCAAGCTGAGCAGCTCGGATTGCTGCCACATATCCTCCGGGACCGCCACCCAAAATTGCTAAATCATACTTTACCATCATTAAAATTATTTCATCCTTATAATGCTCAAAAATTCGGACCGTGTTTCGACAGACTTGCGGAATTGACCCAACATTGCCGATGTAGTAGCAAAACTATTTTGTTTCTCAACACCCCTCATTTGCATACACAAGTGACGACCTTCCATAACAATACCTACTCCAACAGGATCTAAAATTTCTTCTATAGTTTCAGCAATCTGGTTTGTTAATCTTTCCTGGACTTGAAGCCGTTGAGAAAACATATCAACGATCCGTGGTATTTTTGACAACCCAATAATTTTTTTATTTGGTATATATCCTACATTACAGCGACCAAAAAATGGTATCAGATGATGCTCACATACACTGAAAAATTCAATATCACGCACCACGATCATTTCACTGCAATCTTCCTCAAAAATGGCTCCATTGATAATGTCATGAACATTTGCACGATATCCTTTTGAGAAAAACTCCCAGGATTTTGCAACACGGGACGGGGTTCTTAACAGGCCTTCTCGATCTGGGTTTTCACCAATTTCTTTTAGCAAATTTCTAGTTATTTTTTCTAGTATATCATGATTTGTCATTTAATTATCCTTCACCATAGTGTGCAATGTCAATTTTGCCTTTTAATGCATAGATCACCCCGTATATAATGGGAGTATCCATTAAGGCCACCAGAACCTTAAACAAAAATCCGTTTTCCAGTAGCGGCCAGAATCTATTCCACTCGATTACACCCGCTGAACACATTAATATCAAGACGGCTGCAGTATCGATAAACTGGCTTACAATTGTTGAGCCATTGTTCCTGAGCCACAAATGTTTTCCTTTGGTCAGTTTTTTCCAGAAATGAAAAATCCTTACATCAATAAATTGAGCTGAGAGATAAGCAACCATGGACGCAAAAACAGCCATACCCTGAAGTCCAAAAACTTTTTGAAAAAGATCGTCATCAACTGGGGACCAAACTGTGCTTGGGGCTGCATTTGCAATAAGAACTATTATCATAACAAAGACACTGGCAATTAATCCTGAAATCACAACCTGGTCTGCTTTTTTCTTACCATAAAGTTCAGAAATTAGATCGGTCGCTAAAAATGTTATGGGATATGGTAGGATTCCAACGGATATTTCAAAGGTATAAATACCAAATGGTGTCCAGGAAAAAAACTTCTGGAAAATCAGATTACAACTGACCAGGGAAGCAATAAAGATACCAGCCAAGATCAAATAAAATCTGGATTTAAAATTCATTTAGGAAAACTTGGGCCATAGTAATCAGTTTTAATAGTGGGAGTCTCCTGCAATCGAATGCGATGCAGTGCCGCCCCAGTCAAACTGGAAGCAATTTTATCCCAGATAAAGACAACCAAATTTTCAGATGATGGTTGTTTATCTTTGAACCACAATATGTCCTTTTCGATTTGAGAATGATCTAATTTAGCGATTATGTTTGTATTCACAATGTCCTTTAGATGAGTTAGGTCCACAATAAATCCTGTGTCAGGATTTATTTCCCCTTTTACTGTTACCTCGAGCGTGTAGTTATGTCCATGTACCTGAGCATCCGCACCAAAAGTATCAACGTTTTTTTTATCCGACCAGTCCTCATGCCCATACTGATGCGCAGCACAGAAATGGAATGTTTTTGTTAAAAATTGCATAAAGAGATGAATGATTTAAATATTTCGATTATAC
>Ga0207990_1001621_pt1 | contig 11279 bp, 10 predicted proteins | sample ETNtaG_8_FD_185780 | JGI IMG/M metagenome (GOLD analysis project Ga0207990, IMG submission 185780) | Marine microbial and viral communities from oxygen minimum zone, Eastern Pacific Ocean - ETNP201406SV75 (SPAdes) (version 2) | ecosystem: Environmental > Aquatic > Marine > Oceanic ...
CACACCTGTCACAAAGGGTTGTACCCCGCGCACTGTGGTTTCGACTTCGGGCAGTTCCGGCAACTCAAGTCCCCTCAATCATAAGGTCGGCAGACTGGCAAAACCACATCACCTTAAACCGGACTCAACGCCCAGCAACAGGCATCAGCAGAACAGGTCAAAACGTGCCAGTACGTCGGGCTACTGACTTTAAAACGAGCAGGCAAAGTGGGTAACGCGATGACCATTTAACTTTTCCTAGCATTCTTGTGTTTTGCCAGTAGCGTCAAAGATCATCCATCGTGCGAGAATACCGGCACTAAAAAGTTCGTCCAAGCTGTAATTATGAATTTTAATGTGGCCAACCAGAAGACGGGAAATATTTTCACCGTTGACGAATCCGAGACACTGCTTGACGGTGCGCTACGCCAGGGCTCGGCCTTTAACTACAGCTGCCGCAGTGGTTCATGTGGCAGTTGCCAAGCCGTTTTAGTCTCTGGCGAGGTAGATCCAGGAGAGTTCTCCACCAAAGCGCTTTCTGCTACGGCACAGGCTGCCGGCGGTATCCTGCTGTGCCAGGCCCGCGCCCAGTCGGATCTCGTTATCGAAGCGACAGAGTTACCACCGGGGGCAGCGCTGCCAATCCGCACTCTGCCCTGCCGGGTGATCGAGCTGGAGAAAGCCTGCCATGACGTCATGGTCTTGCACCTGAAACTCCCGCAGAACCAAGCCTTCGACTACCTGCCAGGGCAGTACATCGACATTCTGCTGCGCGACGGGCGCCGGCGCAGTTTTTCAATCGCTAATGCAGCTAACACTGACGGCAACCTGGAGTTGCACGTGCGTCATGTTCCGGGCGGACACTTCACCTGCCAGGTGTTCGAGACTATGAAAGTACGTGAGTTACTGCGCTTCCAGGGGCCTTTTGGCACTTTTTTTCTGCGCGAGGAACCCAAGATGCCGGCGATTCTTGTCGCTGGCGGCACTGGGCTTGCGCCGATCAAGGCCATGCTGGAAGCGGCTCTCGCGCAAAACACTACGCGCCCTTTTCATCTTTTCTGGGGAGTGCGCAGCCGGGCAGATTTATATTTTGACGAGCAGGTCAAAATCTGGGAGCAGGACCACGCAAGCCTGGATTACACCCCGGTACTGTCAGAGCCTAAAGAGGCCGATGGATGGCATGGCGAAACCGGGTGGGTGCACGAGGCGGTGCTGCAGCGATTCCCCGACCTGACCGGAGTTGAGATCTATGCCAGCGGCCCGCCGCCTATGATCGAAGCCCTGAAGATGCCTTTTGGCGAACGGGGTTTGTCGCCCGATCGGTTATTTTTTGATTCTTTTGAATTTACGGCCGATACCCCTCACCAACCGTAATACAACCAGGCACCCAAAGTTACTTGCCTATCAACGACTCTCCGGGGATTCCAACACAGGCACCAGTTCAGCTGGCGGAGTAGATACCTCGGGGGCAATAGCCTTCTGCCCTGCAACCTCTGGAGACTGCAGGCCACGACGGTAACACTGCAACGCCTTGTCCGACTCCCCCATCGATTCCAGCAGCAGGCCCAGTTCCAGATAACCCTCGCGGCTACCACCCAGGCGAACTGCTTCCAGCAGATGGTCACGAGCCTTGTCACGGTCGTTGCGCTCCAGATGTAGCCTTGCCAGAGTCATCAGCAGATCGGGATCGTCCTTGTGACTCCCACTCCATTGCTCAGCACGGTGCAACTGATCTTCCATCCGGTCGGAATGCGCATGACCATACAATCGAACCAATTCTCCATTCCAATGCCGGGCAATGCTTTTGCGCAAAAAACGTTCGGCGACATCCTTAGCCCCAGTATTGATCAGCGCACGGGCGTGCGCAGCCTGCAGCACCGGGTCCCGTCGCTGGCGGCGCGTCAGCCGTGACCAGGCCAGTTTCGGATCAGTATCTTGGGTCAGGCGTTGCACCTGCAACTCCTGACGCAACCCATCAAGCTCGGGCTTGGGCAATGCCCGCAGGTCGCGGCGGTTAGCCAGCAACTTCTCCAAAGCAGGCCAGTCCTGTTGTGATCGCAACAACTGTGCCAACATGCCCTGAACTGCACGGCGACGCACACCCTGTTCGTGCAGCTGCTCAAGCACACCCCGGGCTTCGTCGATCTGGCCGGCACGCTCAAGCAGCCGGGCACGGGTGATCTCAATGGCTTCGAGATGCTCAGGATCACGCTCCCGGGCATGACCAAGATAACGATCCCGCGCCTCAAAATCGCCTCGCTGCTGTGCTGCGTACGCAGCTCCGAGATATTGCAGTAAGGGAGTGCTGCCGCGCCCCAGACTCTCGTTCAGCACTGCCTCGGCCTCTTCCCACTCACCCTCAATCAAACGCGCGTAACCAGTCAGGGTTGCCCGATCAGCCAAGCCATGCTGGCGCCGGACCTGCCAGCGACCAATGTCCGCCGGGGCACGAAATGTACGCAACACCAGCCGGATCAGAAAATAGGCCACAAGCAGCAGCCCCAGGATACCGACCAGAAACAGCGCTAACGAGATTTCTATCTCGTAGGGCCAGCGGGAGATCAGGACATAGCCTGGGTCCTCCTCGGCCAAAAGGCCCAGGGTCAGCGCGCCAGCCAACGCCAGCAGGACGAGCACAATCGAGATCACTGAATCGAATCCCGCCTTTGAATCTCAGCACGCAACAGGGCGAGTGAACCGGAAATATCGGGAAAGCTAAGAGCCACTTTGGACTGTTGCAGTTCAGCAACCTGAGTATCAAAATGTTGTACCGGGGTGCCTGTCTCGAAATAATCACCCAGCCAGATGCGGGCCTGTTTTAGGTTTTCCTGAAAGACCCCAGCATCGCGGCGCAGCAGCGCCAACTGTGCGCCGACCAGTTGCAGACGCAGATTCTCATAGGCCAGAAAACGTGCGGCGGTGTCTAGTTTGGGTGGGCGGGTCTCATCCACCCGACGCACCCGTACCAGATCTCCCAGGTCCGAAAGCACCTTGCGGCTAAAAGCCCGCACAGCGCTCTCACTATCAGCATCATCAGCGGGCTTATCAGGCACACTGCTTTGCGCTGAGTCACCTGAGTCAGACCATTGCGGGCGATCACTATCACCCTTCAGTGGTAGGTCCCCGACACTTTCCGCCAGTGCTGCCAGTACCAGCGATATCCCTGCCACGTCAACAGGCGTCATCTGGCCCAGATGCTCCTGCTCTTGCGACAGCACACGACGAATCTTGAGAATCTGTGGCCCGGCAAGCGCTTTCAGGCGATCATCTGCCAGAGCCAGTGCTTTTTGCGCCAGGACTACATCACCGGTCAAAGCCAGGCGCTGATTAGCCAGCAGCAATAGATGCGCCACTTCCTGCAACAGCCAGTCGTCTCGAGCCACGCCCATCTCGGAACGGTTCTTTGCCACTATACCGGCGAGCGATTCCAGTTCTTTCTGGCGCTGGGCGCGCTCTGCAGCCTGTGCCTGGGTCAGAGCCTGCAGTTCGGAACGCAGGGCATTCCGATCATCCTCCCCCTGACGCCGAAGCGTCGCTACGGCTTCACTCACCTGGCTCTGGTGAGTGACCAACCGGTCTACATCACGGGCAACGCCGTCCAGGCGCCCCAGCTCGCGTCCAATCTCCAGTTGCCCGGCAACATGGGTGGCATACCAGGTATAGGCGCTGAGCGCGCCACCGCCCACCGCCAGGATCAGGGCCAGCGGCGCTACCCACCCCGTGTGCGCCACGGGTATCTGGCCCACCCCTGAAGTAGTGGGTGAATCATCCGCCAGTTCGCTGGCATCGGACTTCGCGTCGATGGGTTCGGCCGGGGGCTGCGCGTCGGAACCCTCTTGTTCAGGTGGGAATTTGTCTGTCACTCAGATACCTCGTTAATCGGATTCACCGTGGGGGCGCCCTGCCCGCCATCGGCTGGCCGCCTCGACCAGAGCTGGCATGCTGGCATTGTCTGCCACCTCGATTGTGCCTGTAAAACCCAGCGACCGGCAGTGGGTCGAAATGCGTTCGCTTGATACCACCAGGGCAGTTTCTCCCAGCAGTGTGTCAGCGTTGCCAGCCAGAATTGACCACAGGTGATCAGCTGCGCTGGCGCTGGTCAGCAGCACCACATCGAAACCCGTATCACGCCAACGCTCCATTACCTTAACATCGACCCGGTCTGGCCTGGTGCGCCGATAGCATGGCAGGTGCGACACAGTAGCGCCGCGTTGGGCCAGAGTCTGGGCAAGAGTCTCCCGCCCTGCCAGACCGCGGATAATCAGTACGCTCAAACCTCTGATGTTCTGCAAGGCCGGCAATGCCAGCAATGCCTCGCTGTCATAGCGCCCTTGTGGCACGCCATCGACGCCAGCACCTCTTGAGGCAAGTTGCCTGGCAGTACCCGGGCCAATAGCAAATACCAACGTGTGTACAGATAAGACCAAACTGCGGCGCTGCAGCAGATCGAAGCCAAAACTGACGGCGTTAGGGCTCACAAAGATAGTCATATCGGCCTGGCTCAGTTTTTTAAGACCCTCGATTACCGCCGTATCATTATCAGGCAGCGGTTCGATCTTGGTCACAGGGAAACGAACCGCCTCTCCTCCCGCGACCTCGATGAGATCGCATAATTCGCGCGACTGGTGTGGAGCCCGGGTGACTACAACTGACACCCCATCGAGATCAGGCATTGGCAAATTCTTGCAGCAACGCTTTTGCGCCCTGGCCGAGAAGATCATCCGCCAGTGTATGACCGATGGCTTCGGCCTCGCTAACCAGACCTTTTGCACTTGCGAACAGAATGTTTGATCCATCCGGGCGACCCACCAGGCCACGCAGGCGCAATTGCTCGCCCTCAATCTCGGCAAAAGCGCCGATTGGCAGGTGGCAGCCGCCGCCAAGATGCACATTGGCTGCACGCTCAGCAGTGATTCGTGCATGGGTGGGTGCGTGATCCAGCGGCGCCAGCAAAGACGTCGTTTTGGCATCATCGGCACGGCACTGAACCCCGACAGCACCCTGACCCACAGCCGGCAACATGATGCCAGTGGGAATCCTCTGGCGGATTCGCCCTGCCATCTGCAGGCGCAGCAGTCCGGCGGCTGCGAGAATAATGGCATCAAAATCTCCGTCGTCCAAGCGCTGCAGCCGCCGGTTTACATTGCCTCGAAGGTTTTCAACTTTGAGCTGTGGAAAACGGTAACGCAAAAGCGATTGGCGACGCAGGCTGCAGGTACCGACCACAGCGCCGTCAGGTAATTCACGCAAATCACCAAAACGCGTCGATACCAGAGCGTCATGTGGATCTTCACGCTCACAGATGACCGGGATATGCAGGCCGTCGGGTTCAGTCACCGTCACGTCCTTCATCGAGTGCACCGCGAGATCTATCCGGCCGTCCAAAAGGGCCTGCTCCAACTCTTTGAGAAACAACCCCTTGCCGCCCTTTTCCGCCAACGGCACATCCAGCGTGCGATCACCCTCGGTCGTGATCCCAACCAGTTCAATATGCAAGCCACTATGGGCTCGTAAAAGTGCATCGCGCACAAAAACTGCCTGCCACATGGCAAGATCGCTTCGCCGGGTACCTATCCTTAGCGTCGTCATCTGGTGTTCATTAATACGGCATTGCGACATAAACTGACGTGGTCAGGCAATCCTAGCGCTCGCGCTGGGATACGTCCATTGAGGTAAGTCAGTCCTGAGCCAAACAGACCCCAAAAAAGATACTTTCAGACTACCGGCGAGGCAAGCGTTCCCGAGCGAATAAACGAAGCTATCCAGTCAAACACCCGGGCACCGTCAACCTCGATCGACAGTGAGTCAATCCCCTCGGCAATACGCTCGGCAGGAATAATGCTTCGACGCATCTCCATTAATGCGCGTGAATACGCGGTGGTGAATTCCGGATGACCCTGGATTCCCAGCATACTGCCCGAGACAGTAATAATGCTGTTGGGACAGAAATCGTTGCCTGCAATCAACTCCGCACCCTCGGGCAGCGCAGTCACCTGCTCGCGGTGGCTGACCACCAGATTAACAGTTGGGGCCACCCCATCCATCCACGGCATCCGTTGGAACACAGCACTCTGGGCAACCCCCACGCCCCAGCCCTTGGTGGATATTTCGACCTTACCGCCTAGAGCGCACGCCATCATCTGCATGCCATAGCAGATACCAACAAAAGGAATATCGGTTTTTGCGACCCGTGCAACAAAATCACATAAAGCGTGAGTCCAGTCACTTTCATCATTAACGCTGTCACGCGAGCCCGTAGTGATCCAGGCATCGCAATCGTCAGGTTCGGGTATCTCGCCATCGAACACCCGCCAGGTTCGACACGCCAGTGCCGCATCCGAATCCGTGAGCATTTGCGCGATCATGTCGTTGTAATCGACAAATGCATCGCGCAGATTCTCTGGCACCTCGCCACATTGCAAAATGCCGACGGTCAGTTTTTTATTATCTCCACTATTCATGCACCTGCTTCCAGGTTGCCATTTAGAGCGCGCAAGAAAAGCGCCTGGTATTCACTGGCGCTAAATGGCAGCGGGTTGGTTCCGCTCGAAGGATCCGCCTTGGCCATCTCGCCAATACGCTCGGCGTCGCTATCGTCAATGCCTAATGCCGCGAGGTCAGGTGCAATCTGCAGAGTCTCGCGCAACTGGAGTATCCAATCCAAAAAAGTGTCAAAACCGGGGTTGGCTATGCCTATGGCGCGAGCAAGGCGGGTAATGCGTTCCTCAATCACCAAGCGATTTGCCTGCAGAACATAGGGCATCAGTACCGCGTTGAGCGTACCGTGGTGTGCGTTATACAAAGCGCCCAACGGGTGAGCCAGCGCATGCATGGCACCGAGGCCACGCTGAAAAGCGGTCGCCCCCATGGTAGATGCCACCAGCATCTGTGTACGTGCCTCAAGATCGGATCCATCAACTACAGCCTGGGGCAAAAACTCGCGCACCAGACGTATACCTTCTATGGCGATACCTTCAGCCATCGGATGATACACCGGGGAACACCAGGCCTCCAGACTGTGAGACAACGCATCCATGCCGGTGGCGCCGGTCAACGCTGCGGGCAATCCCACGGTGACGACCGGGTCGAGGATAACGATCTTGGGCACCATCAGGGGGTGAAAAATTATTTTTTTAACCTCTCGCGCTTCATTCAGAATGACCGATGCCCGGCCCACCTCGGAACCAGTGCCGGCAGTGGTCGGCACGGCAACAATGGGTGCGATAAGAGATGCATCTGCCCGGGTCCAGTTATCACCGACATCCTCCAGATCCCACAGCGAAACACTCTGTCGCGCCATCAGCGCAATCGCCTTGCCTGCATCTAAGGCGCTGCCGCCACCCAGGGCGATCACCCCGTCATGGCTACCCTGATTGAAAGCGCTCACCCCCGCATCGACATTAGTGCCTGTTGGATTGGGCTGTATTTCGCTAAATACTTTGCACACAAGGCCCGCCTCCACGCAGGCATCACGCGCCTGATCCACCATGGGCAAAGCCGCAAGGCCCGGATCAGTTACCAGTAATGGCGAGCGCATATCAAGATCCCGACAGCACTCACCCAGTTCTGACAGGCGCTCGGCTCCTACACGGATAGCGGTCGGGTAATTCCAGTTAGCGTTCAATGAATCTTCCTCTTTTCGATTGACAGTCGGATTAAATTTTGGTTTTCAAATGAAAGGACTTGGGGCGGGTTAACTGCTCAAACCCTACGCTCGAGAGCGTGCAGCCTCGGCCCGAATGTTTCACGCCCGTCCAGGCCAGCGCCGGGTCCAGATAATCGCAGCGGTTCATAAACCAGGTACCCGTCTCTACCCGCGCGCCAATCTCAAGGGCTGCATTTTCATCCTGGGTAAATACCGCAGCCGTCAGGCCGTAGGCGCTGTCGTTCATAAGCGCTATGGCCTCATCATCTCCTGTGACAGCCTGAATGCCGACCACCGGTCCAAAAGACTCCTCCGTCATCACCTGCATGCTGTGGTCTACCTGCGTCAATAGCTGCGGCGCAAGATATGGTGTACCGGGTGCGTCTTTGATGAACGATGCCGGGTCAATATGCGCTTTGGCTCCAGACGCAACCGCCTGCGCCACCTGAGTGCGAACAAAATCGGCAGCCGATGATTTGACCAGTGGGCCCAAAGTGGTTTGCGGATCATCTGGGGACCCCAGCACATAAGCTGATACCGCCTTAACAGCGCCGGCGACAAACTCATCAAATACCGATTCATCCACGTAAACCCGCTCAATACCGCAGCACGATTGCCCGGAATTAAAAAATGCACCATCAACAACCGTTTCAATCGCATGCGGCAGATCGGCATCGGCACGAACGTAGGCAGGGTCTTTACCGCCCAGCTCCAGACCAACGCCCTTGAAGAGGCCGGTTGTACAGCGCTCAACCATCTCACCCCCCGGGACCGAGCCGGTGAACGCGACAAAGCCGATCTCTGGCGCGCCAATCAGTTTTTCGGTGCTGGCATGATCCAGATGCAGAAACTGAAAAACCCCCTCCGGTATTCCCGCCTCGGTAAATACCTGGACAAAACGCTCGGCACAAAGCGGGGTCTGCGCCGAATGTTTGAGAATCACCGTATTGCCACTCAGCAGGGCCGGCACCACCACATTGACTGCAGTCAGGTAAGGGTAATTCCACGGCGCAATAACCAGAACCTGGCCCACCGGATCACGGCAAATAAACCGGTTAAACCCGTCTTTGGGCTCTGGTCGGATCGGGCGCAGTGCCTCGGGCGCGATGGCAGCCATGTGCCGCGCCCGCTCCTCAAACCCCGCGATCTCGCCTGGCGCAAAGCGGATCGGCCTACCCATCTGCCAGGTCAGCTCGAGGGAGAGTTCGGCTTCCATAGAGATAAAAATATCGACTGCGCGGTTGACCAGTTCTGAGCGCTGCTGAATTGACCAGTCTCGCCAGGCCAAGGTTGCCTGGCTCGCCTTTTCCAGTGCGTTGGCAATCCGGGCAGCATCAGCGTAGGGGCGCTCCACGTAAACCTGGCTGTCAACAGGAGAGATTACAGATAAATGATTCATATAAGTTTGTTTCCGAGCGGGATTACAGGAGCCGATAGTGCGATGTCACCACGGCGGTGTTTCGAGCAAAACATCAGATAATCTCGAAATACCGATCCATTTCCCAGTCTGTGATGTGTTTTCGAAACTCGCGTTCTTCCCATTCACGGGTCGCCGCATAATGCGACACAAACTCTTCACCAAAGATCACTTTTGCCGCCTGCGAAGTCTGCAATCGCTGTGCAGCTTCGGTAAGAGTCGCCGGTAACTGGTGCTTGCGTGGAAAGCGATGATCGTAGGCATTGCCCACCACCGCCTTGCCGGGCTCAATTTGGTTTTCTATTCCCCAAAGCCCAGAACCAATGGCTGCGGCCAACGCGATATGCGGATTGATGTCCGCCGCAGCAATCCGATACTCGACTCTTTGGGCGCTTGGCTTGCCCAGTATGGCCCGTAATGCACAGGTCCGGTTTTCAATCCCCCAACTGGCCGCTGTGGGCGCCCAAAAACCGGGAATGAGCCGGGTAAAGCTGTTAACGGTAGGCGCAATCATGCAAAGCAACTCGGGCATCAGCGCCTGCTGGCCGCCGATAAAGTGGCGCATGGTCTTAGAGATGCCGTGCTCAACCGCTGAATCAACAAACACGGAGGCGCCGTCATCGTCCGCCAGGGAAATATGGATATGGCCACTCTGGCCTGGCCAGTCTGGTGACCACTTGGCCATGAAAGTCGCCATCCAATCCTGGCGCTGCGCCAGCACCTTGGTGTAGGTCTTGAACAGTGCAGCGCGATCTGCCGCAGCGAGGGCATCACTGTGGCAGATAGCCGCCTCGAGAACACCCGGGCCAGTCTCTGTATGCAGCCCCTCGAGGGGAAAATCCATCTCGACCGATAATTGCAGCAGATCCTCGTAAAACTCTGAGAATACCGAATTGCGCAACATCGAATAACCGAAAGCTCCAGGCGAGATATTCTTCAGGTTGCGAAAGTTTTTCTCGCGTGCGCTATGTGGCGTTTCTTCAAAGAGAAAGAATTCAAATTCACAGGCAGCGGTCGCGTTAAATCCGAGTTCTTTGCCATGGCGCAACACCCGTCGCAACAAGCCACGTGGGCAAACTGATTCCGTGGGAGGTGCAAACTCTGCCAGAAACAGTAAAGATCTTTCTTCCAGAGGTAACTCACGGCAACTCTCGGGAATAATTCTGACCTTGGCATCGCCATAACCGGTATGCCAGCCAGTGACGCTGACGTTGTCGTAAAGCTGGTCGCTGGAATCCCAGCCAAGTACCACGTCACAAAAGCCGAAACCCCCATCCAGCGCTGACAGAAACTTATCGCGCTGCATATACTTGCCGCGCATCACACCGTCTATATCAAACAATCCAACCTTGACGTAGTCGAGCTCCCTTTCACGGACGATCTGCCGGGCATCATCAATCGTACGAACTTCTCTTGTTTTCACAGCAGTTTCCTTGTCATCCTTGTGATTCAGGCATACCCATTGGCCGATTCCCACTGACGGCCTGGAACTTAAAAGTCAATGCCTGCCATATCGCATGTTTATCATGTTGTGTCGACGCGACGTGTAAAATGGAGCGGGTGATGGGAATCGAACCCACGTCATCAGCTTGGGAAGCTGAGATTCTACCGTTGAACTACACCCGCTACACTGGCTCGCGCCAAGATTATCATCGGCTGGCATACTTCGGCCAGACCTCATTCTCAAGCCAGAGTCCAATCCTCGTTCCGGCAGTATTGTCAGATTTGTGACATAGGCGTCTTTGGCTTGTTTGTGCTAAAACTTTTGAGATCAGACCAGATGCAGACAGAATTCCCACTCCAGAGAAAACTGAAATGGCCTGCGGCCTGCTGATGAGGCAGGCTAATACCAAGAGCCGACCTGTGCGCAGTTTTGTGCGCCGCGAAGGGCGGATGACCACAGCGCAGAAACGGGCACTGACTGATCTATGGGCGATCTACGGCATCGATGATGACGCTGCCCCCGTAAACGAACATCTCTTTGGAGCCCCACGCGATCTGACGTTGGAAATTGGCTTTGGCGATGGCGATACTCTTGTGACCATGGCATCAGAAGAGCCTGAAAGGGGCTTTATCGGCATTGATCCGCACCGGCCAGGGGCCGGACGCACGCTGCTGCAACTGGAGCGCGCGAGCATCGACAATGTACGGATGATTATTGGAGATGGTGCGCAACTATTGCCGCAACTGATTACATCAGCGTCACTGGCCCGTGTGCTGGTATTGTTTCCAGACCCC
>Ga0207990_1001622_pt1 | contig 11278 bp, 8 predicted proteins | sample ETNtaG_8_FD_185780 | JGI IMG/M metagenome (GOLD analysis project Ga0207990, IMG submission 185780) | Marine microbial and viral communities from oxygen minimum zone, Eastern Pacific Ocean - ETNP201406SV75 (SPAdes) (version 2) | ecosystem: Environmental > Aquatic > Marine > Oceanic ...
GGTCATGGATAAGCTGACTGGCCGGGACGCCGACATCTGCGTGCTGGCAGGGTACATGTTGATCGTCGGCGGCAAGATGTGCCGCCAGTACCCTTTGCTAAACCTTCACCCAGCCCTCCCCGACGGACCTATCGGCACCTGGCGGGAAGTTGTCTGGAAGTTGATTGAAAATCGGGCTGCCAAGACGGGCGCCATGGTCCATCTGGCCACCGAAGAAGTGGACCGGGGCCCCGTTGTTTCCCACGTGTCGGTGCCCATCACCGGGCCCGGATTCGACCGGCATTGGGAATCGCTGAAGGGGCAAGACCTGGAAGTGATCAAGAAAACCGAGGGGGAAGACTTCGCCCTCTTCCAGGCCATCCGTAGGGAACAATATCGCAGGGAGCCGTATCTATTGTTCGAGACCTTGCGAGCGGTTAGCCAAGGAGAGATCAAAGTCTCTGGGGGACAAGTACTGGACGCGTCCGGGGCGCCATTATCCGCCTCTATGCCCAATGGACTCTGTCTGGACCGTCAAATCGCCCAAGCGATAGCCTAAACTCTGATTGAAGACCCGGCTAAGAAAGAAGGCTAAGCCGACTTCTTTATCGGATGGGGCGGAAGTTCGATCTCCCGTCCGTCCTCGGCGAACATGCTAGGAGCAGCATTTCCTTCGATCGCATCACGGTCCACTACGCAGCGGACAACTTCGTCCAAAGACGGCAGGTCGTACATCACGTCCAAAAGTGTGTCTTCGATGACGTACCGCAAACAGCGTGCGCCGGTCTGGTGCTCTAACGCCCGTTCTGCCGCTGCTTCTAAGGCCTCTGCGGTGAATTCCAATTCAACGTCGTCCATCTTGAACAGATGTTGATACTGTTTCACGATGGCGTTCTTAGGCTCCGTGAGCACCCGGATCAACGAATCTTTGTCGAGAGATTTCAGGCCCACGGTCACCGGCAACCTTCCCACCATCTCAGGGATGAAGCCATACCCTAGAAGGTCTTCGGGGATCACCTGGGTCAGCGCGCTTCCGTCCAGTTCCACGCCGTCTCGTCCGCCGGCCAAGAACCCCATTTGGGATGATCCGGCCCCAAGCCGATTGGCGACGATCTCTTCCAGGCCATCGAACGCGCCGCCGCAGATGAACAGGATGTGACGGGTGTCGATCTGGAGGAATTCCTGGTGGGGATGTTTGCGGCCGCCCTGGGGTGGCACGTTTGCGACGCAGCCCTCAACTATCTTCAGCAACTCTTGCTGAACGCCCTCGCCAGAAACGTCGCGGGTGATGGACCGGTTCAGGCCCTCTTTCCGCGCGATTTTATCCAATTCGTCGATGTAGATAATGCCATGCTCGGCGCGGTTCACATCCCAGTCTGCCGCCTGGATCAGCCTGAGGAGGATATTCTCGACATCCTCGCCAACGTACCCGGACTCAGTTAGGGATGTGGCGTCACACACTGCAAAGGGGACGTCCAGGGTGCGGGCCAAGGTTTCGGCCAAGAGGGTCTTGCCGCAGCCGGTGGGGCCAACGAGTAAGATGTTGGTCTTCTGGAGTTCGACATCGGAACCGCTGCGTTGGTGCCCATTCCAGATGCGTTTAAAGTGATTGTAGACCGCTACGCTGAGGACCTTTTTCGCTTTCTCCTGGCCAACCACGTAGGTGTCCAGGTTGGAATAGATCTCTCGCGGGGCCAGCGGTTTGGCCGGTTCGAACTTTTTGGGCGGCGGAGGAGTCTCCTCTTCCACCACCTGACCAAGCACCCGGATGCAGTCGTAGCAGACCGCCGCCTTGCCTTCGCCGGCAATCACCATGTCCGAACGAGGCTGGGGTTTCTCACAGAACGAACACCGCGAAAGCTTGGTCCCACTTCTTCCGTTTGCCACACTCACCCCTCAAACCCTACACAGATCCATTTTGTTGTTTGCCGTTTAGGAATCTTTTTCTTCGATCCCCGCTGAACCAAGAATTTCGTCAACCAAAGAATACTCAACCGCCTGCTCGGCAGTGAGGTAGTAGTCGCGGTCGGTGTCCCGGGCGATCTTGTCGTAGGTCTGACCGGTGTTCTCCGACAGCATTGTGCGGATCTTGTCCTGCAGCCGGATGATCTCCCGGGCCGCGATCTCGATGTCTGTAGCCTGACCCTGAGCGCCGCCCATGGGTTGATGCATGTGGACCGTAGAATTGGGCAGCACGTAGCGCTTGCCCTTTTCCCCGCCCGAGAGAAGGATGGTGGCCATGCTGGCCGCCATGCCGATGCAGATCGTCGAGACTTCCGACTTAATCAGGTGCATGGTGTCGTAGATCGCCAAGCCGGCGCTTATTACGCCGCCGGGGCTGTTGATGTAGAGGTTGATGCCCTTGTCCGGGTCTTCCCTTTCAAGGAATAGGAGTTGGGCAATGATCAGGTTTGCCACCTGGTCATTGATGGGCGTTCCCAGGAATATGATCCGCTCTTTCAGTAGAAGGGAATATATATCGAATGCCCGTTCGCCCCTCGGGCTGGTCTCGATGACCATAGGCACGATTGATTGTGGTACGAATAGTCCGTTGGCGTTGGGAAGGTCTTGCATCGACGTGTGCTCCTTATTCTGTTGCTTATTCGGCCGGTGAAGATTCCTCTTCCGGTTCGGTTTCTTGATTTGTTTCTTCAGGTTCCGCGATGGCTGTGGCGGCGGATTCCCCACCCTGGGTAATCTCCACCAACCGGGCCATTATCTTCCGGTTCATCAGGGACGACCGGACCGACTCTTTGGCGTTCTCCGTGTTCAGTGCCTGCCTCATAGCCGTTTCTGATTCGCCTCCGGTGGACGATATCAAGTTGGTGATCTCGCCTTCTACGTCTTCGTCGGAGATTTCGATATTCTCCAGATCGGCCAGCTTTCGCAGCACCAACATTGTGTTCAGCCGCTCTTCGGCCTGAGGCTTCATCTGCTCCCTAAGTTCATCCTCAGTCTGGCCTGAATAACTAAGGTAGAGCTCCATGTCTATCTGCTGGTTGCGCAGGGACCTTTCGCGCTCCTCGTACATTAAATCCAATTCACGTCGGTAGACCAGTTTTGAGGCCTCGATTTTGGCCAGCTTTTTGAGCTCTTCGAGGCTGGACGCCTCCAGACGCCGGGTTTCATTCACCTCAGCTTCGTCGATGAGACGCTGCCGCACGAAGTCAGTGAGGGCTTCCAGACTCTCGTAACCATCGCGGACGCCCTTGGCGAATTCGTCGTCCAGCTCTGGCAGATTTTTCTCTTTAATGGCCAGAACTTCTACGTTGAACCTGCACTCTTTGCCGGCGTAGTTCTCCTGGGGGTAATCGTCGGGAACGGACAGCGTGAATTCCTTGTTCTGTTCTTCGGCCATGCCCTCCAGATAAACGGAGAAGCCGGGGAAGGGCATGTTGTTGTCCATGGCGGGGATGTAATCGATGCCGTTGTCATCGATGACTTCTTCGCCCTCGATGGATCCTTTGACGTTCATAGTAACCAGGTCGCCAAAGGCCAGCGGGCGTTCCACCGGTTCCCAGGGTGCCGACTCGAACCGCAGGTCTTCCAGCACGTGGTCCACCTGGTCGCCGGTGACTTCAACCGTTTCCCGCTCCAGGCGGATGGCCTGGAACTCGCCCAGCTCCACCACTGGCTCAAGGGGCACCACGGCTTTGAACGACACGGGGGCCATGTCGATAACTTCCAACTGGGGTTCCATGAAAGCCTGGATGTCTTCGTCCTTCAACACCTGGTCCAAAGACTCGGGAATCATGAATTCAAGCGCTTCGTGGACCAGAGCTTCCCGGCCCATGTGGTTCTCAACAACCGCCCGGGGGGCTTTGCCGGGGCGAAACCCGGGGATGCGGACGCGGCTGGCGACTCTTCTATACGACCGGTTGAGAAAGGGTTCCTCGTCGTCGGAATCCATGGATATGGTTAGGGTGACCTCTGTGGTTGTGACCGAGTCCTTAGTGACGTTCAACGCCTTTCCTCTCCGTAATATGCCTTGGCCGAGTGTGAAACGGCCATCAGATTCGAGTGGTTGATCTAGAGATCAAATGCCGGGCGCAGCGGTGGCCTTTTGGTGTGTTCGGGTAGACACGATTATAACATACCTTCCTTTCGGCACTCTCCATAATCAGCGTACAAAACGGACGCCGAATCTCATGGCCCGGCAGGGCCGGGGTCAGGCCCGTCAACTGCCTTGGGCCGGGCGTGGTCCCTTGGCTATTTCTTAGATTTTGACCAAAAATGACATAAGTTTAATATTAGATTAAAACTCACACCAAATTTCATTGACGGTTATGTTTACAAGTTGGTACTGTCAGTTGCAGTCGCATCGGCTAAACGGTAGCCGGGCGGCGGGGTCTACGGGTCAACTCCATGGATTCAAGCGCATTTCGGCCGGATTTACTGATGTGGATGTTGCCAGAAAGAAGTGATGTGACCGCCTCGATAAATGGGGCGGACGGGAGCGCCGGTGGCACAAGCAACCCTGACAAGACCAGAGGAACTGTCCCAAGAGCGACCAAGCTCTTGGCTAACGGAGTTTATGGACGAAACTGGTCATACATCCGATAGAGACCTAGCGATCTCTCACCAGCCGGTCCTTCTGATGGAGACAGTCCATCGGTTGATGCTGCAAGAGGGCGGAGTCTATGTGGACGGCACCACCGGAGAAGGAGGCCATGCCCAGGCCATACTCCAAGCCGACCCACAGGTGAAAGCCGTGCTGGGAATCGACTGGGACTCCCGCTCCTTACAGACCGCCCAGTCCAGGTTGGCAGAGTTCGCCGGCCGGTTTATGCCCGCTCCGGGCAACTACGCCGACATGGTTGAACTAGCAGCGGAACAGAAGATCTGTGAGGTCAACGGCATCTTGTTGGACCTGGGGTTCTCTTCCCGCCAAGTGGAAACCCTCGGCTACGGACTGAGTTTCCAGACCGACGAACTGCTGGATATGCGATACGACCCAGATGGAGACCTGACCGCCGAAGAGATAGTAAACACTTACGACGAACGAGAACTAGGTCAGTTGATCCGGCGCTACGGGGAAGAACCTCAGGGCATGAGCATCGCCAGAGCTATCATCAAAGAGCGGCCCGTGACGACCACCGGCCAGTTGGCTTCCATAGTAGGTGGGCTCTTGGGGCGTCAACCCGGCCAAAGGGTCAATCCGGCCACCAAGACATTTCAGGCGCTGCGCATCGAAGTCAACGATGAGCTCTCCAATGTGGAGCGCGGACTTGACGCTGCAATCGGCCTGCTGGCAGTCGAAGGCCGATTGGCAGTGATCAGTTATCACAGCCTGGAAGACAGGATTATCAAATCGTTTTTTAACAGCGAGGCAGCCACTTGCGTCTGCCCTCCCCGTTTGCCGGTATGTGTCTGCTGTCAGACGCCCCGTATCAGGATCATCAACCGACGGGTAATCAAACCGTCCGACGAAGAAGTCCAATCCAACCCGCGAAGCCGCAGCGCCAAACTGCGGGTGGTCGAGCGGATCTAGTCCGGCTATCAAACAGGAATATTACGGGTGATCAAGCGGACCTAGCCCGTCGGTCAAACGGCAAGAATAAGGAAGGTGACAGGTTGGCAAGAGACACGTTTTATACAGCGGTCGACATCGGCACTGATAAAGTTACCTCCATCATGGCCCGTGTGGGTACCGAGGGAGAACTCAAGGTGCTGGGCACTGGAGTTGTAACCTCCCAGGGTATGCAGAGGGGCCGGATCGAGAACATCGAAGAAGTCCAAGAGACGGTCCGAGCCGCCATGGAAGAGGCCCAGCGGTATGTCGGGAACGGTGCGCCCTCTGGTGTGTATACCAGTGTCACCGGGACTCACCTGAGTTCACTGAACACCAAAGAAGTGGTGGACAACCCCGATGACGTGGGCGACATCTCCGGCAAATTGCTAGACCGTTTGCTGCGGGGATCCTTCCCCGACGTAGGCCCGAACCAAGAAGTCCTGCACGTGATTCCCATGGGCTATCACGTCGATGGCATGTCAGGCATCCGCAATCCGGTAGGCCTGCACGGCAACCTGGTTGAAGTGGAAGCCCACGTGGTAATGGGCGAGTCCGTGGCCCTGAAGAACACCACCAAGGTGATCGAGGCCAACAAAGCAACCGTGAAGCAGATGGTGCTCCATTCTCTGGCATCCGCCGAAGCGACCCTGAGCGGCGACGAGCGGGAGATGGGTGTTGTGTTGGTCGATATCGGCGGCGGGACCACTGACATCGTCATCTATCGTCAGGGCCAGCCCTGGTACTCGGCAGTGATCCCGCTGGGTGGAAGTCAGCTGACGCGGGACCTCTCAGTAGCCCTGAAAACGCCGCTATATATGACCGAAGAGATGAAAATCAAATGGGGCAGCGTGATGCCCGAGCTGGTCGCGGCCGAAGAAGAAGTCGTGATTCCCAGTTTCCAGGGACAGCCCAAGCATTCCCTGTCCCGTCGCATCTTGTGCTCGCCGCTGCATGACAGGATGTTGGAACTTATAAAGTTGATCGTATTGAAAGTGAGACAGTCCGGACTCAGAGAACTCCCCACCGGTGGCCTGGTGCTGACCGGAGGAGGGTCCGAGATGACCGGGCTGGCGGACCTGGTCCAGAAAACCCTGGGGGGATCAGTCCGAATAGCTTATCCGGAGGGTATTGCTGGTCTGCCGGCACAGCTTAGAAAACCGGCCTTCTCGGCCGCTGTTGGGCTGCTCCTCTGGGGAATAAAACACCAGGGCGAAACACGGTCTTCCTTGAATGGAGGCCGATCGATAATGGGTAGCAAATCTTGGCGATGGGGGTTGGGCAGGAAAAAAGCAACCGCAACGAGGTAGCGCCACATTAGTCGCCGTCGCCTAATACTTGCGCCGGCGCTCCGGGAATCGCCCGGATATAGGCCCAGTAAGATCGGCCAAATGACCAAAAGGGGCCCGTCAGAGGCTCCATACACTAATCAAATGTGAAGATGGGAGGACCTAGAATGGTACAAGACAACTCGGCAGCCTGGGAGCCCGCCAAAGACGCAGGGAATGTCTTTGATATGGTTCAGGAGATCAACGCAGGCTCCCCCAATATCAAAGTTATGGGGATCGGCGGCGGCGGCGGTAACGCCGTAAGCCGCATGTTCAAAGACAAACTGCCCGTGGTCGAGTATTTCAGCGTGAATACCGACGCCCAGCACCTGTTCCGCTGTGACGTTTCTCACCGCCTGGCTATCGGCCAGAACCTGACCAGAGGCCTGGGTTCCGGTGCCAATCCCGACCTGGGACGGCAAGCAGCCGAAGAGAGCCGCCACGACATCGAGAAAGCGCTTGAAGGCGCAGACATGGTCTTCTTGGCCGTGGGCATGGGTGGCGGGACCGGCACCGGCGCCGCTCCGGTGATCGCTCAGATCGCCAAAGAGTCAGGCGCTTTGACCGTGGCCGTGGTGAGCCGCCCCTTCTCCTTTGAAGCCAATATGCGGAAGAAGAATGCTGAAGAGGGCATCGCCCGGCTGAAAGACCAGGTTGATACCTTGATCGTGATCGATAACGACCGGCTGCTGCAGCTAAACTCCCAGGGTGAGCAGACCTACACCTGGGAAGACGCTCTGAAGATGGCCGACTCCGTTCTACAACAAGGCATCCAAGCGATCGCTGAAGTGGTGACCGTCCCCGGCGAGATCAACGTTGACTTCGCTGATGTCCGCACCATCTTGAACAACGCCGGTCCAGCCTGGTTGGCCATCGGCCGGGGCAAGGGCGAGAACCGGGCAGTGGATGCGGCGCGCCAGGCGACCAAGAGCCCCCTCTTGGATATCTCCATGGACGGAGCCAAGCGGATTCTCTTCGTCATCTCCGGCGGACCGACCCTGACCCTTCAGGAAGTCCAGGACGCCGCAAAGGTGATCCAAGACATGTCCGACCCCGACGCCAACATCATCTTCGGCACCTGCCGGGATGCCAAGCTGGACGATGAAGTCAAGATCACCATGGTTGCCGCGTCGTTCCCGGTCATGGCCGAGAACCAGCAGCTACGTGAGGACGAACTGGAACGGTTGCTCCAAGACGTCGTCCCGCAAACGGAAGAAGAATTGGATGTGCCGAGCTTCCTGCGGCGCCAGTCCGGTAACAAAAACCGGGGCTTTTTCCGCTAAAATCCGTCCGTGACTCAAAGGCTCCCGGAATCACCGGACATGCTAAGGTAGAAAAACGGAACCGCTACATCAGTGGTGGTGTCGCACCGGGCCGGGAGCCCATCAAAAACAGAGTAATGTTCTCGGAAGCCTAAACGCACTACTCTCCTTTATATACAGCACCCAATCAGGCGCCGGGAATCATCTTTCGACCGCTCTCCTTAATCGGAGAGCGGTCTTTTTCTGTGTTTTGAATTCTCGTGGAGCACCAAACGGCAGGCATGTTACGAATAACGATGGGGATTGACAAGTTAATTATCGGTATTTACACTCAAGGCACTATAGATAGTAGGTTTAGTTAACAATAACACTATATCTAGTATTTAAAACGAATTTAAAGAAAGTATAAAAAAGCAACCAAAGAATGCACTGCCCATTTTGCGGCCACCCCCATTCCAAAGTCACCGACTCCCGGGTGGTGGAGAGCGGGATCCGGCGACGGCGTGAGTGCCAGAGCTGCGAACTACGGTTCACGACCTACGAAAGAGTCCAAGCCGCTCCTCTGATGGTGTCCAAACAAGACAACCGGAGAGAGGAGTTCAACCGTGAAAAACTTATATCAGGAATCAGGAAAGCGTGCACCAAGAGACCGGTGGCCTCTCGGACGGTGGACAAGATGGTCGAGGACATAGAGGCCGAATTACAACATCTAGGAAATGCGGAGGTATCAACCACGACGCTGGGCACCTTGGTGATGGAAAGGCTCCGCGAACTGGATCGGGTGGCTTACATCCGTTACGCCAGCGTCTACCGAGCCTTCCAGGACATAGAGAGTTTCGAGGACGCGGTCCGGGACCTGCGGGATGATGCACAGTTGCCCCTACTGGACATGCCGCCGGTCCTGCCCAAGAAAAAGCGCAGGCGGGCGGTTGAACCGGAAGCACAGTTCCACCCAACTCAGAGGCCCGCTCCAAGGAAGCCCTCAGGCAAGGAAGACGCTGGAGAAAAGGACACGGACGGCCGGGAGACCGGCAGTTCTCAACCGGGCCTGATTAATCAGGGATAGATATACACTATGAAGCACTATTCGAACATTCCACCCAAGGAGGCCCAGAGATGAACAGAAGCTTACAGTATTCAGCCCTGACCAGACTATTGACCCTGAACAACCAGGTCCATGACCTGGAGAACGAGATGTTGGCGGAGTCAGTCCCTGTTGGCGCCAGGGGCGCTATGATCGCGGCCCAGATGGCTTCGGGAAGCCGTATCGCGGAGATCCAAGAAGAGATCGGCCGGACCACCCGCGCGAGCCTGGCCACCTGTTGGCTCGGCAACTCGGATGACGAGGACGAGGAATACGGACTTTAATCTCTTCCTTATATAAAGGGAGGTTCCGATAGATCGGGACATCTATGGGATGTGTTTAGGATAGTGTGATGATTTGGGGGCGTCCCATAAATCGGGACGCCCCCCCTTTGATTAAAAGCCCTTGCGGCAACCGCCCGCCAGCCCCAGACCCACTGGAAAATGGACGACCTACCCCCTTCTTCTCCCGAATTTTAAAATAACTCAGCCGCTGATTTTCCTCCAAATTCCCCGCACATACCGCTCCCAAAAACCCCGGAACCAACCCTCCGATTTTGGTGTTTTCGGCCTATATTTTTCCTCGAAATTCTATTGACTTCCCCCAAACCCGGAAGTAGAATTCGCCTACTACGCTTTGTAGTTCGGGAAACACAAACCACATCATGTTGTGGTATGTGACATAACCTAGACCCCTATATGTGGTATGTTGTAGACAGTATTTAACACTGGGACACCTTCGCTGGAACCAGTTGTCGATTCCCTGCCTGGACTGACAATCCGATGGCGAAAATCCCGACCTCCGATGCTACAAATAAAGGACAGTTTTGGGGCGGGGTCGACCCACTGTCCATCTCCTTCTGACATTAAAGAGGAACATCGAAATGACCGCCACTCATCAAGGACTAGGAACGCAATCCGAGACCAACCTAAGTATCCAGGAAAGACGCCAACGCATCGCGACGGCTCTTGAAGCCGCTGGTATAGCCCAGCAGACCAACGAACGCGCCACGGAGCTGACCACCAACGCCAACGTGGTGTTGGAGAGGCGTTATTTTTCCAAGGACCGTGAGGGCAACATCCTGGAAGACTTGGTGGGCATGTTCCGACGAGTGGCCAAGAATTTGTCCGAAGCGGACATGAACTACGGCGCCACCGAGGCAGAGCGAAAAGCCACCGAGGACAAATTCTTCATGGCCATGCGGCGTCTGGAACTTCTGCCCAATTCCCCTACGTTAATGAATGCCGGACGGGAACTCCAGCAGCTATCGGCGTGTTTCGTGCTGCCCATTGACGATAATCTGGGGTCCATCTTCGACAAGGTCAAGCAGACCGCGTTGATCCACAAGAGCGGCGGCGGGACTGGATTCTCTTTCAGCCGTCTCCGACCGGAGGGGGATGTTGTTGGTTCCACCGGCGGCATCGCCAGCGGCCCGGTCAGCTTCATAAGGGCATTCGACGCCGCCACCGACGTGGTGAAACAGGGCGGGACCCGCCGCGGTGCCAACATGGGCATCTTGAACGTCAACCATCCCGACGTCGAGAAGTTCATCAAGGCCAAGGAAGACGGCAAGAACCTGAGTAACTTCAATATATCTGTTGCCGTGAACAAAGACTTCATGGAGCGGGTCAAGGCCGATCAAGAGTATGACCTGGTTAACCCGCGCACCGGGCGGATCACCGGCCAGCGCAACGCCAAAGAAGTGTTTGACCTGCTGACCAACATGGCCTGGAAGACTGGCGACCCGGGCCTGATATTCCTGGATGTGATCAACCGAGACAACCCCAACCCCCAGTTGGGTGAGATCGAAAGCACCAACCCGTGCGGCGAGCAACCCCTACTGCCCCACGAGTCCTGCAACCTGGCGTCGATCAATGTTGCCCGGATGGTCACCATCGCCGACGGCGACACAGTAATGAACTGGGATCGGTTGGACGAAACCGTAGATATTGCCGTTCATCTGTTGGATAACGTCATCGACATGAACGACTACCCCATCCCTGAGATCGAGGAGATGAGCAAGAAGACCCGGCGCATCGGCCTTGGCGTCATGGGACTTTCCGACCTCCTTATAGAGATGGGCGTCCGGTACGACTCCGACGAGGCCCTCGAGCTC
>Ga0207990_1001624_pt1 | contig 11259 bp, 13 predicted proteins | sample ETNtaG_8_FD_185780 | JGI IMG/M metagenome (GOLD analysis project Ga0207990, IMG submission 185780) | Marine microbial and viral communities from oxygen minimum zone, Eastern Pacific Ocean - ETNP201406SV75 (SPAdes) (version 2) | ecosystem: Environmental > Aquatic > Marine > Oceanic ...
TATGGATTTGATTCAGTTTGGTTACATTCTGATGAGATGTTACTGTACGGTTGTGATAATAGAGATTTTCAACCAAATTATGATGCAATTACAACGTTATGGAAGGGACTTAAAGATCTTGGTGCTAATTTTGTTGGTACAACTCACATGACATTTTCAGCTGTTGCTGCTGATCCGAAGCTCATCAAGGATATTTCAGAAATTAACGACATGCATAAAAGTGGAAGATGGATATCAACAAATCTAGGGATTGAAACAGTTGCTCCTGATATGGTAAAAAAACACTTGGGAATAAAAGCAAAACCATTCTCTCCTGATGAATGGGGTTGGGTCGTAAGAGAAGGAGCACAAATACTTAACAAAAACCATTGGTTTCCAGCTGCCACTATAATTATTGGCTGGCCAGATGAAACTCCTGATCAAGTACAATATACAATTGATATGATGCGTGATTTTAGAGCATTTAATTTTAGAGGATTAGTGGCTCCACTACTATACCAAGATTTCAGCGAAAAAAATTCAATGCATTTTGGTAATCTCAACGAGGCACAATTCACATTATTTTGGAAATGTTGGGAAAACAACCTTCGTGTTATTAATGATATTATACCAATTATTCTTAGAAACAAAACATATGGGCCACCAATGAAGATTTTCATGTATGGTCTGATTAAAGTTGGAACATGGGCAATAATGAGATATCTGCGTGGATTGTGTAAGGACTTGTTCAACGGTAGAATGCCCGAAGAGATCATCGAGAAATATGCAAGAAGTAGATCCGTTACGGCTTCTACTTACATAAAATAATAGATTATAATTTTTCTATTGCTGCATCAGCTATAGTATTTCTTTTTGGTGACATAACTATGAAATAGTTTTTGTCTGCTCTTTCCATTGATTCAACTTTTTTGTAAGTATTAGTATTGATGTCAAATTCTAAAATTCCATTGTCTAACGAGCCCTTTGTAAAAACCATAAGAAATGTTACATCGCCTGATTGGCTCAATGGTATTATAGAACAAATATAGCCTTTGTAAGAATTGATAGGTAAATAATTTTTCATTGGTGGAGCAATAGAAGCCATATATGTGAATATTTCTTCTACGGTGCTAAATTCTTCAAATTCTACGTTCATACTGTATGAAATGCTTTAAAGTATAATAACCTAAAGACTATTTCCTATTTTTGATTTTAAACAGGATTGCTGCAGGTGCAATGAAATACATTCCGATGTTAAGAAGTATCACTCCAATTCCATATCCTAACATTTCCTCTTCAGTATCAATATCAACATAGTTTAGAATTGTTAATGATGTTAGAAGTGGAGTTATTGTTAATTTCACTAATTCTTTGAATACTGGGTTTTCTCGTTCATAGTCAGCTATTGCTGGACTGAATGAGTAGTAAAACTGATTGAATCCAGTCATGAAACTAACACCAGATTCTGTTTGTAGTACAGTGTTGTCACGAATCTCTCGCAAGAACTGGACTTGTGGTGCCATTTCAGAACCGAATGTTGCAGTAGCAATTAAACATCCACCACCACTCTTTTTTTCTTCAACTACACAAACTCCATTTTTTAGAACTGTGCCCTGACCACAAGCAGGTTGAGATGATGCATCTGCCATAGAAGGTTCCTCATCCATCATAGGTTCCTCATCCATACTAGGCTGCACTGGAGCTGGAGTTGGAGTTGGAGTTGGAGTTGAAACACTAGAACCAGTTATTCCAGTCAATTCAAATGTAGCAGTTACAACATTACTATTCCAAAAAGCAGTAACTGTATATTCACCTGCCTTGCTCATTTGACCACCAGCAACAAAAGTATGATTATAATCTCCATTTGCTTTTGGTGTTATTTGAGCAACTCCAGCAATGTTATTTTTTGAGTCCATAACACGAATTGTTATATCTGCACTCATAGTATCACTAGAGCTGTCATAATCTCTTGCAGTACCAGAAATGAAAATTGTGTCTCCAAGATCAAAAGTATCATTATTTATGTCAAGTAAAAGAGGTGGATTTACATCTCGAACTTCTTGAGAATATACAGATGGTGCACCGATCAAACAATATGAAATAATAGAAAAAGATAAAATAATTAACAAAAAATTTCCTCTAATTTTCATACCTAATAATCACAAAAAGTTTGTTAGTATTTATAGATGGAGTGAAAAAAAAATTACATTTTTGTATGAATTTTCTGTATATTTAAAAAATCAGTTAAGAAAACTATCAAGTTTGGCTAAACCATTATCAATATTTTGGAAATTTTCTTGGTTTTCTAATACTTTAGACAGATGATCAGTATCGACTGAATACAAAATATCCTCATTTTTTTCAGTTTTCTTTACAAACCCATTTTTTATGAGAAATGAAAGACTTTGATCTAATCTTACCTTATCAACAAATTTTTCTAATTCTAATGCTGTTTTTGACTCATTTCTTAATTGTGTCAAAATTTCAGCGTTATCAGGCTCAAATAATAATTCAAGAATACTGTCATCGCTAGATGAAATGCCATTAGACATATTATTGCTCTTGAATAGATAAATAATAATGCTATGAATATGATCGGATTGGGTATCAAAAATCTCAGCATGGTTTTTAATGGGGATATTTAAAATCTTGATGCTTGAGTACGCAATATGAACATATAGTAAGGATTTTAGGAAATGACATTCCTGGTGATAAAAAAATAATTGTTGGGCTTACACAAATAAGGGGTGTAGGTTACATGTTTGCTAATACTATTCTAAACACTTTGAAAATTAATCCTAATCAAAGAATGGGTCATTTATCAACTGATCATATTCAACTTATTGAAAAAATTGTAAAGGATCCACTGTCATCCGATTTTCCGTCTTGGTTTTTGAATAGAAGAAAAGATCTTGAGACTGGTGTCAACAAACATCTGGTAACATCTGATATTGCATTTACTGTCAGAAATGATATCGAACGAGAAAAAACTGTTGGAAGTTGGAGGGGTTATCGACATATGTATGGATTAAAAGTTAGAGGTCAACGTACGAGATGTACAGGTAGGAAAGGAGGAGCTGTCGGAGTTGCTAAGGGAGGTAAAATCATGCCACCACAAGCTGGTGGTGCAGGAGCTCCTGCTGCTGAAGGTGCTGCTGCTGAAGGTGCTGAAGGTACGACTGCTGAAACGCCAGCAACTGATACAAAAGGCGAAAAACCAAAAACAGAAAGTAAAGGTACTGTAGAAAAAAAGGAATCTGCAAAACCTGAAAAGAAATAGGCGAAACAAATGGGAGATCCTAAAACACCAAGAAGAGTTTGGAAAAAACCAAAACGTCCATTGAATTATGATCTTATGATGGATGAATTAAAAACTCTAGGTACATTTGGACTGAAAACTAAACGAGAATTATGGAAAGCTAATACTGAATTATCACGAGTGAGACATCAAGCTCGTATATTGCTTGCTCTAAGACAGGAAATTCGTGATGAAAAAGAACCTATACTGATTAACTCACTTTCAAAAATTGGATTAGTAAATAATGACTCTACATTAGATGATGTTTTGAATCTACAAGTTACTGATTTGTTATCACGTCGTTTACAAACTATTGTACAGAAAAAATTATACTTTAAGACACCATATCAAGCAAGGCAAGCGATTGTTCATGGACATGTAATGATAGGAGATAGTATTATTACAATTCCATCATATACTGTAAAAACTGATGAAGAGGAAAAAATACATTTGATTACTGAATCATCATATAATCAAACATTAACAAAACCAAGTTCAGATTTAGGAAGCCAAGAGACAGAAAATTTGGAGGATAATACTAATGAACAATCTAAAAATGAAGAACCTGTTGCTAAACAAGAAAGTGATAAAGAATCAACTAACGAATCGTAAGTTAAGCTTATCAGCAGACAATATCTAATTTCTTCAGAATTAAAATGTGTTCAATTATTGGTTATTCCGGATTGGAGTCTGCTGCACCTATACTTGTTAAAGGACTACAAAAGATGGAGTATAGGGGTTACGACAGTGTGGGAATTGCAACAAAATCAGGAAAGAAAATTGTGCTGAAAAAAGGTGTTGGAAAGGTTGTTGAGGTAAACAATAGTATAATGCTTGATACTCTTCCTGGAAATATTGGTATTGGACATACACGATGGGCAACACATGGTAAAGTCACGGAAAAAAATGCCCATCCACATTCAAGTAATTCTGGAAAAATTGCCATTGCCCATAATGGAATTATTGAAAACTTTGAAGAATTGAAATCTGAGTTACAGAATAAAGGATATAAATTTCAGAGTGAGACTGACACGGAAGTAATTGCTAATTTAATTCAGCTGAATTTTGATGAAACCACGGATATCAAACAGTCTATTATGAAAACAGTCAACCAATTAAAAGGGCATTATTCTTTTGTTGTGATTTTTGAAGATGGTACTCTTGTGGCAGCAAGATTTCATGAGCCTCTGATCGTTGGAGTTGGAAAAAATAGTCATTACATATCTAGTGATGTCTTGGGTTTCATAGAAAAAACAGATGATGCAATTTACGTTGATAATGAAGATTTTGTGATTGTGGATGGTTCTGGAATACATATTTTTAATTTTGATGGAACTTCAGTAAAATATCAAGTCACAAAAGTTTCAAAAGAATTTGCTGATGTTTACAAAGGAGATTTTGCTCATTATACATTAAAGGAGATTTCAGAGCAACCAGACACAATATTACGTGCTGTGGACAATAATCAAATTGAAGAGTTTGTCGATAACATCAAACAAGCAAAAAACTTGTACATTACTGGAAGTGGAACAAGTTACAATGCAGCAGAAATAGCAAAATATCTCATGTCAAAATTCGCAAAAATTAAAATAAACACATTAATTTCTAGTGAATTACCATTTTCACCAAATGAAATTGAACCTAATTCAACACTAATTACAATCTCACAAAGTGGTGAAAGTGCTGATGTGTTAGAAGCAGTGAAAATTGCTAAAGAATCAAATGCAAAGATATTATCTGTTGTGAATCTACTAAATTCATCCCTTTCACAACAATCATCATTAACAATTGGGTTAAACTGTGGACCGGAGATTGGTGTTGCAGCAACAAAAAGTTTTACATCACAATTATCTATATTATACAAAATCTGTGATCAACTATGCAATGGTTGTATAAACCCAGACTGGGAAAAAGTTTCGTCAGCCATCTCACAAATTCTATCAAATAATTCCAAAATAAAAGAAATAGCAAAAAATCTTAAAGATGTATCAGATATTTACGTTCTTGGGAGAGGAATTCACCTTCCAATTGCTAAGGAAGCTGCACTCAAACTAAAGGAACTTACATACATTCATGCTGAAGGAATACCTGCAGGTGAATTAAAACATGGTCCATTAGCTCTAATGGATTCAAATGTATATGTGATAATAATTAATCCAAATGATTCAACTTATAATGACACATTGAACAGTGCCCACGAAATCAAAGCTAGAGGTGCAAAAATTATTGGAATATCAGATAAAAAAAGTAATGTTTATGATTATTGGATTGATATACCTTCAATTGATGAGGCACTATATCCCTTAATTGAGATTATCCCAATTCAATTGCTGTCATATTACTCTGCATTAGAAAAGAAAACAGATCCTGATTATCCAAGAAATTTAGCAAAATCAGTTACTGTGAAGTAGTAATTCGTGTATACTCTTTATCAATCAACTCTAATAATTTTTTTGATGATATACCAGTTTTAAGAATTGAAGAAATCATGCTGCCACCAGCTCCAGCTCCTTCTTTTACAAATCCTTTTGAATAAGCACGCAAACCATCAAACTTCGAATCATTCAGTTTTGGATCTATCGATAATACAGGAATATCAGAAATTGATTTTACTGTATCCAATAAATTTGCATTTTTATCATCAATTATGTATGACGTAGTTCCTAATACAACCTTATTTTGATCATATCCTAACGATTTTCCTATGGCAAGAACTGCAGCCATCTGAGTCCCACCCGCAAGAATTACATTTGTAATTTTAGATGCTGTGCTTAGCATACCCGCAACGAATGGTATCATAGGATCACCCGCATTGGCTATCACATCATATGGGTCTTTAGAATCAGAACGTGCTAATGCTTTTTCAACAACTCCATTTTTTAATGATTGTGGGTTCTCTGGCATGCTTGAACTCACATGTGCATCAATTCCCAAACTTTTCAAAACAGCAAGTGCAGTAGTTGTACCACCAGGAACACTTTCACCAATTATGAGACAGTCAGTAGATGAAGCAAGTGTTCTACCAAGTATTCTGCCATAGTCAATAGCTTGCACCACATTAGACTGCTCAAGTGCTGGTTCTATGGCTATATTTTTCCCATGAGGTATACCAGTTTGAAAATATGGAAGTTTTGGAGAAATTTTACTTCCAGCATTAATAACTACTTGTGGAATACTTGCTGATTCCAAAGATGCCTTAGTCAACAATGCAGGTGTTGGCTTTCCATCAGGTGTCATTGGAATTATATCGATACTTTTACAATATCCATAATGAAGGAACTCTGCATCCGCAGGTGGGGTAAATTTAATAAAATCAGTATTTGCCCCCGCTACTGTGATTCCAGGAATTTCACATGTCTCCGTATAAGAAAGCACAAATGAAAAAAGGAATCGCTTCTGTTCTACATCTTTTATGAATTTTTTCCCTTTTTCTTCATTACAGTGGATTTCGATATCAGATATAATTAACCACCCATACGTTCAATAAATTCTGCTTCAGATATTCTTTGCATTACAGGATTTGTCTGTTTTTCCTTTCCTATAGTTGATGTTGGAGATGAACCGTAGTCATGACCTGGATACAAAATCAAATTATCAGTAAAATTTGCAATTACATCAAAAAGGCTATGATAGAGTTCCTTTGCACTACCGCCTGGTAAATCAATACGACCACAGTTTCCTACAAACAAAGTGTCGCCTGAAAAAATTTTTCCATCACCTACAAGACAAATACTGTCTTTAGAATGTCCAGGTGTGTGATATACAGCAAGTTCAGAACAGCCAAATTTTATGGAACCTCCATCTGAAACTACCAAGTCATTTTTTAGTTGTGATGCATTATGTTGAACAATCTTTACACTGAGCTCTTTTGCCAGTTCCTCATTTCCTCTGGTATGATCATCATGCCAATGAGTATTAACGATGTACTTGGGGTTGAGGTTTTGTTCGCTGATAATTTCAGTTAACTTTTCCAAATCCCATGATGGATCAATCACAATTGCCTCATGTGTAGATTCATCTTCAACAATGTATGAAAAATTCTGCATTGGACCCACTTGGATTTGATACACCTTCATAGAACACCATCTTCTGCCTCTGGAGGAATCCCAATTTTTTCAACAAATATCTCACCGGTTAGATCCTTTCTTTTAGGAATTCCTTTTTTCATTTTATGGAATGTCACTGTCATGTCACATTTAGTACAAATATTTGCAGTATCCCCTGTCTGAGGATCTAATCCAGAAGGTACATCAACTGCAAATTTGTAGGAGTTAGTTTCGTTGATATAATTAATTGCAGATGCATATGGTTCTTTTATATCTCCTGAAATACCAGTTCCCAAAATACTATCTATTATAATATCAGGATTAAAATCAAAATGTATAGAATTACCAGTTAGTAGTCGTATAGAAGGCATTTTTTCTAAAATTGACCAATTCCAATTACTTTCTTCAGTTTTGATTTTATCGGGTGTACCAAGAAGCATTACAGTAACTTTTGCATCATAACCTGCAAGATGTCTTGCCATGACCAAACCATCACCACCATTATTTCCCAATCCCACAAAAATCAGAATTTGTTTTGATTGTAAATTTTCAAGTTTTTCCGCTAATCGTTTTACCGATGCAGCACCAGCATTTTCCATCATAAATTTTTTAAAAAATCCCATGTTGTGTCCTTTATTCTCAATTTGATACATTTGATCTACTGATATTTCCATAATTCACAAAAAAATATCTAAAATAAGAGTATTGGCAAATGCCTTTAACTGAGAATATTAAAAACAGAAGCAATGGGACTAAAAAACGTCAAATCATCATTACCTCTTATTTCTAAAGAATTGGAAAAAACAAATTCGTCAAGAGAGTTTTTAATTAAAAATAATAGGCAGGTGATCATCAATTGTAGTCAAGCAATTATCTCAATTCATAAAAATGATCTGCTTTCAGCAAAAAATAAAATAAAAACTGCAAAAGAGCAACTTGTAAAATTAAAACAAAAGACTGATGGCGATCTCAATAGGTATATCATAACTCCCGAGCAAGAACTAGTTGAGGCTGTTTCACTTTTATCTATAATAGAAGGAAAAGATATTCCTTCATACAAAACACTCAAAGTTTCAGCTGAATCATACATTCTTGGTCTGCTTGATTGTATTGGAGAATTGAAAAGACAGGTAATAGATCAGATCAGAATTGGAAACTCAAAAAATGCCGAGAAATTATTTGATATTATGGAGAGTTTGTATTTGATGCTATACCCCTTTGCAACTTTTGACAAAATTGTAAAAGAATCAAGAAGAAAGTTAGACGTTAATAGGATGCTAGTAGAAGAAACAAGACTTGTTCTCACTGAAGAGATTAGAAGACAAGAATTTCTTAAAAAAATGAATTCAAAATGACATATTTATGCGGGCGATGGGATTTGAACCCACGAACTCCTAAGAGACTAGCCCCTCAAGCTAGCGCCTTTGGCCAGGCTGGGCGACACCCGCAATTAGTTTTCGTGCAGGGTTTTTATAATCTGATTGTTTTCCAAAAATATGCTAATTCCAGTCAGATGTTTCACATGTGGTAATCTTATCGCTGACAAATTTGACGAGTTTCACAATGCAATAAAATCTGGCGAAGATGCTGCTAAAACTTTGGATTCGTTGGGAATAGAAAGATATTGTTGTAGAAGAATGTTATTAACTACATTAGAGACGATTCAGCAAGTGGTTCCATTCTATGAGGCAATACACCAAAGGAATTTAGAAATCAAGTCTGAGTTAGAATAACTTGGCTAAGATCACATCAATTAATGGTAGATTAATTTACAATAGTAGAGGAAGTAAAGCTCTTGAAGTCGATGTTGTTTCTGATAACCAATATCTAGGTAGAAGTTGTGCACCCTCTGGTGCAAGTGTTGGAAAATATGAAGCGGTAAGTTTTCCAAATGATCAACCAGAAGAATCCCTTCGGTTCTTGGATGAAATTTCAAAAAAAATTATTGGGTATGAATCTGATGATTTAAAATTCATTGATGAAGTAATAAAATCAGTAGACGGAACAGCAGATTATTCTAAAATTGGTGGCTCATTAGCATATGCAATAACAATTGCTGCAATGGAATCAGCTTCAAAAGCAGTCAACAAGCAATTATTCCAATTAATTGGAGACCAAAATGAATATAGATTTCCACTTCCATTAGGCAATATTTTGGGTGGAGGAGCACATGCCGGGCCAGGAACTCCTGATATACAAGAAATCCTAATTTGTGCAACAGGTTCGAAGACAATTAGAGATGCTATTGAAACAAATTTTGCAGTACACAAAGAGCTACAAAAAGTGATAGAGAAGGTTGATCCTACTTTCACAAATGGAAAGGGTGACGAAGGAGGATGGGCACCAAAGTGTAAAAATGAGAAAGCTTTAGAGTTTTGTGTAACTGCTTGTGAAAATTTAGGATACACTTTAGGGAAAGAAGTTTCATTGGGAGTTGATTTTGCATCTTCAACACAATGGAATGAAGAAAAGGGAAAATATGTCTATGAAAGAGCTGGGTTTGACAATACACCAGAAAAACAAATTGAGTTTGTAACTGATATTATTGAAAAATATAAAATAATTTATGTAGAAGATGCAGTGCATGAAGAAGCGTTTGAGGATATGGCTGAACTTACTGCAAAATTCCCTGATACGCTAATTGTAGGAGATGATTTGACTGTGACAAACAAAAACATACTAAAAAAAGCAATTGAGCAAAAATCATGTAATGCCGCAATTTTAAAAGTAAATCAGACGGGAAGTCTGTATGACGCATTGGAATTTGCTAAATTAGCAAGTTCTAATAATATTAAATTGATCACATCACACCGTTCTGGAGAATCCATTGACTCACAGATTTCTCATATTGGCATTGGAACTAATTCTAAAATGCTAAAGATTGGAGTTGTGGGCGGAGAACGTGTTGCAAAAATTAATGAGTTGATCCGTATTTCAGAGCATGATTTAATACAAGGAGTAATGGAGATTTAAAATCAATGAGTCAGATTGCTGAACAACCAGAGATAAAAGACAAAATTATTGCCAGTGGCATAAGAGTAGGAACAGTAGTAAAAACTAAATTTATGATTCCATTCATTACCCAATCTAATCCTGAAGGATTCTACTTGCTTGATTTAGATCTAACTCTAAACAGAATTCAGACAGCAGGGAGATTCATAAAAAAATTTGATATGAGTAAAGTGATTGTATGTTCGGGAAGTAATTTATCTAAAACAGCGATAGAGAAATTCTGTGAAATAACTGGCGCAAAAATGATGTTTGGTAGGTTTATGCCTGGAACACTCACAAATCCCTCACTGCCTTTTTATTCAGAACCAGAACTTGTAATAATTTCTGATCCACAAATTGATACTCAAGCCGTTACTGAAGCCACAAATGCGGGAATTCCTGTAATTGGAATATCTAATACTGACAATATAACATCAAAACTTGATTTGATAATTCCTGCCAATAACAGAGGTCGTCAGTCTATTGCCACAATTTACTGGTTATTGGCTGGTGAAATAGAACCATCAATCAAATCAAAATATCAAATTGAAGATTTCGAAACCAAGACTGTAGATACAGAAGAAGAATTATAGATCATTTTCTAAACCAAAATATTGAAATCGGTAGCATCAGCACCAGCAAAAATAATTCTGTTTGGAGAACATTTTGTTGTTCATGGAACTAAAGCTATTCTTGCTGCAATAGACAAAAGGGTAACAGTCACATCAACTTTTACAGATAATAAAACCATAAAGGTAAATTCACAATTGGGAACAATTGAAGTACCCATTTCATCTTCGCATGAAGAAGTGAAGAGTGAGTTTAGGCCATTTGTTTATCTGGCAAAAATGATAATAATCGCATCTGAGCAAAATGTTAGTGGGTTAGAAATTACAATAGATTCTGATATTCCAATTGGGGTAGGACTTGGATCATCGTCAGCAT
>Ga0207990_1001629_pt1 | contig 11223 bp, 8 predicted proteins | sample ETNtaG_8_FD_185780 | JGI IMG/M metagenome (GOLD analysis project Ga0207990, IMG submission 185780) | Marine microbial and viral communities from oxygen minimum zone, Eastern Pacific Ocean - ETNP201406SV75 (SPAdes) (version 2) | ecosystem: Environmental > Aquatic > Marine > Oceanic ...
CCTCTTTGCACTGACAGTTTAGTTAAGACTATTTGAGTAGTTTTTTGTATATATTAACGTTGGATTGAGCCCTTTTCATTTGACGCATGAGGATAGTTCTTGTGGAGAAATTATAAACCTTCGGATACATTAAGCGCAAGTGGTTTTATGGCAGATTTGCTACATGATTGAGGCTTGATAAGTAAATGGTGTTTAAGAGGAATGATAGCAGGCTGGACTTCTCTAGATACAAGAGGTAGCCCTAGCGTTACCTTTTGTTGCTGCGCATATTAATGCAAGTTTTTTACAAGGGCTGTGTGTTTAGAGGAAGGATATAATATTATAGCGGCCCACACTCAGAAACCGATGCCCCCTACTTCAGAATCACTGAAGTCAATCTGAAGTCATTCTGAAGTCAACTGCAGCGTAATCATCAGGAAACTACAGGAATCAGCAGGAAAAGAATTAAATTATAAGTCTATGTTAAATAATGTGATAGCGTCATAACAGGTACTAAATCAGGTACTTACGGAAAACGTTAAAAATACCCTTTTCTTGAATGCCATTCAAACGCTCTCCCAACTGAGCTAATCCCCCACTACATAAGCTATTGGTACTCTGCCTGAGAAATTACAAATTAAACAAGAGATCCGCATACGTTGGGACAGGCCACAATCTTCGGGGAGTTAATGTTTCCAGCGTATCAATATTTTCACGTAAATCAGTCATCACGGCTAATACTTTATCACGAAATGCTGTGCCGCGCTTTAAAGTATCTGATATCTTCGACGCCTTCTCACGCTCATTCTCCAATTTCTGAGTGTTACGATATGCTGACTTTAAAAGAACAGATACTTTAGCAAGCAGGTCTCTTTGTACTTCATCGGGACCATTTACTGCTGCCAATTTTTCTATAGACTCAGCAAGCTCCTTCGTAAACTGCACAACTGCCGGTATATATAAACTCTTCACCATATCAAGCGCCGCATTTGCCTCAATATTAATCTGCTTTGAATATTGCCCGAGATAAACTTCATACCGCGCCTCTATTTCCTCCTTTGAAAGAACTTTATACTTCTCAAATATACTAACCGCTTTCTTCCCCAGAAATACCTTTAGCGCATCCACTGTAGAACTAATATTCAGCAATCCACGCTTCTTCGCCTCCTTCTCCCATTCTTCAGAATAGTTGTTCCCATTAAAAATGATCTTACCGTGATTTCTCATAGTGTCTCTTATAATAGATGCCGTCTCTTTATTAACATCCTTTGATTTCTCCAGTCTGGTCGCAAAATCATCAAGCGCTTCCGTCACAATAGTATTAAGAACTATACACGGCCTTGAAATCGAAGCCGATGATGGAACCATACGAAACTCAAACTTATTACCCGTAAAAGCAAATGGCGATGTCCTGTTCCTATCCGCGTTATCTTTCGGAAAATGCGGCAATGTGTCAACCCCTACTTTCATGTTAGTAGCAGCTGTTGTCTTTGCTTGCTTCCCTTCCGCTATTGCCTCCAGTATATCTGTCAATTCTTCACCCATGAAAATCGAAATAATCGCCGGTGGCGCTTCATTACCGCCAAGACGATGATCATTGCCTGAATTTGCCGCCGACCTTCTTACCATGTCCGCGTGGAGATCAACAGCCTTAATAAGCGCGCAAATAAAAAGCAAAAATTGTGCGTTATCGTGTGGTGTTTTTCCGGGTTCAAGTAAATTCATACCATCATCTGTACTTAATGACCAGTTCGTATGTTTACCTGACCCGTTTAAACCCGCATATGGTTTTTCATGTAAAAGGCAGACCAGATCACGCCTGAGAGCAACTTTCTGTAATAACTCCATGACAAGTTGATTCTGATCCGCCGCTATGTTTGCTGTCGTAAAGATCGGGGCCATTTCGAATTGTGACGGAGCTACTTCATTATGTTTCGTTGTAGAGGCAATACCCAGCTTCCACAGTTCTTTGTCAAGGTCTTTCATAAAATCAGCAATTCGGTCCCTGATCTGTCCAAAATAGTGGTCCTCCATCTCCTGTCCTTTTGGCGCCGGCGCTCCAAAAAGAGTCCTGCCTGCAACAATTAAATCCAGCCTCTGCGCAAAAAGTTCTTTTTCTACCAGAAAGTACTCCTGTTCAGCACCAATGTTGGCGGTAACCTTCTGAGTAGTCTTATTACCCAACACGCGCAATATACGAAGCGCTTGTGCTGAAACAGCGTTTATTGAACGCAGTAACGGTGTCTTCTTATCCAGCGCTCCACCTGTATATGAACAAAATGCCGATGGAATACAAAGAGTAACATCCCCTGCCGCGTCTTCCTTCAGGAATGCCGGAGATGTGCAATCCCATGCAGTATATCCACGAGCTTCACTTGTGGCTCTGAGTCCTCCGCTTGGCAGGCTTGACGCGTCAGGTTCACCCTTAACAAGCTGCTTACCGGAGAATTCCATAACTACTCCACCCTGCGAGGTCGGTGAAATAAAAGAATCGTGTTTCTCCGCAGTTATCCCCGTCAATGGCTGAAACCAGTGGGTATAATGTGTTGCACCTCGTTCAATTGCCCAATCTTTCATGGCATTCGCAACAACATCTGCAACCTCCACAGGCAACTGAGTTTCGAGTTCTATAGATTTCTTGAGCACTTTATAAGTATCCTTAGGCAACCATCTCCTCATTACAGCATCATTAAATACATTCGTTCCAAATATTTTAGTAACATCCATTTTATATCCTCTTTAAATTGTTCACTTAATTTCTAATATAAAATTATTATACATATATACAATTAATTGTCTATTTATACTTTTCATCTCACAGGCTTATTCTGCAGCTTTCAGGACCTCCAGAATATCCTCAGGCTCCATCCGCATTTTATAATCAGTTTTAGCATATGCTGATAGGATTATTCCGTCCTGACCGATTACAAAGGTCCCCGGCACAGGCAATCCCAGCCGATCCTTACCGTTATAATCAGTGATATCAAAACCGAATCTATTCTTATACAATTCATGCAGTTCCGGAGGCACTTCAAAATATAGATTGTATGACTTCATTACACTGTTATCAAGATCACTTAAAACCTCAAATGTGTATTCAGCTTTCTCAATCTGTTCTTTAGATTTATCAGGTCTTTGAGGTGTAATTGCAATCAGTGAGGCATTATATTCTTTAAAATGCGTAAGGCTTCTTTGAAGAACATTCAATTCTATACTACAAAATGGACACCATGCACCTCTGTAAAACGCCAGAATCACAGGGCCTCCCTTCAGCTGATCAGAAAGCGTAACTCTTGCTCCGAATGCATTGAGACAAGTAAAATCCGGAGCACTTTCTCCTGCTTTTAAGCCGGGAGACGGCATTGCCAAATCCAAATCCCGGGCTGCCTTAACCATAATTGATTTGTCTGCTTCATCAATACTCTTTCCCTTGCGTGTATTCATGAACTCATCCACTTCTTTTTGGAAACCTGGAAGTGTATATTCATTCTTTTCATCCGCAATCACATTGCTATTAAAGAGAAAACCTGTGAATGCAATTAATGTATAAACTAAATATCTATTCATTCTCGTTTCAACTATTACCGGATTTCAAGATAATTAAATTTGATTAAATCTACTTTTCAATATTAAACCAATTATCGGCCACCTTCAGGCCCTCTGCCTTGATGCCCCGGTCCCGGTCCCTGGCCCTGACCAGGGTTATTTGCTCTATCATCACGACGGTCCTCCCGGCGTTCCCTGGACTCTTCGCGCCTATCCTCACGACTGTCCCTAATATCATCCCGGCGCCCTTCTCGGTGTTCTCTAAAATCCTCGCGCTTGTCTTCGCGTCGTTCCCTGAACTCTTCACGTCTATCATCACGACGATCCCTAATGTCATCACGTCGTTCTTCTCGATGTTCTCTAAAGTCTTCGTTTCGTTCCCGAACTTCCCCGCTTCGCTCCCTACCACGTTCACGAACTTCCTCACGTCGTTCACTGCCACGCTCACGAACTTCCTCACGTCGTTCCCCATGCTGCACTCGGGATCCATCGCCTTGCACCTTTTTAATAAAAGGTTTCTTGCTCTCAATGTCTTCTGCTATGCTATCCATGCCCATAAACAGAAAAACTGCAGTTAATATTGATACTGGCATTAATATTTTAAGAAATGTCTTCATAAAGTCCGCCTCCCGATACATTTAGTCTAAATAACTATAAAAAATATCTTAATAATCCGTCAAAATAATCTTCATTTCTATAAATAAAGATTACAAATTATAAAATATTCAACAGTATAATAATGATATAGGGTTGGATTTGTTCAGTTTGTTAATTCACCTGTTAAGTGGTTGAAGAAGGGTCGCTTCTTTTTTTGATAACATTGCAAACGTATATTAAAACGAAGGCACTTACATTTTCAACTACTATTTTTATGTATTTTCATGTAATTCTTCCTTCAAGCCTATCTTAGAAGCTTTCATTTTAGATTTTTTACTATAATATCTCCAAAATATTACTATAATAAGGAATTTACATTTTGTGGCTAGTCCACAATGTATAATATTAAAGAATGCAGTTTTCAGAATTTTAATCTTTACATTAATCAAGTGTTGCAAAGGCCAGGCCTTTAGCCAATCAAAGAAACGGAAAAAAGTAATTGTGAAAATAGAAAACATTAGGAATATTGCTATCATCGCCCATGTGGATCATGGCAAGACAACGTTAGTTGATCAAATGTTAAAACAAACTGGAGTCTTTCGCTCAAATCAGCAGGTTGTCGAACGAGTAATGGATTCTCAAGATCAGGAAAGAGAACGCGGCATAACCATAGTCGCAAAGAACTTTGCAATCCAATACAAAGGGATTAAATTGAACATTATTGACACTCCGGGCCATACGGACTTTGGAGGTGAAGTGGAGCGCACTCTAAAAATGGCAGAAGGCGTACTTCTCCTGGTGGATGCTTACGAAGGCCCTATGCCGCAGACAAGATATGTATTACAGAAGGCATTAGGCTATCACCTCAAACCTATTGTAGTAATCAACAAAATTGACAGGCCCGACGGGAGGCCAAATGATGTCCTTGACGAAATATTTGACCTGTTTGTAGACTTAAATGCCGACGATAAACAGTTAGACTTTGCCGTAGTATACGCCAGCGCCAGAGATGGATATGCAAAACTTGAAGTGGAACAGGAAAGCAATGATCTGACACCATTACTGGATGCTATAATAGAACACATCCCTCCGCCAACGGCAAACCCGGACGAACCATTCCAGATGCTTGTACAGGCGCTGGATTATAACGATTATGTAGGCAGGATAGGTATTGGCAAGATTGCAAATGGAAGTATAATCTCCGGCAGTAATGTAACATGGCTTAAAATGGATGGAGAAAAGCGTAATGAAAGAATAGGAAAAATCTTTTCTTTCTCTGGTTTGGAGCGAGAAAGTGTTCAGGAGGCAACTGCAGGTGACATTGTAGCTGTTACAGGGATAGAAAACGTGGAAATTGGCGATACCCTCGCAGATGCAAATAACCCTAAACCGCTTCCCATCATAAGTATTGACGAACCTACGCTATCGATGCTGTTTTCAGTGAACAACTCCCCATTTGCGGGCAAGGACGGGAAGTATGTAACAAGCCGTAATTTGAGAGAAAGGTTATATAGAGAGTTACGTTCAAACGTCTCATTAAAAGTACACGATACTAACTCCAGCGAGTCGTTTCATGTAGCAGGAAGAGGGTTACTGCATCTTTCAGTTTTGATTGAGAATATGAGGAGAGAAGGATATGAACTCCAGGTTTCAAAACCAAAGGTTATATACAAGGAAATTAACGGAAAAAAAGCCGAGCCCGTAGAGTTCCTTGTAATTGATGTACCAAAGGAATTTGATGGACAGGTTATTTCATTGCTGGGGTTAAGAAAGGGAGAAATGTTGAACATGCGGGAAAACAACGGACGGATAAATTTTGAGTTCAAACTTCCTTCACGTGGATTGGTTGGATTAAGACTCAGGCTCCTCAGCTCCACACAGGGAACCGCCATCATGTATCACAACTTTTACGAATACGAGTATTTCAAGGGTGACATTCCACACAGATCTCAGGGTGTCATTGTCTCTATGTCACATGGAGATGTGACTGCATATGCACTTGACGGTTTACGTGACCGCGGGGTTATGTTTGCCAAACCTGGCGATAAGGTTTACGAAGGTATGATAGTTGGTGAACATTGCGAACAGAACGATATAGCCGTAAACGTGTGCCGTGCCAAAAAGGCTACAAATATGAGATCAGCTACGGCGGATAAGGGAATTAAACTTTCACCTCCCAGGGATTTGACGCTGGAAATGGCGTTAGAATACATTGAAGATGACGAGCTTATAGAAATTACGCCTAAAACCTTTCGTCTCAGGAAGAAATTATTGAGGGAACATGACCGTAAGCGTCAGAGAACAACGCCACAAGTACTTAAATAGAATTTTACTTTCTGCTGCTAAAGGCTATATTATCTCCCTGAATTCGTAGGTCTTGTCCTGAAACCAGTTCAAGATCATTCAGGACATGGTTTGGAGACTACACTTTTATGGAAAAAGAGCTGAAACTGGAAATCACTAAACCTGACGGAGTGGTGTACACAATATACAAGTATGCAAGCCTGGATTCGACCAATGAATTTTTAAGACAGCATTGCTCAACCCTGGCGGATTATTCGGTTATCTGGGCCAATGAGCAAACGCATGGGAGGGGACGTTTTACTCGAGTCTGGAATTCTGTACCCGGTCAGGATCTCACATTTTCAATCCTGTTGCCGCTTACGCCACTGGAGCATAAACTCAGGCAGAATATTACGCAGATTGCAGCTCTTTCAGTTGCTCAGTTGCTGGAAGTTTACGGTTTGAAGCCATCTGTAAAATGGCCGAACGACGTGCTTGTACAAGGGAAAAAAATATCAGGTATACTGTGTGAAGTTGTTGAATCGAATAAGAATGTATACGGGATACTGGGAATAGGCCTTAACGTAAACAGTATGGAGGAATCCCTTGCCTTCGTAGACATTCCTGCTACATCGCTTCGCTGTGAATTGCGCCAAAAAGTTATACGGCTTGAACTGTTAAAAAAACTCCTTGAAATAATAATTAATTGCTTTAATGTACTCTGCCAGAGTGGATTTACACAAAACCGGCTGGAGTTAAAGAAAAGATTGGCATTTATAAATGAACAAATCGTTTTTACAGACGTAAAAAAGGAATCATATTCAGGAAGAATAATCGACCTGAATGATGACGGAACATTGCTTTTTGAATGTGAAAAACGAGGTATTATCAGTCTAAATTCCGGAGAAATAGCTTTTAATAATTTATACCTTAAGAGGGATCATAAATGATCGGCAATGCATTTATGCTTATGTTTGTTGGCATGAGCGTTGTGTTCGTTTTTCTTGTGCTTTTAAACCTGGCCATGTCTTTGCTTGCTTATTGTACCCATGAGCATACACGCAGGGAGAAAGCGGCACTGGCAGAAGAAGAGCTTGCGCGCAGGAGTAAAAAAAATAAAAGTATTGACACAGGAGACATAGACACACAGACAGCGGTCATATCTGCCGCCGTTCATGCATTCAGAAGTACATGAATATCAGCATTGATGCGTTTTTTATGAAATCTGTAAAGAGTCAGACTATTAATTCTCAAAAACGTAAACTTAAGTGAAAGGGTAATTATTGTGAAAAAAGTCAGGTTCATGGACACTTCATTCAGGGATGGATTCCAATCTGTTTATGGTGCACGTGTGCTTACTCAGGATTTCATGCCTGCGGTAGAGGCTACTGTAGAAGCTGGGATTACGCATATGGAAGCCGGCGGCGGCGCCAGATTTCAATCTCTTTTCTTTTACTGCAACGAATCGGCTTTTCATATGATGGACAACTTCAGGAAGATTGCCGGACCCGATGCAAATCTCCAGACATTGGCCAGGGGTATTAACGTTGTCGCCCTATCACAATCACCCAAAGACATTATCAAGCTTCATGCAACTCTCTTTAAGAAACATGGCATGACTACTATACGTAACTTTGATGCTCTCAATGACATTCAAAACCTTGAGTATTCCGGCGAGTGTATAACTGAAGCCGGCCTACACCATCAGGTATGTATAACCTTGATGGACCTGCCTGAAGAATGTGAACATGCACATACCGCCGAATTTTATCTCCATCGCCTGAAAACTATCCTGGATTCAGGGCTTCCTTATGATTCTATATGTTTTAAGGATGCAAGCGGTACCGCTAATCCACAGAAGGTCTATGATACATTTGTAGGAGCCAGGAAGCTTCTGGGAGACGATGCACTGCTCTGGTACCATACCCACGATACTGCCGGAGTGGGGGTATCCTGCTATCTAGGCGCAATTGAGGGAGGCGCTACAAAAAACGACAATTTTGGTATTGATCTTGCGAAGAGCCCGGTCTGCGGAGGCACAAGCCAGCCTGATATTATTTCAATGTGGCATGCCCTTAAAGGTATGGATTGGACGATTGATATCGATGTTATGAAGGTTGTTGAAGCAGAAAAAGTTTTTGAAGAATGCATGAAAGATTATTTTATTCCAATAGAGGCAAAACAGGTTTCTCCAATTATTCCGCTTTCACCAATGCCGGGTGGAGCGTTGACAGCAAATACCATGATGATGCGTGATACTGGAACACTTCATCTCTATCCACAGGTTATTAGAGAGATGACTGATGTCGTCAAAAAAGGTGGATTTGCTACTTCTGTTACACCGGTATCACAGTTCTATTTTCAACAGGCCTATGCAAATGTAACTCTTGGTAAATGGAAAAAGATTACGCAAGGCTACGGTGACATGGTGCTTGGTTATTTTGGCAGTACCCCTTCAAGGCCTGATCCGGAAATCGTGAAACTGGCAGAGAAACAATTGGGCAAGAAGCCCTTCGATGGCCATCCACTTGAAATCCTTGAACCCGGAATCCCGGTGGCCACAAAAAAACTTCAAGAAAACGGTATAGAGGTTACAGACGAAAATATTTTCATTACGTACGCCTGTGGAGAAAAAGGTATTGAATTTCTACAGGGAAAAATGAAAGAGAATATCAGAAAAATTTCTAATGAAGCTGAAACCAAGACTGCGCCTGTACAGACCACAGGCACAAAATGCTCTGAAAATTATACCGTAACAGTTGACGGCAAATCATTTAATGTTACCGTTGCCGAGGGTACCGGAGCTATCCAGGCAATCACACAAACACCGTCTGCGCCAACGATAACTATTAAGGGTGAACCAATTGTTGCCAGCATGCCGGGCTCAGTTACGCATATCGAAGCGGAAGTGGGAGATACAGTAAAAGAAGGAGAAACTATTCTTGTCCTTGAGGCTATGAAGATGGAGTCTCCTGTTAAGGCTCCAAAAGACTGTAAGATCATTGCAATTGAGGTAGCTGTAGGAGACAATGTTAATCATGGTGACACGCTTGCTATGATAGAATAAGTGCCTTTTCTTGTCATTTTATGTTAATTATCTGCGAATAACCCTGCCCGACGTGTCTTTTGGCGGGTGCGTCCTGTTAACTTGATTATTATGCGATTAATCTCACTTCTTTTTATTACATTCTTTTCACTGGCAAGTACAGTAAATGCTCAGGAATATTCTACTACTTCCGGGGATATAGTGACAGTAACAATCCCATCAGACGTAACACTCCTCAATGTATCAACAAGAAATGGTGCTGAGTTTAAGATTGGCGATAAGATCAGGGAAGGCGATTTCATTGCCCTTATAGTAGATAAAAGCCATAATAAGATTACTGTTACCTCTGGTGTTACCGGTGAAATTACCTATATCAACAAAGACCTTTATAAGAAGTTTACTCCGATACCAGCAGGAGCAACTCTTCTCAAAATAGAAAAACAGAATATTGTTGCTCAATCTACAGAAACCGAAAAAGGTGCCGGTGAACTATCCCTTGCAAGGGTTTTTAAAAATTTGGTACAAAGCACCGGTCTTTATGCACTGATTTTTGGCAACGCAATTGATTGGACGGAAGGTGTGGGAAGAGTACTCATGATCGGTGTTGGATTACTCCTCATATATCTCGGCATTTCTAAACAGTTTGAGCCCCTTCTCTTAATTCCCATCGGGATGGGAGCCATACTTTGCAATATCCCTCTTGCCTTTATAAACGACGAGGGTGGAATTATTCGGTATGTGTATGATGCCGGTATCAAGACAGGTATTTTCCCACTTATAATATTCATGGGAGTTGGGGCAATGACTGACTTCGGGCCTTTGCTTGCAAACCCCCGCACCACATTGCTGGGAGCAGCAGCTCAGTTTGGTATCTTTTCAACCCTGATTGGTGCCATACTCCTTACCAAATATGTTCCCGGTATTGATTTTTCTCTCAAGGATGCTTCATCTATCGCCATAATCGGAGGTGCAGACGGACCTACTTCGATCTTTCTGGCCTCAAAACTAAGCCCCAGACTGCTCGGATCCATTGCCGTTGCAGCCTATTCATATATGGCGCTGGTTCCAATAATTCAGCCCCCTATTATGAAACTACTCACCACTAAGAGTGAACGCAAGATCAAGATGTCACAGCTAAGATATGTATCTCAACGGGAAAAAATCATTTTCCCGATAGTTGTCATCATTCTCTGTGCATTGCTGCTTCCATCAGCTGCGCCCCTTATCGGCTTCCTGATGTTTGGAAACCTTATGCGCGAATCAGGCGTGGTCAAACGATTGAGTGATACAACACAGAACGCACTCATCAATATCGTTACGATTTTCCTTGGCCTTGGGGTTGGGAGCAAGCTATCTGCAGACAAGTTTCTTAATCTTGAGACGCTTGGTATTATCGTGCTCGGCCTTTTTGCATTCTCATTCGGCACCGCATCCGGAGTCATCATGGCAAAAATCATGAATTTCTTCTCAACCAGTAAGATCAATCCCCTTATCGGGTCTGCCGGTGTTTCGGCTGTTCCCATGGCAGCCAGGGTCTCTAACAAGGTAGGACTGGACGAGGATCCTCACAATTTCCTGCTTATGCATGCAATGGGCCCAAATGTTGCGGGTGTAATTGGTTCTGCAGTTGCCGCCGGTGTTCTTCTTGCCGTCTTCTTATAATCCCATCGCTATTCTTTCTTTTTGTATTTCTCATGACATTCGTCACATGTTTGCTGTAGTTTTTCGTATTCTATATTCAACCTGACCATTTCCCTTGACTCGGACGCCTC
>Ga0207990_1001630_pt1 | contig 11219 bp, 13 predicted proteins | sample ETNtaG_8_FD_185780 | JGI IMG/M metagenome (GOLD analysis project Ga0207990, IMG submission 185780) | Marine microbial and viral communities from oxygen minimum zone, Eastern Pacific Ocean - ETNP201406SV75 (SPAdes) (version 2) | ecosystem: Environmental > Aquatic > Marine > Oceanic ...
TAACGTCATAACATGCACGCATGCTCAAGGTTGACGGTTACTCAGGACATAAAAGAGACGAACGACCCCATGCTTTTCGGTTGCACGACCGCCAGTACAAGATAAAAGAGGTGATGGACCGCTGGTATGGTGAAGGTGCGGTCTATTTCAAGGTCGAGGCCGACGACGACAATATCTACCTTCTGAAATATGAAGAGGGTCAGGATAGCTGGGACCTCGTTTTTTACCAGAATCCCCGAAAAGCAAAATCCGTCATAGAAAATTTCGGAGGGAGCAGTCTTGCTCGGCAATTCGGAGTTAAAACGGGCGGTGGCAACATGAAAAGGGTGTCCTATTTTTTGCACTAAAACTTTTTCACCTTTCCCGATTGTTTTCTCTGCTTGGTCCCCCTCCCCCAAAAAAAATTACGCAATACCACTTGCCAGTTCTGATGAGAGGAGACTGTTCCCAATGCAATTAACGGAACAGGTCATACAGGCGTACGCCGGACAAAGGCGCAAAATGATCGAAGAACAGCTGGTGAATCGGGGCGTCAAGGACCTTGCGGTGATGGAGGCTATGAGCCGCGTACCGCGCCACCTTTTCGTAAACTCTTCCCTTCAGCACCGTGCTTATGGTGACTGTCCTCTGCCTATCGGCGAGAATCAGACGATTTCACAACCCTACATCGTGGCGTTGATGACCCAGACCCTTCAACTGAAGGGTGAGGAGCGGGTGCTAGAGATTGGTACCGGATCAGGTTATCAGACGGCCATTATGGCCGAGTTGGCTGCGCAGGTGTTCACGATTGAACGGGTCAAGCCCATTGCCCGAAAGTCGAAGGAATTGCTGGCCCAATTGGGGTATGCAAACATTGTATTTAAAGTATTCGATGGCACCTATGGTTGGCGTGACCAGTCGCCTTTCGATGCGATCCTTGTAACCGCGTCAACCCCGGAAGTTCCCTCGGCGTTGTTGGAGCAGCTGTCCGATCGAGGACGTCTGATTGCACCCGTGGGTGGCAAGGAGGATCAAGCCCTTGTCGTGTTCAACAAAAGCGGAGATCGCTTGGTCCAGCGTGAAATCGGAAGATGCAAGTTTGTGCCGCTCATTGGTAAATTTGGTTGGCCAGAGGAAGAACAAACCAATGAGTAACTAGGGAAACCTCATTTTATTTGTTCTAATAAAGCTTTTTTTAACTTGCTAGTTGGTTATTCTCTTGATCAGGTAGTAGACCTTGCCTCGCTCGTAGTAGTGCCCCGCTTTTGCGCCGGCGCGATCCCCCATGCCGAAGTAGAAGTCTGCCCGCCCGGCTCCTCGGATTGCGTTTCCAGTGTCCTGGTCGATCACGAATCGGGAAAACTTCTCCCATCGCGTGATATTGTTGTTCTCATCCAAAATGGGTTTACGAAGCTGAACATAGGCGAGTCCGCCGGCAGGGTAAATCGTTTTATCGGTGGCTATAGAGCGCCCTCCCACCAGCTCTCCACCACCTGAACCGCGAGGCCCCTCGTTGTCTACCAGTGAAAAGAAGATATAACGTTTATTTTGAAAAAAATATTTTGGAATGTCCTCGGGATGTTCACGAAAATATTTTTTAATTCCCTGCATCGATCCCTGTCCCAATTCGATTACACCATCCTCTATCATGCGCCTGCCGAGTCCGCCGTATTTATAGTTGTTGGCACCTGCAAAGTGTACTCCCTGCGTGGATCCGTCCAGATACCGGAGCAGGCCGGAGCCTTGAACGTGCAGAAAGAATCGGTCAACGTCGTCCCTCAGCCAAGCGATCTCCAGTCCATGCCCTTTAAGGATTCCTTCGCCGTCGATCTGTCCGCGGGTGTATTGGTGCCATTCACGTGCGTTGGGTGAAGACGATTCGAGCACCTCGTAACCCGTTCTGTGTCCGATGAACTGGATTTGTTGGGATGTGTCCGGCAGCTGGTAAAGCGGATAACGGTACTCCTCAGTGCGCACTCGGCTGGCCTCAAGAATCGGGGCGTAGTATCCGGTGAAAAGCACCTTCTTACTTTTTCCATTACCCACACGGTGCACGACATATTCATCACGAAGGCGACGGCTAAATTCTTCCGGCGGCAGGTTTTCGTCGATGAGTTTTAAAAACGATTTCAGGGTTTCCTCCAGCCAGTTTCGAGTCACCATCAGTTCGCCCAGGCGCTCGGCTTTTGACGGATCGGTCGATGCCATTGCCAGCAACTGGTTGCGGACCGCGTTTCGTAGAGAGTCCGGATCCATATCGTCGAGAAAAATTTTCGGCTGAAGGGCTTTGGACTTGAGGAAGGGTTGGTTGGTTGTTGAACCTTCCGGCGGCAGGTTTTTCGGATGAGTCCCTCGCTCCCAATACCAGAACGGAGGGTGGTCAGGCGGAGCCGAAAGGTCTGGACGTTTGGCGCGTTGCGACTGGTAGATCTGATCCGAATCCTTGGAGCTTGTGTCGTCAGGTCTAGGCGTGAAAATCGAGCAGGAATTGAAAATCAGGGGAACCGTCAGCGCAATTGCCAGAACAACGGTCCGGTAGTCGGACCGTTTAGGCGGATAATCTCGCATCAGGTTGACTCGGATCTGCATGCTATTCTATCTCGTTACTGCATTTCGTCGATAGCCTGGTTGGCTAAGCGATCGCACTGCTCGTTTTCCGCATGTCCAGAGTGACCGCGAATCCAGACCCAGGAAATTTTATGTTGCCGGTTAAGTCGCTCGAGCTCTACCCAAAGCTCCTTGTTCTTTACCGGCTGTTTGCTAGAGTTGATCCAGCCCTTGCGAATCCAGCTGTTGATCCATTCCGTCATTCCCTTGACCAGGTACTGGGAGTCTGAGGTTAACACAACCTCACAGGGTTCTTTGAGCTGGTTGAGCGCCACAATGGCGGCGGTAAGTTCCATTATATTGTTCGTGGTTTCCTCTTCCGAACCCCGGAACTCTTTCGCCTTTCCCTTGATTCTGATAATACTTCCGTATCCGCCGGGCCCTGGATTTCCCCGGCAGGCGCCGTCGGTAAAAATCTCGACTTTTTTCATACATCCACTGAATCATCCGGTCCGTTCTTGCGGACGGTTCGACCTGCGTTATTGGTTCCAATGACAGGAGGGCTGATAGGGACAATTTCCGGAGCAGGTGTATGCCGTAGTTTTGACGGCCGGCCCCGACTCAGCCCCAGATCCCGTAAAGGGAAATACAATATAACATATTATTTTTATTGAAGATATAAAGTTTCCGTTGTTCTGTGCCCCTGTGGTATTTTAAAAACCAATTCTTTTTGATTGGTATTTAAGGTAGCCTGAAAGCCTTCGTGAGGGATTGCAAAGTACGTTAAATCAAATCTTCTGCCTTTGTTTTCCCACCTGTGTCCGGCGGGAATCCGGGATTGGTTAAGAGTCGACCCATGGAACCATCTGCTCAGGGACCATCAACCTCGTTCCAATGCATCGATGCCATTGAGGTGAGTTTGTGCATTGAGAAACAGGGGCTTGCTTTTTACGAGAAGGCGGTCAAAGGTGCGGTGGATGTGCGTGTTCGGAAAATGTTTTCTCGACTGGCTGGAGAGGAGAAGGAGCATATTCAGTCTCTGCAGGCCAAGGCTCGGTTTCTTCAGCCGGCTGTAGTGAAGAATTCGATTTCCCGGAAAAGCCAGATCCATGCTTTCATTACCGAGGAGCTAGAGGGAAAGGTTTTTCCCGTTCACGGGGTAGGAGGGGCCGAACCTGAAATAGCCGGGAACGATCTGGAGGCGCTTGAAATCGGAATCGAAGCCGAAAAAAGGTCGATCGAAGTGTTGGGGCAGTTGATCAAGCGCGAAAAGAAAATTGATGTACGCGCAATTTTTTCTCACCTCGTGGTAGAAGAGAAAAAGCATCTGGCCGCTTTGGAGGAGTTGAAGCAATCTTTAGGCTAGACAGTGGATTTTGAAGAGTGGGGGGTTTTTATTTTCCGGAACCAACTGATCGTTGGTGCCGGGGGTGTAGTTATGATGTCCTGCCTTTCAGGGTGGTACAGACGAGGTATTCTGGGTCAGCGGTGATCCAATCGATCAAGCCCTTTAGAAATAGACTGGTTTGAAAACTAGCTTGCAGGCCGCAAGGGTCTGGCAGGCAGAGAGGCACAGCATTTCTGGAAACGGGTTTTGATTAGTGCAATCCATCGACATAAAAGATCCACACGGATTTGACTTTTTCGCTAAGGCGGGGTGAAATAGGGGACAGTCCTCTCCGGTTCGAAGGGTAGAATTCCTTTAGTTAAAATGGTTTGACACCTTTTCTGGGGAAGTGGTATAGTTGCCGCTTCTCAAGCGGCCAAAGTATAAATGTTCACGTTATTCAAAGGATTATAAGGATGAGTCATTATCAAGTTCAGGCTGGTCCGGAGGCGTTTCTTCCACCTGCGGCGGCATCAATGGGCAACGTCTTGCCCGATCCGGGGGAAGCGCATATAGAAGGTAGAGTTGTACCAGAGGAAGAGGCATTTGAATATTGTGCCAAGAAGCTTCTGGAAGCCAAAGTTCCGACCATTTTTCCGGGACCGCTGGTGCTTTGGAAATGGAACGATCATGTTTCTGACAAAGCTAAGGCAATTCGCGAACTGGCCAATGAAGTTCCTATGCGGTTAATCCCTATGGCGGATTACCGACCCAAATATCCAAAAATTAATGCTGAAGTAGAGATCAACCCTAACCACCCCAACCTAACCATCTGGCATAACAAGATTGATGTCTGTATTTTTGTTGGGGTTCATTGCCACCAGGCTAACTTAGCCCTTAAGATTATCCGAGGGGGTACAAACTGTTATACGATAGCAATGTGTGCACAGGCAGGACACGAGGATGCTTGTCTTTCGTTTCGTGATGCGAATGCGGAAAAGGTCAGGAAGCTCATTGCAACGGTGAAAAAATTGAAATCCCAGGGGATGAAGTCTCAAGCCAATCCCTTTACGCAATTTAAGATGGACAGGACGGGCTTGGTTGTTGAGGCTTCCTGAAATTGACCAGACAGCATATTTTTTTAAGAGTGTTTTGATTGTAAATTACGTCGAGCACTCTTTAATTTAGGAGTAGAACACATGAATAAACCGGCGGAGCTTAAAGACAGGAGAATCATTGCGTCGAGCCACGTAAAACTGGGCCAGAAGAATCGGAAAGGCCAAGCCTATACGGATATTAACGATATTTTTTATAAAGCGGAGCAAAAACCGAGTTTTCTTACAGGTAGCGAGGTCATTAAGGAGGCTATCCGGCGCGCAAGTGTGGGGACTTCTGTGGCCTACCCTATCACTCCTCAGAGTGAAGCAGCTGCTTTGATTGGTGAGCTCTATGCGGAAGGATACTTGGATGAATATTTTCGCGGTGAGAGTGAGTTTGCGGTAATGGGTCAGTGTGCGGGGTCTGCCTTTGGTGGACACCGGGTATTCACTACCACCGCTGGCCCTGGAACTTTGCGCGCCATAGAGAATTTCCCCATGTGGGCGGGATCGCGTCTGCCAATCCAGGTATGCGTGACTTGTCGCGGTATCAATTCACCACTCAGCATTCAACCTGACACGCTAGAAATGCATTACCTTCTCGAAGCCGGAATGCTGGTCTGGCATGCCGAAACAGCGCAGGATCTGTTCGATTTCATTTTGAAGGGTTTTATTGTTGCCGAGCAGCCGGATGTGCACGTTCCTTTGGCGACCTGCTGCGATGGATTCTTCGTAACCCACACCAAGGACACAGTGAATCTGCCCTCTGACGAAATGTGTCTGACCCCTTATGATCCATACAAATCTCCGGTTCCGTGCATGGATATGGAGACTGCACCGATTCGTATGATGCGTGATCCTTTCGTTATGAAATCGAATTATATCAGTTACTCGACCCACGCTTCGTGGCAGCAGGAAATCCATGCCGCGGTCGAGCGGTCTCGCAAGCACACGATTGCGTTGCTTGATGGTTTGATAGATGAACATAATACAGATAGAGAGATCTTGATTGTTTCGTCTGGGACAGCTGTTTCACAGAGTCGTGAAGCGATCCGACTTCTCGAGGAGGAAGGAATCAAGGTGGGCTTGGTTAAAATTAAAACCATCCGCCCGTTTCCCTATGAAGAGATTCGCCAAGTCACGAAGAACGCCAAGCATATTTTCGTTCCAGAGTTTAATGTCGTCGGGTGGTTGGCACGCGAGATCAAGGCTACCATTCCGGACAACGAACGGGTTTACGTGGGGCCGCATGTGGCAGGCGGCATGACCATGCCGTCTGAGGTTATCGCAGAAGAAATCAAAATACATCTGGGGATGAAAACTTCGACCGCTGGCAAGTAGTGGAAGCTAGACCGGATGAGATTTTATTGTAATCATTTCCCCGGTTGGGGATTTTAATTTAAAGAGGTTCGCTAATGAGTAAGGAAAAGATCAGTATCTGTGAAGACCTTGCGGACATCATGCCTCCTGAGTACCAGGAACTGGTTGAGACCGCAACTTACGGTAAAGAGGACAGGGGGTGGAAAGATATTGGCTCATCCAAGGAATTGATTGAGCAGCACTCCTTGTGTGCCGGTTGTCCGGAAGCTCTTGCCTTCCGTTATATTCTGGCCAGCCTGCCGGCTCCCGAGGACACAGTGTTTGTCGGTTCCACGGGGTGTACCAGCTTGGTGTTCCCGCATGTAGCGGTTCAAAATATTCACTCCCTCTTTGGCAATCAGAATGCGATTGCCTCGGGTTTGAAGCGGACTTTGAAAGCTCGTTTCCCAGAAGTGGAGAAAGATGTGGTTGTTCTGGCTGGGGATGGGGCAACGGTGGACATTGGACTGGATATGACCATGCAATCCTGGTTCCGTCTGGAAAAATTCACCACCATTTGTTTTGACAATGAGCTGTATGCCAATACGGGTGGTCAGGAAAGTGGTCTGATGCAGAAAGGGTTTGTTGCCAAGATGGCTCCCAAGGGCAAAAACTTCGAAAAAGTGCGGTTAGCTGAGATTGCCCGGGAAGCAGGCTGTGCCTATGTTGCCATGTTGACAGTCAGTAAGCCAAATCGCGTTGAGCAGGCCATTAAAAATGCTGTCTACGTGGCGAGAGAAATTGGACCTACATTTATTCAGCTTTATACCCCCTGCATTCTTGAGATTGGAAAGCAGAGCATGGAGGGACTGGATGAAATGAAGGATGCCGAGTCGATCGGCAATCGGTTTGTAATGAAGGAATATGTTACAGATGAAGCCCAGAAACTGCTGGATTCCATCAAAGAAGAAACAAAGGCTAGAAAAAAAGCTGCTAAAGAGGCTAAAAAGCCGGTCAACGTATAAAGAAATAGGAGTGGAAGATATGGCCAGGATGAATATCCGTATTTCAGGTTTGGGTGGTCAGGGAGCGGTAACCGCTGCGCATCTCTTGGCCATGGCGGCCAATCGGGATGGTAAGTTTTCCATCTCGAACCCGTTTTTCGGTGCGGAAAAGAGAATGGCGCCCGCCGAAAGTTATTGCAGAGTTGGTTCAGAACGCATTTATGACCGCGGTGAACTGGTGTTTCCGGATGTCATTATGATATTTCATCCTCAGGTTATCACCATGCAGAAAAGCTATACAGCGCCTTTCTATTCAGGGATCCAGGAAAATGGCATGATCATTATCAACACACCCTCTGATCTGCTTAATGATGAAGATCGTGAAACTTTAGAGAAATTAAATGTTAAGGTGTTCAACCATGACGCAACCAAGCTTGCCTTAGATATTGGTAAGACGGAACTTTCTACTAACATGGCAATGATTGGCGCTTGTGCGGGGGTGACGAAAATAGTGAGCCTGGACGCGCTGGATGGTGCTCTTCAGGAACGATTTGGAAAGAAGTTCGTTGCATCCGGTGGTACGGCCTCTCTTGATGAAGCCATTAAAAAGAAATACAAGAAGAAGAATGATCTTCTTAAGGCTAATATGGAGTGTATTACAGAGTCTTACAGTTTGGCCCAGGCATGGGCAGAGAAACAAGAAAACCTACAGTTAGTCGCAGTCTAGTTGCATTTAAAGAAACAAACAGTCGGCTATAGAGTTTAATCATTTACTGATGAGGAGAATTCTCGAGTGTATAACGTAGCGTGGGTAGACAGTGAAAAATGTATCGCTGAAAAAGGTTGTCGACTGTGCATCATGTACTGTCCTGAATCAGACTGCATCATGCTGGATAAAAACACCACGAAGGCCACGGTTATTGAACCTCGCTGTAAAGGCTGTGATCTGTGCAAGGTGGTTTGCAGTACCCACAATGCAATCACCATGTTCCCTGTGGATGCGACAACTGGAAAGGTGATAAGAGGGGGTGAAGAAACAGAAGCAGCTGCCCTGGGTCAAGCTTATTCCGGATAAATAACTTTGCAACTCCCAACCCATGGTGTCTAGACTCCATGGGTATTTTTTTGCTCCAAATATCAGGTCGTCTCTCCCCCCATTTTTTTTGCACTTCAGGTGCCGCTTGGGCATCTAACATATCCAACCTAAGCTTATATTCTGAAAACCGAAATGGAGAACTATGCTCATGACAGAAATAACAACTCGCGCGATCGATTGCGAGCTCTGTAAGGAAACCTACACTCCAGTTCTGGGGCCAGAAGAAGGGCAGAAAAGCTACCGAATTTATTGCTCTTCCTGCGCCAACTGGGTGGTTGTCGGACGATCCAATCCGCTTCGTATTGCTCTACGCGAGGTGCTGGGCGTTCGCGGTGAGGCACTGGCTCTAGCCCTGCAAACCTGCCTCGCTCCCTGTGGATGCGGCTCCCAGTTCAGCCACGATGCCGGTGGGCGTTGTCCGGTCTGTATCGAAAAAATCGAGGCCGAAATGCAAGATAGGTCTCCAGCCGAAAAGGATTTTAGGAATCCTTGGAACTCGAAAGAACTAAAAAAACTAGAACCGAAATTTTTTGAATATATCCTCGGCAAGACGGATCAGGAGGAGATCAATTTGAATCAACTCATCGAAAAGTTTGAGGCTGACGAGATCGATGGAGAAGCATACATGGATGGGATCGAGTCACTCCAGTCCCGCGAGTCCAATGAGATTGCGGTTGTCCAGGCGTGGGCGGTTACGGTAGGGCCCGATCAGGTATTTGCCGCCGCCGAGGAGCATGGTCTCATCGAAAAATACGGAACGCGTATCCTGGTCAACATCGCTTCCGCCCTGGAGATGACTACCGGACAGCCTGTCTTGGCAACTTTAAACGGGGTAATGAAGCAGTTTGACGGAGAGGTGCAACAGGAACTGCGGACCTTCATTGCCAAAATCGGCGGGGGATTTTAGAGGCAGGTGAAGAAAAAGAATTGATCTCGATATTCCATCGATCCAAACGATCGTGAAGCTGTAAATAGTGATCCTCCTCTTCATTTTTGAAAGGGCGTCTCGAAACCGGGGCGCCTTTTCTTGTTCGAAAGCCCTTTTCTCAAGTCTTTGAGGTGTTCCTCACTCTGTAAAAGCTTTCACCGTCTGGTCTACCGAAGAAAGATACGATCCACCGAACAGGTTGAAGTGGTTGAGCAGGTGGTAGAGGTTGTAGATGGGCTTGCGTTCGGCATAACCGGGCTGAAGAGGGAAGACTTCGTGGTAGGCATCGTAGAAGGTTTGTGGAAGCCTCCCGAACAGTTCGGTCATGGCGAGGTCGGCTTCCCGCGGGCCGAAATAAGTGGCAGGATCGAAGATACAGGGTTCCTGCCCGGGCCCAGCGAAATAGTTCCCTGACCACAGGTCGCCGTGGAGCAGGGCAGGTTTTTCGCCTGCAAGGTCTAGCAGGTTTTCCAGCTTCTCTGTAAATCGATCGAGACGCCGATCTATGTCCCTCGGAAGTCCCCGTGTTTTTCTTGCCAGTTCCTGCTGGAAACGGATCCGGTGATCGCGGAAGAAGGTGACACCATCGGATTCTAAGGTATTCTTCTGGATGGTTCTTCCGATGAAGTTGTCATGGTCGAGTCCGTACCGGTCCTGCGTCGCTCGGTGCATGGCGGCAAGGGCACGCGCGAAGCGGATATGGAATCTGCCCCCGGCTGAGGAAGATTCAATGTACTCAAGAATCAGGAATCGTGGCTTAGATCCGGGGCCGATGCCCAAGGGCCGAGGTACACGAGGCCCGTCCTTGGCTTCCCCCAGCAGTTGTAGACCTTTGATCTCGGCTTCAAAAAAGTTCTCTGGTGGGTGGTCGTTGTATTTTAGGAAGGCTTTTTCACCGTTGGAAAGGGAAAGGACTTGGGTCTGGTTGATGCAGCCGCCGCCGGTCGAGGTCGAGGTTTTTATTTGAATGGGTTCGCCGTAAGCGGATTTCAGAGTCTGGAGGAGGTCTTCCTTCATAGAGCATTCAAGAAATGCGATTTAATATACTTGAGGAGGGGTGGGCAGGTGCGTTCGACAATTTGAAATACCGTTTCGAAACCCCTCTCCCCCCCATAGTAAGGATCGGGCACGTCCAAATCGCCGTTGCTTTTGGGATCGAAAGTCCGGAAAAGCATGAGCTGATCCTCGGAAATCGACTTGGGAGCCAGTTCCCTTAGCTCAGAGAGGTTGGATCGGTCCATTGCCAGCACCAGATCGAACCGGTCAAAGTCTTTCGATTGAAACTGCCGTGCCCGGTTTTTGAGTTGGATACCCTTATTCTGCGCTGTCAACCTCATTCGATTGTCAGGGGGGTCGCCCGTATGCCAACTACTGGTTCCAGCAGAGGAAACAAGGATTTTGTTATCCAACCCCGCGCGGGTGACCAGGTTTTGGAACACACCGTGGGCCAGCGGCGAGCGGCAAATATTTCCCAAACAGACAAAATTGACTTCGACGACCTCTTTCATCTCAGCGATTGATTTGGAAGTGGATTATGTTTAAGATGGGCTCCGTTTCAAGCGGTACACAGCTCTATTTTATGTACTATCCGCTATTCTATCAACCTCAAACCCTGACCTCAAAAACCAGAAAGAGAGGCTCTGTTGATCCCACGATACACCTTGCCCGATATGGGCGCCCTCTGGGAGCCCGAATATAAATTTAACATCTGGCTCAAGATCGAGATTCTGGTGTGCGAAGCGTTGGCACATCGCCGGGAAATCCCCGCATCGGCTGTCAGCGAAATTAAGAAAAAGGCAAAATTCGATATTGCGCGCATCGATGAGATTGAAAAAGAGGTCAAGCACGATGTCATTGCGTTTCTCACCTGTGTTTCGGAAAACGTTGGTGAAGCAAATCGCTATATGCACCTAGGGCTCACATCGTCCGATATCTTGGACAC
>Ga0207990_1001634_pt1 | contig 11198 bp, 8 predicted proteins | sample ETNtaG_8_FD_185780 | JGI IMG/M metagenome (GOLD analysis project Ga0207990, IMG submission 185780) | Marine microbial and viral communities from oxygen minimum zone, Eastern Pacific Ocean - ETNP201406SV75 (SPAdes) (version 2) | ecosystem: Environmental > Aquatic > Marine > Oceanic ...
ATCTTGGTACTAGACTGAGTTTTGTCTTTGCAGATAGTGCAATTATTGACACAATTGCTACAACAAGTATCATTATTGCTATTGTACCAAATTCTGGAACTACATGGCCGTCTTTGATATCAACTTGAGTAGATGTCTTGTATATTGCAGCATCACCTTGTTGTGCTGATATTGTATACATGCCATCTTGACTCCATAATGCACCACCAACTGAAATTGTAGTCATATAACTACCATCTGAAGGAGTTACTTGAGCAACAGAAACTATGTTTCCATTTGGCGCTGTTACAGTTAAAACAATCTCACCATTTCTGTCTGTTGAACCACTTACATCTACTGTAGTTGCACCCTCAATTGCATCTGCGGTTATTGTTAGTCCATGTATATCTACAGCTGAAGAATCAACTTCTTCCACTGTAACATCAGCTGCAGTTGAGCTTGTTGCTGAAACTGATGAGTCTGAAGAACCACCCATAACATCAACATCAACGGATAGATTATAGTTTGAAGCATCACCTTGAGATGCTGCAATTGTATAAGTTCCATCACTGAGATTGCTTACATTAACTGACGCAGAGAAACTACCACCTGATACGGAAGATTGAGCAACAGAAACTAAGTTTCCATTTGGTGCCCAAACAAGAATAGATACATCTTGGTCACTTCGATCAGATGTTCCACTTACGGCAATTGAATCGCCAGAACCATCTGCAGATAATGACATTCCTGCTGCCGCATAGGCATTTTGACTTAGTGCAGAAACTGAGATAATAGCTACTGCAAGAAATACTATTGATAGGGATGTCATCGTATATCTACGAGAATTCATTATTGAGTCTTATTTTGAGTCCTATTTATGTTTCATGATTACATCGTTTTTTTCTGTAATTTGAGAAAAGAACCAACAGAAAAGGACAGTTTATCCAGAGTAAATATATATTACCTTGAAATCGCTTTTTTTCTGTTTGTGTTGTTTGTTATTATTCCCACTTGATGTTCGGTTTGGAGGTTTTCTGTAATGGTATCTAAAAAGAACATTGTTTTAGTGCCAGACCACATTCTTGTCCCAAAACATGAAATTATGACCAAAAAAGATGCTGAGGAAGTTTTAAAAATATATAATTGTCGTACAACTGATTTACCATTAATTTTTGTAAGCGATCCCGCTATTGTTGGACTTGGAGTAAAACCGGGTGACATGATAAAGATAACCCGGAAGAGTGCAACTGCAGGAGAGAGCTTCTATTACAGATACGTGGTTGAAGTATGACTTTTTCCTCGGATAAGCGTTGGCCAGTAATTCAGAATATTCTGATCACACAAGGAATAGCTAAACAGCATCTTAACTCATTTGATGAATTTTTAGAGAATGGTCTACAGGAAATTATTAATGAAGTACAACAAATAGAAATTGAAAATGCGGAATATCCTTACACAATAAAGTTAGGTAAAATAAAATTTCAAGAACCAAGAATGATGGAGCTTGATGGTTCTATCACTCATACCACCCCAGCAGAATCACGTTTACGTAATGTTTCATATGTTGCACCTTTACAGATGGAATCAAGTGTTATTGAAGACGGAAAAACTCTAGAATCAAAACCAATTCACATTGGCGATATTCCAGTAATGGTAAAATCAAATGCTTGCATCTTACGAAGTTTTACGCCTCAAAAACTAATTGATCATGGAGAAGATCCAGAGGATCCTGGTGGTTATTTTATCATTAACGGCTCAGAACGAGTGATAGTAGGATTAGAAGATTTATCATACAACAAGATTATTGTCGATACCGACAAAGTGGGCGGTAAGAAAGTACACAAAGCAAAAGTTTATTCTTCAATTGTTGGATACCGTGCAAAATTAGAATTGATTTTAAAAGATGATGGATTAATTGTTGCAAAAATACCGGGTTCTCCAGTTGATATACCAGTAATTACATTGATTCGTGCTCTTGGATTAGAAACTAATGATGAAATTATTAATGCAGTATCTCTTGTTGATCAAATTCAGGCTGAACTGGAAAGTTCTTTTGAAAAAACTGAAGTTAACACATCAAAGGATGCTATTGTTTACATTAGTAAAAGAATAGCACCTGGAATGTTAGAGGAATTCCAAATCAAACGAGCAGAAACATTATTGGATTGGGGTTTACTTCCACACTTAGGTAAACATCCTGAAAACAGAAGAGAAAAGGCACAATTTTTGGGTGAAGCTGCTTGTAAATTACTTGAATTAAAACTGGGATGGATTGAAATTGATGATAAAGATCATTATGGCAACAAAGTCATCAAATTTGCAGGACAAATGTTAGCAGATTTGTTTAGAACTGCATTTAGAAATTTAGTTAGAGACATGAAATATCAACTTGAACGATCCGGACAAAAAAGAGGTATTAATGCTGTTGCTGCTGCGGTTCGACCTGGTATCATCAGTGATAAACTAAACAATGCAATTGCTACAGGTAATTGGGGACGTGGAAGAGTTGGAATTACACAATTACTTGATAGAACCAATTATCTCTCTACAATTAGCCATCTACGACGAGTTCAGTCACCATTGAGCAGAACCCAACCAAACTTTGAAGCAAGGGATCTACATTCTACACACTTTGGAAGGATTTGCCCTAGTGAAACACCAGAAGGCTCTAACTGTGGTTTAGTCAAGAATCTAGCATTATCTGCAATAATTTCTACTAGTGTGGATAGTTCAGATATCAGACAAAAATTAGATGACCTCGGGGTAGCAGATTTTCTTGATGTGAATAATTCTGTGAAAAAAACCGGTGCTAGGGTTTTCCTTGATGGAAAATTTATTGGTTATTTCCCAGATGGTGAGGAACTAGTTTCATCATTACGTGAACTACGTAGAAATAATAAAATTAATTCACATGTTGGAATATCCTTGCATACTCCAGAAGAAGAGGGTGCTACAAAGAGATTATACATAAATTGTAACGCAGGACGAGTTTTGAGACCAGTTATTTTGATTAAAGATGGTAAATCACTACTAACAAACGATCTTATTGAAAAGACTTCAAAAAAGCTTGTTTCTTGGCTTGACCTAATTCGTATGGGTATAATCGAGCTTATAGACGCAAATGAAGAAGAAAATTGTGATATCACATTTGATGAAAAAAATACAAAGAAATTTACTCATCTAGAGATATTCTCATCATCCATATTAGGTGCAGGTGCTTCCATCATCCCATATCCTGAACATAACCAGTCTCCACGAAACACATACGAATCTGCTATGGCAAAACAAAGTCTTGGTTTTTCAACGCCAATGATGAATACTAGTACATATGTCAGACAGCACTTTATGCTATATCCACAAACACCAATTGTTTCCACAAAGGCGATGAATCTTCTTGGTTTAGAGAAAAGACCCGCGGGACAAAATTGTGTTGTTGCTGTGTTACCTTTTGATGGATATAATATTGAAGATGCTATTGTATTAAGCCAATCATCAGTAGATAGAGGACTGGGAAGAACCTTCTTTTATAGAATATATGAATCAGAGGCGAAACAATACCCTGGAGGAATGCGTGATAGTTTTCAAATTCCAAATCCAGATGAAAATATCAGAGGGTATAAAGGTGAAAAATCATATAGATTATTGGAAGAAGATGGAATAGTTGCAACTGAATCCACTGTAAAAGGTGGAGACATTCTCATCGGTAAAACAAGCCCACCTAGATTTATGGAAGATTATCGTGAGTTTGAATCTCAGGGACCTTATAGACGTGATACTTCTGTAGGTGTTAGACCAACTGAAAATGGAGTTGTAGACACTATTGTTATGACACAATCAAATGAAGGAGGAAAAATGTTCAAAGTAAGAGTAAGGGATATGCGTATTCCTGAAATTGGAGACAAATTTGCTTCAAGGCATGGTCAGAAAGGTGTTTTGGGTATTTTAGCAAAACAAGAAGATTTACCATATACTGCTGATGGAATTTCACCAGATGTTCTAATTAACCCTCATGCATTTCCATCACGAATGACAGTTGGTATGATGATGGAATCTATAACAGGTAAAGCTGCGGCTCTACGAGGAGCAAAATTTGATGGCTCTGCCTTTGTAGGAGAAAAGATAGACCAAGTAAGAGACGTCATGAAAGATGCCGGATTCAAATATTCTGGTAAGGAAATAATGTATGATGGGAGAACTGGTAAACCATTCCCTGTTGAAGTATTTATTGGAATTGTCTATTATCAAAAACTCCATCACATGGTAGCAGATAAGATACACGCAAGAGCGCGTGGACAAGTACAAATGCTCACCAAACAACCAACTGAAGGTAGAGCACGTGGTGGTGGTTTACGATTCGGAGAGATGGAAAGGGATTGTATAATAGCTTATGGGGCATCTATGATTCTTAAAGATAGATTACTTGACGAATCGGATAAGGATGATATTTTTGTATGTGAACGATGCGGACTTGTTGCATATCATGATATTAAACAAAGAAGGTATATTTGTAGAGTTTGTGGTGATAAAGGAAAAGTATCTTCTGTATCTGTTGCATATGCGTTCAAATTATTATTACAAGAAATGCAAAGTCTGAACATTGCGCCACGTCTGATGATAAAGGAGAAAATATAATGTCTATTGAAACGATAAAATCTATTCAAGGAATCCGATTCTCTGTTTGGTCTCCAAGTGAAATTAGAAAATATTCAGTTGCTGAGATTACTGCTCCTGAAACTTATGATGAGGATGGAATGTCAGTACAAGGAGGTTTAATGGATGGACGGCTTGGAACCTTGGAGCCCGGACAAAAATGTTTGAGTTGTGGTAATACTTCTGCTAGATGTCCTGGACATTTTGGTCACATAGAGTTTGCCGAACCTGTACTTCATATAGCATTCATTGACAGTATTCATAAGCTATTACTCTGTACATGTAGAAGTTGTTCAAGATTAAAAATTCCTACCGATGATCTTGAAAGATATACAAATCTGAAAAAACAAAAGGCATCATATACTATAATCTCCCAGAAGCGTATCCCTGAACAAATTTTAGAAAAAGCAAAAAAACAAAAGGAATGCCCCCATTGTGGAAAAATCCAATATGATTTAATTTTTACAAAACCTACAATTTTTATAGAAAAAACTGAATTAGGAGAAAACAGATTACTTCCAATCACAATAAGAGAGCGATTTTCACAAATTATTAATGATGATCTTGATTTATTGGGATATGATCATACTACTGCTAGACCAGAATGGTTTGTTTTGCAAGTATTACCTGTACCACCTGTTACAGTAAGACCTTCCATTATACTTGAAACCGGAATCAGATCAGAAGATGATTTGACACATAAACTGGTAGATATTATCAGAGTAAATCAACGACTTAAAGAAAGCAAGGAAGCTGGAACACCACCTTTGATTGTTCAAGATCTCGTTGATTTATTGCAATACCATACTACAACTTATTTTGATAATGAAGTTTCAGGCATTCCGCAGGCACATCATCGTTCTGGTAGACCACTCAAGACACTAACCCAAAGATTGAAAGGTAAAGAGGGTAGATTTAGAGGTTCATTATCTGGAAAACGAGTTGATTTCTCAAGTAGGACCGTCATCTCTCCAGATCCAAATTTGGACTTGTCAGAGGTTGGCGTGCCAATACCTATTGCTATGAAACTTACAATTCCAGAGATTGTAACAGAATGGAATATTGAAAAACTGAAAAAATTAATTATTAATGGACCAAGTATATTTCCAGGCGTAAATTATGTTGTTAGACCTGATGGTGTAAAAATTAGACTTGATTTTGTAGAAGATAGATCAATCATTGCAGACAGTATCGAAACAGGATATCTTATAGAAAGACATCTTCTAGATGGCGATATTGTATTGTTTAACAGACAACCATCACTTCACCAAATGTCCATTATGGCTCATCACGTTCGTGTGCTTCCTGGAAAAACTTTTCGATTGCATCCTTCCGTTTGCCCACCATACAATGCTGACTTTGATGGTGATGAAATGAATCTTCATGTTCCACAAAGTGAGGAAGCTAGAGCTGAAGCTATATTATTAATGCGAGTACAAGAACAATTAATTTCACCAAGATTTGGCGGTCCTATAATTGGTGGTTTACGTGACTTTATCACTGGAGCATATCTTTTAACTAAAGATGATACAATTCTAACAAGCCAAGAATTTAGTAATTATGCGATGTTAGGTGGTTATAAAGGAAAGTTACCTGAACCCGCATCTAAAAATAAAACTGGAGCATTTTATACTGGCAAACAACTGTTTTCTATCTTTCTTCCTTCTGATTTTAATTATATTATGACTTCGAAATGGTCAAAAGGAACAAAGGGAACAAATCAAGATGTTGTAATTAAAAATGGTGAGCTGATTAGTGGTGTCATAGATAAATCGTCTATAGGTGCAGAAGAACCAGAAAGTGTTTTGCATAGAATCGCAAAAGATTATGGAAATGTAAAAGCCAAAGATTTCTTGAACTCAGTTCTTATTATTATCAAACAATTTATCACTGATTATGGATTTAGTTATGGTTATTCTGATTTGGAACTTTCCGATAAAGATCGAGATGCAATTCTCAGTGATATTGAAACAACTTATCAAAGTGTTTATGATATACTAGATGAAAAAAAGAAAGGAAAACTTAGACCAATTAGAGGAATGACTATTTCTGAAACAGCTGAGGCTAAAATTACATTCGAGTTAGCAAAAGCCAGAGATCGAGCAGGTATTACTGCAAATTCAAATCTTGAAGATAATAACGCAGGAAAAATAATGGCTACTACTGGTGCAAGAGGTTCAGCATTGAATGTAGGTCAGATGGCGGGTGCATTAGGTCAACAATCAAGACGTGGAAAAAGACTACATACTGGATATGCTAATCGTACTTTGCCACACTTCAAAACACATGATGAAAATCCTGACTCACATGGATTTGTCAAATCTAATTTCCGAGATGGTCTTTCGACCTTAGAATTTTTCTTTCATGCTATGGGTGGAAGAGAGGGTCTTGTTGATACTGCGGTAAGAACCCAACAAAGTGGATATATGCAACGTAGACTGATCAACGCGCTAGAACATATTAAATTGGAATATGATGGGACAGTAAGGGATCCACATAGACATATTATACAATTTTTGTATGGGGAAGACGGAATAGACGTTGCAAAAAGTGATCATGGTGAAGCCTTTAACATTAATAGATTAATAGAATCCCAAAGAATCATAGATTCTGGTAAAGCTGCAACTAAGGAGGAAATTACATCATTAACAAAAAAATATTCCAAGACATTCAATCCTCGATTAATTTCCATAGTAAGTGATGGATTACTTGATTCTAAACTAAGTAAAGCGGGAATAGAAAGTGTTTGTAAGAAGGGCTTGGAATTATATGATAACTCTAAAGCTGAGCCCGGTCAGGCAGTAGGCATTGTAACTGCACAATCAATTGGTGAGCCAGGAACACAAATGACATTAAGAACATTCCATACTGCAGGAATTGCTGAAAAGAACGTAACACTTGGTTTACCAAGAATCATTGAATTAGTAGATGCACGTAAAAAACCTGCTACTCCATCTATGGACATATATCTAGATAATGACACAAAAGTTTCTCAAGAAAAGGCAGTTGAAGTAGCTCGTGATATCAAGGAAACAAAAATATCTGATTTGGTTATAAGAACAGTAACTGATCATGCAACTGAGATAAAACTTGAATTTGATATGAAGAAAGTAGAAACTAGACATGTAACACTTGAGCAGGTCTCAAGTCTATTAGAATCAAATAAAAAATTCAAACTCGAATTTGCTAAAAATACTATAATTCTGAAACTAATTGAAGAATCAGATGCTCTGACTGTTAATACAATAAAAAATAAAGTGTTAAAAAGTACTGTAAGAGGAGTAGCTGATATCGAACGTGTTACCCTCAAACATGATAATGGTGAGTGGATTATTCAGACAACTGGTTCAAATGTGGCAAAAATATTACATGTCAAAGGAATTGATAAACAAAATATTAGAACAAATAATGTGTTTGAAATTGCGGAAACCTTAGGTATAGAAGCAGCAAGAAATTCTCTAATCAACGAATTGAAATTTACCCTCGAAAATCAAGGCTTAGAAGTCGATACACGATATCTTATGTTAGTATCTGATCTTATGTGTCATAAAGGATATCTGCAACAGATTGGTCGTCATGGAATAGCAGGTTCAAAGGATAGTGTTCTTGCTAGAGCAGCTTTTGAGATTACTGTACCAACAATTGCGGGTGCTGCTAGACTAGGACAAGTGGAAGAATTAAAAGGAATTACTGAAAACGTTATTGTTGGAAGCCAAATACCTATTGGTAGTGGTACTGTGGACATCTATATGCAATCTGCAACTAAAACATAATTATTAATTTTTTAATTATAAAAAACAGAATATTATTTGGTATAAATCTATAAAGGGATAATAAAACAGACAAACAAGAAAGGTATAACGATGGCAAAACTTTTAGAAAAAACTCTCAAAGACGCAATAAAAGAAAATAATCATGTAATTGGAACAAAACAAGTAATGTCTTCTATAAAATCAAGCAAACTGGTTATAATATCAAAATCTATTCCTTCTTCTACTATCCAACAAATAGAAGACAATACAAAAAAGGAAAATATACCATTACTACATTTTGAAGGAACATCAATTATGCTAGGAAAACTTTGTGGATTACAATTCAGAGTGTCAACAATTTCACTTAAATCGTTATCTAACACAAATATACAGGCAATTTTAAAAGAATCTGAAACAAAATGATTTTACAAGAAAAAGATTATTATCTAAGTTTAAAAGAGATAGAAAAACAGCCAATCTAAAAGATAAACAATGACAAACTCGATAAAATTAACTACAGAACAAATGCGTTTCATCTCGCTTTTTCAAAATGTTACAAAATCTTCTGCACGTGATTGCTTAGATGATGAAAAACAGGATAGATTAATTTTTGTTGTGAATGAGGGCATGATGGGGCTTGCTATCGGCAAAGGCGGTTCTAATATAAAATCACTTCAAAATATTCTAAAACGAAACGTAGAATTAATTGAATATAATGAGGAACCAATAAAATTTTTGAAAAATATATTGAATGCAAAATTAATCAGTGAAATAAAATTAAATACAAAACCTGATGGTTCATTACACGCTGTAGTCTTTGTTGAGCCTGGGAAAAAAGGTATAGTGGTTGGACGTGAAGGACGTAATGCAGAAAAGGCTAGACTGCTAGCTAAAAGATATTTTAATATTTCAACTGTCATGATAAATAGTCAAGAAATGACACAACTTGAGGTGTAATGGTTGGCTAAATCACCTCTTGGATTATTTGCTGGTCGTGTGCTAAAAGAAAAGAAGAAACGTCAGCGTTGGTCTATATCTAGATACAAACGCAGAGAACTGGGTTTGGATAAAAAATCAAATCCTTTGGGCGGTGCTCCACAAGCAAGGGCAATTGTTTTAGAAAAAGTTGGTGTAGAAGCAAAGCAGCCAAATTCTGCAGTTAGAAAATGTGTTCGTGTGCAATTAATTAAAAATGGGAAATCAGTTACTGCATTTTTACCACGAGACGGTGCAATGAACTTCATTGATGAGCATGATGAGGTACATCTTGAAGGTATGGGTGCTACTCAGGGCGGTGCTATGGGTGATATTCCGGGTGTACGATACAAAGTTTTCAAAGTTAATGGAACATCGTTAAAGCAATTAGTAACAGGAAAGAAAGAAAAACCTAGAAGATAAAAAAATGACTGAACAAAAAATGTTGCTTTTTAGAAGATGGGATTTATCGACAATTGAAATCAAAGATTTGGGTCTAAAAAATGCTATATGTCTTAAACCATTAATACTTCCAATAGATTTTGGACGATCTGCCCTAAGACGATTCAACAAGGCTGATGTTAACATAGTTGAACGATTAGTAAACAAATTAATGCATTTTGGCAAAAAATATTCAAAAAACACAGGTAGAATGGCTGGAAAAAAAGATCATTCATTTAATGTTGTTAAGACTACTTTTGAAATAATTCATCTAAAAACAGAAAAAAACCCAATTGAGGTTTTAGTTCGTGCAGTAGAAAATTCAGCACCAAATGAAGATACTACTAGAATTGTATACGGTGGAACAGTATACCATGTATCAGTTGATGTGGCACCAATCAGAAGAGTTGATCTGGCATTACGATTTATTGCAGATGGGGTCAAAGAAGCTACATTTTCTAACCCAAAACCAATTGAAGAATATTTAGCTGAGCATCTAATTCTTGCAGCAAACAATGATCCTACATCCCCATCTGTTAAGAAAAGAAACGAATTAGAACGTATTGCACAAGCATCTAGATAATTAAACCAATAGCCCGGCCCGGACTCGAACCGAGGTCAAAGGCTCCAGGGGCCCCTATGCTTGCCACTACACTACCGGGCTACAAGAACATTTGTAAGATATTAGAATATAATTATTTCATTCTAACTTCATTCATTGCAGTTGAATAATCGCATTCTGCTTTGACTCTCATATAAGGAATTAATCTGTAATGAATCGAATACATGTCACTTTCTTTGAGGATTATTCCTTTTTGTAATAATGATACTAATCCGCGCGACATCTCTGATATTTTTAAATTATCTTTATTGCATATTTCATCACGTTTTTTCTGATATTGTTTAAGGCTGAATACTACATCATCAAGTTCTAAGATTAATGGCCATATGATTTTGTGCCATACAGCCCTTCTATTTTGGGTAGATGTTGCATACTTGCCTTTTTCTCTCAACATTAATAATATGATTTTGCACTATTATAATTCGTGTCCCAGAGCGAGATTGCAAAATCATTAGAACTTTTAGAAAAAGATTGGGATATAGACCCAATCATAAAAGATTTTCATTTGGGAAAGCGTGATGATATATCTGAAAATTCCATAAAAGTGAAAGATGTTATATTTCATATTCCATTTCTAAACAAAATTAAAAAATTCATACTTTGGAAATGTTATTGGCCAGATTGTTCAAATTGTTGTAGTAGGCAAGGTAGACTTCCTTTGACTTCTGACGATTTGATAACAATTGGAACTGGAATGAAATATCAAAAAACATCTGATTTCATAAAAAATGAAACGGTGATAGCTACTTGGCAGGAACCAAGTCCTGGAGGTGGCTTTA
>Ga0207990_1001635_pt1 | contig 11193 bp, 8 predicted proteins | sample ETNtaG_8_FD_185780 | JGI IMG/M metagenome (GOLD analysis project Ga0207990, IMG submission 185780) | Marine microbial and viral communities from oxygen minimum zone, Eastern Pacific Ocean - ETNP201406SV75 (SPAdes) (version 2) | ecosystem: Environmental > Aquatic > Marine > Oceanic ...
TAATAATTCTTATCTTAATCCTATGAATTTAAAAAATTTAGCAATGTGGGTTGTAATAGTTTTCTTAACTATTGGCTTGTACAATATGTTTAAGAATCCGCAAAATTCAATTAACAAAAATGATACAATAATATTTTCTAAATTTTTATCTGAAGTTGATGAAGGAAGAGTTGTTGAAGTTCAGATTCAAGGAAATAATATTTACGGAATTTTATCTAATGGAAAAAAATTTTCAACTTACTCACCTAATGATCCTAACTTAATTGAAAAACTTACTGATAGAGGTGTAAGCATTTCGGCGTCACCAATAGATGAAAAAATGCCTTCATTATTTGGAGTTCTTTTATCTTGGTTTCCAATGCTGTTGTTAATTGCTGTTTGGATTTTCTTTATGAGACAAATGCAAGGTGGCAAAGGCGGTGCCATGGGTTTTGGTAAATCAAAAGCTAAAATGATGAATGAATTAAAGGGCAAGGTAACCTTTAATGATGTGGCTGGCATAGAAGAAGCAAAAGAAGAAGTTGAAGAAGTTGTAGAATTTTTAAAAGACCCAAAAAAATTTAGTCGCCTTGGCGGAAAAATTCCAAGAGGATGCTTATTGGTAGGATCTCCAGGTACAGGTAAAACTTTACTTGCAAGAGCCATAGCTGGAGAGGCAGACGTTCCATTCTTTACTATTTCAGGATCAGACTTTGTAGAAATGTTCGTTGGAGTTGGCGCTTCAAGAGTACGAGATATGTTTGAACAAGGAAAAAAACATTCACCATGCATTATCTTTATAGATGAAATTGATGCAGTTGGAAGAAGTAGAGGAGCTGGATTAGGTGGTGGCAATGATGAGAGAGAACAAACCTTAAATCAATTATTAGTAGAGATGGATGGTTTTGATACTAACGAAGGAGTAATAATAATAGCAGCAACTAATAGACCAGATGTTTTAGATCCTGCTCTTTTAAGACCAGGAAGATTTGATAGACAAATAGTTGTATCGCTTCCTGATATTATTGGTAGAGAAAAAATTTTAAAAGTTCATGTTAAAAAAATATCAATGACTCCAGACATTAATTTAAGAACGATTGCAAGAGGGACGCCAGGTTTTTCAGGTGCAGATTTAGCAAACTTAGTTAATGAAGCGGCATTATTGGCAGCAAGAAAGAATAAAAGAATAGTAACTTATACTGAATTTGAAGAAGCTAAAGATAAAGTGATGATGGGTGCTGAAAGAAGATCTATGGTAATGACCGAAGAAGAGAAAAAATTAACAGCTTATCATGAAGCGGGCCACGCTATAGTTACTATAAACGAAAAAGCAGCTCACCCAATTCATAAAGCAACAATAATTCCAAGAGGAAGAGCATTAGGAATGGTGATGCAGCTTCCTGAAAGAGACGAGTTATCTCAAACTAGAGAGCAATTGCATGCTCAAATGGCTATAGCTATGGGAGGGAGAGTAGCAGAAGAAATTATTTTTGGTGAAAACAAAGTTACAACTGGAGCTTCTAGTGACATTGAACAAGCTACAAAAAGAGCTAGAGCAATGGTTATGAAAGCAGGTTTAAGCAAAGAATTAGGCCCAGTTGCTTATGGAGAAAATGAAGAGGAAATATTTTTAGGAAGATCGGTCGCACGACAACAGCATATGTCTGAAGAAACAGCAAGAAAAGTTGATATAGAAATAAGAAAGATTGTTGATCAAGGGTATGATAAAGCGAAAAAAGTCCTTACTGCAAAAATTGATGACTTACACAAATTAGCAAAGGCGCTTTTAACATACGAAACATTAACAGGTGAAGAAATTGAAAATTTAATCAATAAAAATGTATATCCTGCCAATAAAGAAGATCTAAAAGTTGAAGATGAAGATCAAGGTTCAGCTTTAGGATCTATTGGATTAAAACCAAAAATTGTTCATTAATTTGTAATGAAAAAATATTACACAAGAGTGTGTAATTTTTATTATGGAATTAATTCACAGCGTTTAGTTAATAAGAAAAAAACAATTCCCTTCAACGGTAATTTAAAAATTTCTTTTGATCATATAGAAATTTTATCAAGAAATAGTAATAAATTAATTCACATTAAAGAGATAAAAAATTTACCAATAAAATTAAAAAAAAAAGTTAATAAAGATTTAAAAAATATATCAAAACAAAAAAAAAATTTTTCTAATCTAAATTTTAAAAATCTTCCTAATATAATGGGGGTACTAAATTTAACTCCAGATAGTTTTTCTGATGGCGGCAAGTATAATGAAAAGAATAAAGGCTATAATCATGCAGTTAAGTTATTTAAATCAGGATCAAATATTATTGATGTTGGAGGAGAATCTACTCGTCCAATGTCTAAAGAAATTGAAATTAATAATGAATGGAATAGAATTAAAAAAACTCTTTATCAATTAAAAAAAAAAAGAATAGCAACATCTTTAGATACTAGAAAATCTATGATAATGGAAAAAGGAATAAAATTAGGCGTTAAACTTATAAATGATATTTCAGGCTTAAAATTTGACAATCAATCTATTAATGTTTTAAAAAAATCTAATAAACCTTTTGTAATACATCATATTCAAGGCAATCCATCTTCAATGCAAAAAAATCCAAAATATAATAATGTGTTATTTGATATTTATGATTATTTTGAAGAACTAATAAGAAATGTTCGCCTTAAAGGAATAAAACATAACAATATTATAATCGATCCGGGGATAGGATTTGGTAAAAACTTGAAACATAATATTACACTAATCTCCAAAGTTTCTCTTTTTCATAGTTTGGGTTTTCCTATACTACTTGGCATGTCTAGAAAAAAATTTATTAAAGATATTTCTGGAAAAAATGATAGTAAACAAAGATTGGGAGGAACAATTGGATCGGCATTATTTGCGTTGATGCAAGGAGTTCAAATTTTAAGAGTACATGATGTTAATGAAGTTATTCAGAGTATTAAAATATTTAAAGAATTATTAAAAAGTTAATGACAAAAAAATATTTCGGAACTGATGGAATTAGAGGCACAGTTAATAAAGATAATATAAACGGTGAAATGTTTTTTAAATTTGGTCTAGCAGCAGGTACATTTTTTAAAAATCAAAAAAAAACTAAACAAACGGCAATTATAGCTAAGGATACACGTTTATCAGGTTATACATTAGAGCCAGCGTTGGTATCGGGATTAGCTTCAGCCGGTATGCATGTATTTACATTAGGCCCATTGCCAACAAATGGTCTTGCAATGTTAACTAAGTCTATGAAAGCAAACATGGGTATAATGATTACTGCGTCCCACAATCCATATTATGACAATGGTTTAAAATTGTTTGGCCCAGATGGGTTAAAACTTTCTGACAAAATTGAAAAAAAAATTGAAACTTTAATTGATCAAAAAACTAACACACATCTATCAAAACCAAAAATTCTTGGGAGAGTTAAAAGGTTAGAGAATGGAAATGATGAATATATTAAAATTTTGCGAAAAAATTTTCCAAAAAACTTTAGCTTAAAAGGTATGAAAATTGTTATAGATTGCGCAAATGGTGCAGGCTACAAATCTGGCCCAGCATTGTTAGAAACATTAGGCGCAAAAGTTATTGCAATTGGAACGACACCGAATGGTATAAATATCAACTATAAGTGTGGATCTACTTATCCCAAAAAAATGCAATTATCAGTTAAAAAATACAAAGCCAATATTGGAATTTCATTAGATGGAGACGCAGACAGAATAATTATGAGTGATGAAAAAGGAAAAATAATTGATGGAGACCAAATCATAGCAGCATTAGCGAAAAGGTGGAAAAATAAAAAAATGTTGCGAGGTGGCGTTGTTGGAACATTGATGTCTAATTATGGTTTAGAGAAATTTTTTAAAAGATCTAAAATAAAGTTTTTAAGAGCCGATGTAGGAGACCGTTATGTTAAAGAAAAGATGAAAAGAAACAAGTTTAACTTAGGTGGAGAGCAATCAGGCCACATAATTTTAGGAAAGTTTGCAACAACAGGAGATGGTTTGTTAGTTGCTCTTGAAATATTATTTTCTTTAAGAAAAGGAAAAAAAGCTAGCAAATTTTTTAATGTATTTAAACAAACTCCTCAAATTTTAGAAAATGTAGAAGTTAAAGATAAGAGTATTATAGATAGTGTTGGTTGTAAAAAATCAATAAAATTGGCAAGTAAAATAATTAATGGAAAAGGAAGGTTGTTAGTAAGAAAATCGGGAACAGAGCCCAAAATAAGAATTATGGCAGAATCTAATAATAAAAGATTAATAAAAAAATGCATAGATATAATTAAAAGAACAATTAAATAAATTGAAACCAAAATCAAAAGTTCTAATAATAGCAGGATCAGACTCATCTGGCGGCGCAGGCATTCAAGCAGACATAAAGACAGTAACAGCATTAGGCTCCTACGCCATGACTGCTATTACTGCAATTACTGCTCAAAATACAACTGGGGTTAAATCAATTATTCCTATTAATTCACAAGATATATTAAATCAAATTATTTTTACATCTAGTGACATTAAGCCAGATGCCATAAAAATAGGTATGTTACATTCTTCAAAAGTTATTAATTCTGTTATTAATGCATTAAATAAAATTAAGATTTCAAAAATAATTTTGGATCCCGTTATGATAGCTAAGAGTGGAGCAAGATTAATAGACAACAAAGCAATTAATATTTTAAAGAACAAATTAATAAAAAAAGTATCTTTGATAACACCAAATATTCCAGAGGCAGAAGTTTTAACCAATACAAAAATAAATAGTACTGATGATATGATTTATGCAGCTAATATATTGCTTAATAAAGGCGCAAAAAATATTTTAGTAAAAGGAGGACATTTAAATACAAGTTTTGTGAAAGACATATTTGTTAACAAAAAAGAAATAATAATTTTTAAAAATAAAAAAATTACAACTAAAAATACACATGGAACGGGATGCACGTTGTCTAGTGCCATAACAACATTCTATTCATGTGGAAAAACCTTAAAGAAATCTTGTGAGTTAGGTGTTAAGTATGTAAACCATGCGATAGGATCTAACCTAAATTATGGCAATGGCCATGGTCCAATAAACCATTTGAATTCGATTTTAATAAAAAAAAAATTTAGATAATGAAAAATATAGTTGTTGTTGGTTCACAGTGGGGAGACGAAGGAAAAGGTAAAATTGTTGATTGGTTATCTGATCAAGCTGATGTAGTTATTCGTTTTCAAGGCGGTCATAATGCGGGTCACACGTTGGTTATAGATGGTGTTACATATAAATTAAGACTACTTCCATCAGGAATAGTTAGAAAAAATAAGATATCAGTAATAGGAAATGGTGTTGTTGTAGATCCTTGGGCATTACTTGAGGAAATTAAGGAAATTAAATCAAAAGGTGTAGATGTAAATGAAAACAATTTTATAGTTTCAGAATCTGCTAATTTGATATTGCCTTTTCATAGGGAAATGGATGAAATAAGAGAAGATGCAGCAGGAAAAAGCAAAATTGGAACAACAAGACGCGGAATAGGGCCAGCTTATGAAGATAAAGTTGGAAGAAGATCAATTCGTGTAATGGATTTAAGATCAGAAAGTAATTTAGACCATCGACTAGAAAACGTATTGTTGCATCATAACGCAATTCGAAAAGGATTGGGTAAAAAAATCTATAAAAAAGATCAGTTAAAAAAAGAATTATTAAAAATAGCACCTGAAATTCTAAAATTTTCACAGCCCGTTTGGTTAAAAATTGATGAATTTAAAAAGAAAGGAAAAAAAATATTATTTGAAGGTGCACAAGGAATTTTATTAGATGTTGATCATGGAACTTACCCCTTTGTAACTTCATCAAATACAGTTGCGGCAAGTGCAGCAACTGGGACTGGATGTGGCCCAAATACAATTAATTATGTTTTAGGAATAACAAAGGCATATACTACTAGGGTAGGAGAAGGTCCTTTCCCAACAGAATTAACAGATGATATTGGTGAAATACTTGGATTAAGAGGAAAAGAATTTGGAACTGTAACTAGCAGAAAAAGAAGATGTGGTTGGTTTGATGGTGTTTTAGTTCGCCAAACAATTAAAATTTCAGGAATTGATGGAATTGCATTAACTAAATTAGATGTTTTAGATGAATTGGATGAAATTAAGATGTGTGTTCAATATGAATTAGAAGGAAAAAAAATTGATTATTTGCCAGCTGCGGCTGAAGATCAAGTTAAAGCTAAACCAATTTATAAAACATTTAAGGGATGGAAATCTTCAACTAAAGGGATAAAGAATATTGATGCATTACCGGACAATGCAAAAATATATATATATGCAATTGAAGATTTTGTTGGTGCTAAAATATCAAGTATTTCTACAAGCCCAGAAAGAGAAGATACTATTTTATTAGAAAATCCTTTTGATTTATAAATTAATTAGCTGGAAGTAAATTTTTTGATCTAGCAGAGTTAAGCATATGTTTTTGAACTTTTTCAAAAGCTTTATTTTCTATTTGTCTAATTCTTTCTCTACTAATTTTATATTTTTTACTTAGATTTTCTAATGTTGTTGGTTCATCATTAAGTCTTCTAGCATAGAGTATTTCTTTTTCTCTATCATTTAAAATTTTAATAGAATCTGTTAATAAATCTTTTCTTTGATCCATTTCTTCTTTGTGGGCAAATTTTAATTCTTGATCCATTTCTTTATCAATAAGCCAATCCTGCCATTCATCACCATCTTCTCCAATTTGTGCATTTAGGGAATGTTCTTTTCCAGAAAGTCTTCTGTTCATAGAGACAACTTCCTCTTTTTTTACATCTAATTTTCTTGCAATTTCCGAAACGTGTTCATCTCTTAAATCACCTTCTGATCTAGGTGCCAGTTGGTTTTTAATTTTTTTTAGATTGAAAAATAATTTTTTTTGGGCAGTGGTAGTTCCAATTTTAACTAGACTCCAAGATCTTAATATATATTCTTGAATTGATGCTTTAATCCACCACATGGCATACGTAGCTAATCGGAACCCTTTTTCTGGTGCAAATTTTTTTACAGCTTTCATTAAACCAACATTACCTTCCGAAATCATTTCGTTGACAGGAAGCCCGTACCCTTTGTAACCCATGGCAATTTTAGCAACCAATCTTAGGTGACTAGTAACTAATTTTTCAGCTGATTTTAAATTACCAGTAGTTTTCCAATTTTTGGCTAGCATATATTCTTCTTCAGCATCAAGCATAGGAAATTTTTTTATTTGTGCCAAATATGAAGCGAGACCACCTTCATTTGATAGGGTTGGTAGATTGTAGTTTGTTGCAGAGCTCATAATGTTACTTATTTAATAAAAAAATTAATTATTACAATGTTTTATTTGTTAAGCTTTCTAAGCATTTTTAATATATTTTCAAGTTCTTGTGGCAAAAATGAGGAAAATTCAATTTCTTTCCTATTAACAGGATGAGTAAAACCAAGAGTTTGAGCGTGCAAAAATTGTCTATCTAGGTTTAGTATTAATTTTTCTAGTTCTGGGTCAATATTCTTAAATTTTTTAAATTTTTTTTTATATTTTTTGTCCCCTAAAATATTATTTCCTTTGTAGCTCATATGAACTCTAATTTGATGTGTTCTGCCGGTTTCAAGTTTACATTCAACCAAACTTAAAGTTGGAGTTTTATTATTTTCAAAAACTTCTAAAGTTTTGTAATTCGTTATAGCAATTTTTCCTTTTGTGCTTCCAACTTCCATTAACTGTCTATTTTTTGTGCTTCTTTTTATTAGAGTTTTTATAATTCCTGTTCGTGGCCTTAATTTTCCCCATATAAGTAGTTGATATACTCTTTTAATTGAATGTTTACTAAATTGAATTGAAAGATTTTCATGCGCAAAATTATTTTTTGCAATTACAATTAGTCCAGAAGTATCTTTGTCTATTCTATGAACAATGCCTGGTCTTAATTCATCACCGATATTTGAAAGATTTCCTCCACAATAGTTCATTAAAGCGTTAACTATTGTATTATCATAATTTCCCGCACCAGGATGCATTATGATGCCAGCAGGCTTATTAATAATAATCATATCTTTATCTTCATAAATTATATCTAGTTTAAATTTATATGGCTTAATAGATGCTAATTTAGGCTCGGGTATTTCAAGAGACAATTGATCACCCGTAGAAACTTTTTTTGAAGGACTGATTAAAATCTGGCTATTTAATTTTAAGTTTTTTTTTAATATTAAATTTTTTATTCTAGTTCTGCTTAAGGATTTTTCTTTATTGTTAATAAAAGTATCAACCCGTTGATTATTTTCTTCCGTCTTAACTAATAAACTAATGATTCTGTTCATCTGATGATTTATTAGAAATAATTTTTTTAATTAGGTAATATGTTATGAAGCAAATTGAAAAAATTAAACTTATTAAACTAATATAGTTAAATATTTTCTGTAATTTACTTAATTTAAATTTAAAAGCTTTATAATTTAAAAAATTTTCCAACTCATTTATCTGGGTTTTTTTAAACATGTCTCCAGGCATACAATTATTTTCTTTTGGAAATATAAAACAGCTTGGGTTTAAAAAGTTTAATTTATCCTCAACAACTGATTTTGGATTTCCAGTATAATAAAATAAATTTTCACTAATTTTATTTTTTTTATCAAATTTTAAATTATTTTTTGGCATAAACTCTAATTGATAACCAAATAGTGGCTGATAACAGAAAAGTGGAGATAATTCATGTATAAATAAATTGTTACGTTGACGATTAGTTAATATCTTATTATTTTTATCGGTAATTAATACTGTATCCTTAATTTTTAAATTTTTTATTTTTTCCTTATTAATGTGAATTTTTTCAAAACTTTCAGGATTATAATTTTGTTTATGATAAAAATCTTTTTTATAATAATAGTTGTGAAATAAAATTAAAGATAAGCATAAAAAAGTAAATATTTTTATATTATTCTCTTTAATAAATATTTTATCAATGATTAAACATGAAATTATTATAAGAGGTAAAATAAAAATAGATATAAATCTATAATTAACCCAACTACTTTTAATCAAAGGTAATTTACGAAAAAATGCCCCAATTTCATTATCTGAGATGTTTATAGTAGTTACAAATAAAACCAATATAATCATTATCAATACTGCTATTAATTTTTCCTTTGTGAATTTTTTAATATTAAATTTTTTTAAATTAAAAATAAAAATTGAAAAAATAAGCAGAGGCACAATGCTAATACTATACTCAAGTTCTTGAAGTCCTATTTTATAAGGTAAATCTATGATTGCATTAGAATTAAATTTTGTAGCATCAGGATATAAAAAAAGCGATTTAAAAATATTGCTTGCAAATTCATAATAATTTTCAAAAACTATTGGCGGATACTCCCTAGGAAAATTACTTAAAAAAGATAATGAGGCATTGATTTTGGATATTGCGATAAGTAAAGCTATAACAAATGATAAAATTAAATAATTAATTATTTTTAATTTTTCCTTAACATAAATATGTATTGAAATAACAAATATAATTGACAATATCACTATTATTGCACTTGGACCTAAGGAAGATTGGATAATATGTGTAAGCAAAAGACTAGAAACTAAAATATAAAAAATACTCTTTGTGCTATCTCTTTCAGATTCAAATGATTTTATTAACAAATAGCAATAAAGTGGAATGAAAATAAAACTAACATAAGTTAAATGACCGATAATAAATCTATAATTAAAAAAACCATTAAATAATAAAAGAGTTGCTGCAATTAAAGAAATATAAATATTTCTATTAAATGATTTGTGCAAAAGTAAAAAAGTGCCTAAGAAGCACGCGAATGAAAAAAATAAATACATTAATTTTAGTGATGTTAATGGTGAAAATAATATAAAAAATAATTGCTGTAGAGAGTAATACATTGTTTGTGGATCTCCATAAAATGGAAGACCACAACAGAAACTTGGAGAAAACCAAGGAATAGTTAAAAAATTATTATTGAACCAAACTTTCCCAAAAATAAACTGTGGTAAAAAAAGAGAATAGTCGTTACCTAATAGTAAATTTTTATTTGGAAAAAAATCTTGATAGATTATTTGATGTGCTAAAAATATAATTATAGCCAGTAAAAGAAAATAAAAATTTTTAGCCAAATATTTCATGTTATTAAGTTAATTTAGAAATTTATATTAATGATTTTTTTCATAAAATATATTAATAGTATTATATGCGCTTGTAGCTCAATTGGATAGAGCGCCTGACTTCGGATCAGGAGGTTTAAGGTTCAAGTCCTTACAGGCGCACCAAATATAAAGTAAATATGGAGCTAATAACTGAATTAAAGTGAAAAATAAAATACTTATTTTTTCTGCAACTTTTAATGAATCTGAGAATATTAGAAATTTATTAAATTCTATCGACAAACTTAATTTAGAATTAGATATTTTAATTATCGATGATAATTCACCCGACAAAACATCAGATATTATAAAACAGTATGCTTTAGAAAAAAGTAATATTAAATTAATAGTTCGAAACAAAAAAGAAGGATTAGATACCGCTCACAAATTTGCATTTAAGTATTCTATTGAAAATAATTATGAATATTTAATCACTTTAGACGCAGACTTATCTCATGATCCAAATGAGATTCCAATATTTATTAAAGAATTAAAGAATAATGATTTTGTTATTGGATCTAGATATATGAAAGGAGGTGGCTGCAATATGAAAGGAGTAAGATTATTTTTAAGTTATTTTGGAAATAGGTTTATTCAATTTATATTCAATATTAATTGTAATGAATTTACTACTTCTTATAGAGGTTTTAATTTAAGAAGATTTAAAAGCTTCAATTTGGATAATGTTTCGTCAAAAGGTTATAGTTTTTTTATGGAAACAATATATCTTATTCACAAGGAAGGAATTTTAATAAAAGAAATACCAATTTTTTTCAAAGATAGAAGCAAAGGCAAATCTAAAATACCTAGTATAGAGCTGCTTAGAACTTTCAAAAATTTATTTAAGTTAAAATTTTTTCAATAATAATATTTATTATTCACCAATATTTATCAAAGATCCTTTTTTTCGAGCCTGACTAAAAGAGTAATAAAATAACAAAATTCCAAATAACAGATATATTAAATTTAATTTGAAGGCAGTAAAAATGCTTTCATAATTTACCACGTTATCTACCAGTATGTGT
>Ga0207990_1001637_pt1 | contig 11173 bp, 9 predicted proteins | sample ETNtaG_8_FD_185780 | JGI IMG/M metagenome (GOLD analysis project Ga0207990, IMG submission 185780) | Marine microbial and viral communities from oxygen minimum zone, Eastern Pacific Ocean - ETNP201406SV75 (SPAdes) (version 2) | ecosystem: Environmental > Aquatic > Marine > Oceanic ...
GCGTCTCTTCACAAATCATGCTCATATTCCCGCTGTTCTCTTTGGCCCTGGAGATCTTCGTCTCGCCCACGCGACCAATGAGTATGTGGAAATTGATGAAGTGTTAAAGACAATAAAAATTATTGCAAACATGATCGTAGATTGGTGCGGTGGTACCTTTGATTAAGAAATTCGGCTGCCAGAATATGGTGGACCCCATTCGCAGGGCCCTAATCAAACATCCTAGGGATGCGTACAGAAATCAAGTGAATGTTGACCATCAATATCAGCAACTCAATTATTGCGATGTTCCGGATTTTAAAAAGTCATTGGTCGATTATGACACATTCGCTGGATTGCTTGAATCCTTCGGCATCGAAGTGCATCATCTCCCGGAGGATGAATCCACATCTCTTGATTCAATCTATACCCATGACCCCTGTGTTGTTACCAACGGCGGATTGATTCTAAGCATTATGGGGAAAAAGGATCGGTTATCGGAATCAGCCGCAATGGAAAACTATTTTCAATCAATTAATATTCCAATTCTTGGTCGAATTGAAACACCGGGAACCCTAGAAGGTGGCGATGTGGTGTGGATCGATGAACGCACTGTTGCCATTGGTGTAGGTTATCGTTCTAATACAGAAGGAATTCGGCAGTTTAGGGAATTGTTGGGGAACTTAGTTGATAAAGTCATTTCAGTTTCACTTCCCCACTGGACTGGTCCTAATAATTGCCTGCACTTAATGAGTAATGTCAGCCCTATTGATCACGATCTTTATTTGGTGTATTCTCGCTTACTTTCTGTTTCATTTCGTAAGTATTTGATAGAACGTAGGATCAATCTGGTAGAAGTTCCTGAAAAAGAATATGATTCCATGGGCTGCAACGTTTTGGCGGTAGCACCACGAAAGTGCATCATGATCAAGGGTAACCCTATCACAAAAGATAGGTTAGAAGCAGAAGGAGTGGAAGTCCACACCTATGATGGATCAGAAATCTCGATTAAAGGTTCAGGCGGACCCACCTGCTTAACCCGTCCCTTTTTAAGGTCTGTATAATGAGTTATAACAAGCAGTTCAATGCAGAAACACAGCTTAAACTTTCGCCATTCTTTGACCGCACATCTAAATTAAATGAGTCTCAGGAATGGCGACGGTGGTCGGGGTATCTGTCTGCCACCAATTATGAACTCACCCATGAAAATGAATATTTCGCCATCCGCACCAAGGCTGCTCTTTTAGATATCACTCCTCTTTATAAGTACCTCATTGAAGGATCTGATGCCCAGCGGTTCCTAGATCGATTGGTGACAAGAAATATTAATATTTGCAAGGTGGGACAAGTCATGTATACGCCATGGTGCGATGAAGATGGAAAGGTAATAGACGACGGCACGGTTCAACGACTATCTGAACGCAAGTTTCGAATCACCAGTGCAGAACCAAATCTTGAATGGCTAGAGTACAATTCATCTGGTATGAATTTAACTATTTTGGATGACTCAGTTACTACCGCCGCAGTGGCGCTCCAAGGTCCAAATTCAAGAGATATCCTCAATGCAGTTTCCAGTGATTCCTTGGACAGTCTCAAATTCTTCTGGATGATGGATACGATGTTCAACAATATCCCTGTATCCATTTCCCGTACAGGATATACAGGTGATCTGGGGTATGAAATTTGGATGGACCCTAATGATGCTTTATTCATTTGGGACCTGCTTTTGGAAAAAGGGAATCCTTATGGTATCACCCCTACCGGGCTCCATGCTCTGGATATAGCGCGCATAGAGGCTGGGCTGATCCTACTGGATGTGGATTATATTTCATCCCGCCACGCCATTGTTGAATCCAGAAAATCATCTCCTTATGAATTGGGATTGGGTTGGGCAGTAAAATTGAAAAAAGAATATTTTATCGGTAAACAAGCTCTGGAAAGAGAAGTAACCCGCGGTCCAGAATGGGAATTTGTGGGCATTGAAATCCAATGGACTGAACTGGAAAATCATTATCGAAATGTTGGTCTTGCCCCAGGGCTCCCTTCTACTGCTTGGCGTACCAGTACACCTTTATATTATAATCACGAACAGGTGGGCTATGCCACCAGCGGTGCATGGTCACCGATTTTAAAAAGATACATCGCCCTTGCCCATGTGAAATCGGCTTTTGCCGTTGAAGGCACCGAACTGCAATTTGAATTGAAAGTAGAACACTTCCGAAAACTCACAACAGCAAAAGTGGTAAAAACACCGTTTTTTGATCCGGAAAGGAAACGTTCATGCCCGAGGTAAAGAAATATGATGCTATTGTGATCGGCGGCGGACATAACGGACTCACGGCCGCGGCATACCTGTCCCGTGCCGGTAAAAAGGTACTGGTGCTTGAGCGACGTTATATTTTAGGTGGTGCGGCGGTTACAGAAGAAATTTTTCCTGGATTCAAATTTTCAGTTTGCTCCTATGTGGTGAGCCTCATGAAACCTATTGTGATGCGGGAACTAATGCTACCAAAATTTGGGTTGGAGCTATTACCCCTAGAAAGCACATTCACACCGCTAGATAATGATTATCTAATTCGGACAGCAGACCCGGATGAAACTTACCGGGAGATTGCCCGCCATTCATTGCGGGATGCTGAAGCCTATATGCGCTTCGGGCCTCTAATGGGGCAGATTGGAATGGCAGTCCGACCCATCCTAGAAACAATTGCGCCAAATGCAATTAGACCATCCATTTCAGATTTATTTTCCGGTAAAAAATTATTAAACCATTTCAAAAGTCTCACCTCCGAACAGTTTGAATATTTGACCAAACTCATGGCCATGAGTTCAGCAGATTTTTTAGATGAGTGGTTTGAATTTGAGCCCCTTAAAGCCACCATGTCTGCCAGTGGAATTACCGGAACCTTAATGGGGCCACGCTCTCCAGGGTCGGCCTATGTGATGCTCCATCACTATATGGGCGACATCGATGGATCTTTTCGGGCTTGGGGATTTCAAAGGGGCGGCACTGGTGCCGTGAGCATGGCCATTGCACGTTCTGCCCAGCATTTTGGTGCCGACATTATGACTGAAGCGCCAGTAGAAAAAGTCATTGTCAAAAATGGGAAAGCGGTTGGCGTGGCCTTGGAAAATGGTGATGAATTCACATCGGATATTGTTATATCCGGGCTGGATCCAAAACTCACATTTTTGAAAATGTTGGATAAAAGCGATCTTCCGCCTGATTTTGTGAAGGATATTAAAAACTTCCGTATTCGCGGATCATCCGGAAAAGTCAATCTAGCCCTAGATGGATTGCCCAATTTCACCTGCCTGCCGGGAGAAGGCCACCACCTTCAGGGAGCAATCCTAATCAGCCCAAGTTATGATTACTTAGAGCGAGCTTATGATGATGCTAAGTATGGAAATTTTTCTCAAGAACCTTATTTGGATATTATCCTGCCTTCGGTCCTTGACCCAGATATGGCACCACCGGGGAAACACGTTATGTCCTGTTTTGTTCAGTATGTACCTTACAATATAAAAGGTGGCTGGGACGATCAAAAACGAGAGGCATTCGGTGATGCAGTCATCAACGCCCTTGCTCGATTTGCTCCCAATATCAAAGATATCATTTTGCACCGACAGGTGCTTACACCGGCGGATATTGAATCCACATTTGGCCTGACGGAAGGAAATATTTTCCATGGTGAATTGACACTCCAGCAATTGTTCTCATTGCGTCCCGCCGTGAAATGGGCAGACTATTCCACACCGATAAAAAATTATTATCAGTGTGGATCAGGCACCCACCCAGGCGGCGGAATCACAGGCTCTCCAGGTGAAATGGCGGCAAAAAAGATCTTGAGTATCTGGTAATGGCACAGTTTGATATAATTGTTGTGGGCGGCGGAGTGAACAGCCTGGTTACAGCGGCTTTAATGGGTAAAGTTGGGAAAAATGTTTTACTTCTTGAAGCAAAAGAAAAAGTGGGTGGATTAGCAACTACTACAGAATTTACTCCCGGTTTTACATGTAATGTGATCCATGATATTATAAAATGGATTGATCCAAGGGTGATGACAGAATTAGACCTTGTAACCAATGGATTAGAATTGAATAGACCAGATGTGGTTCGAATTGCCCTCGGGAATGATGGTGAGAAAATTACCTTTTACCAGGATCCAAAACAAACTGCAGAGTCCATTGCCCGCCATTCGGAAAAAGATGCCCTTGCCTGGGGAGAATTCACTGCTTATATAAAAAAATTGACTCATTTCCTGGAAAAACTCTATGCGTTAACTCCTCCCCGTTTCCCGGATGTGGGGTTAAAAGAAGCCCTGGCTATGAGATCCATACTTGGTCCAGTTGCAAAACACGGATCCCGCGGTTTGGTGGATCTTTTGCGGGCGGTACCTATGATGATGCCGGAATTGGTGGACGAATGGTTTGAAAATCAATTACTACGAAGTGCTATTTCTACTGCCGGGATTCACCATTTATCGTTCGGCCCTTTCGCTGCTGCAACAGTATATAACCTGTTGCACCAACATCTCTACAGCGATGGTGTGTTCCACAATGCACAATGTGTAAAAGGAGGTACTGGTAATTTGGCAAAAGCCTTGAAAGCTGCCGCTGAATCTGTACATGTTGAGATTCAAACCAATTCAAAAGTGAGATCCATCGATTTGGATAATGGTATCTGCGATGGTGTTACGCTTCAGGATGGAGAATCGCTAAAGGCCAAGACCATTGTATCCGGACTTGATCCTCATAATACCTTTATCAATCTCGTTGGTGCACCAAACCTGAACCCCAATTTCCACACACAACTCCGAAATATCAAATACCGCGGTAGTACAGCGCGAATTCATTTTGCACTGGAAAGTCTACCGGAGATCAATGGAGTATCAGCAGATCAAATGGGTACAGTTTTCTCTATTTGCCCCACTATAGAGTTTCTGGAGCGTGCTTCCGATGCAGTTAAGTATGGGCGCTTAGCAGAAAAGCCATATATAGAGTTCAATATCCCGAGCATAATGAACACTGATTTTTCACCAGATGGTAAACATGTTCTTTCTGCCACGGTCCAATACGCCCCTTATCATTTACGTGACCAAAAATGGAATGATGAATCGAAGTTTATATTGAAAAATAATGTGGTTCGTGGATTGGAAAATATCATACCTGGTTTTTCATCTATAATTGAATCATCAATGGTTTTGTCACCATTAGATCTGGAAAACGAATTTGGATTAACCGAAGGAAATTTGAATCACGGCGAAATGACTTTAGATCAGTTCATGTTCATGCGTCCTACCATTAGTGCCGCACAATATAAATCACCAATTCAAAATCTTTATCTTTGTGGTCCAGGAACCCACCCTGGAGGCGGGATCCATGGAACTAACGGGTTAAACGCAGCACAAAAAATAATAAAGGATAATTAAACCATGATAAATTTTACCGTAATTGACGATCAACTTATAAATCGTATCATAGATGAGGCCTATCTTCTTTTGGAAGAAACAGGTGTTGAAGTTCAGTGTGATGAATTAATTGAACGCATGGAGAAAGCTGGCCTTCCTGTAAATAAAGAAACCAATCGTATTACTTTCCCTCAGGCTGTAACCAAGCAAAGTATTGCATCATCTCCGGAGGCAATACAACTGTTTGACCGAAGCGGAAACCTCTTTTCTACAATTGGTGGTAATAAAACTAACTTTGTTCCAGCATCATCGGCATTAAATATCCTAGATTGGCGGACCGGCGAACGGCGAACAGCACAAACAGCTGATTTTGTCGAATATATTAAGGTTGTCGACCAGGCAAAACATATTGCTTATCCTTCTACAGCATTTTCAACAGATGATATACCCCAGGATATAGCCGATGCCTGGCGACTGTATATGGTTATGGCCCACAGCAATAAGCCTGTTGTATCTGGAGCTTTTACTCACCATGGAGTCCCCCGTATGGCCCGCATGATGGAATGTTTTCGGGAAAGTCAAAGTGAAATGATGGAAAAACCAATGGCAGTCTTTACCTGCTGCCCTAATAGTCCTCTGCGCTGGGGAAAAGATTCCAGCTATAACCTGATTGACTGTGTAGAAAAAGGCATTATTGTTGAAATCGTACCTGTGCTTATGATCGGTCTTGCAGTGCCTGTAACTACTGTAGGAGCACTTGTTATGCAAACCGCTGAAGTGTTAAGCGGAGTTGTTTTTACTCAATTGATTAAACCTGGGTCTCCTGTCATTTTTGGAGGGGCTCCAGGTGCATTCCATATGCAGCTAATGAGTGCACCCATGACAGGTGTTGAAGCTTTGCAATTATATTGCGGCTATGCCCAGATTTGCCAGCATTTAAAAATCCCATCCCAAGCCTACATGGGACTTGGAGATGGCAAATTCAATGATCCACAGGCAGGGTCGGAAACAGCCAGCGGCGCCTACCTGGCAGCTTTGAGCCGTATCAATCAGGTGGCAGGTGCTGGAATGCTGGATTTTGTGAACTGTTTTAGTCTGGAGAAATTAGTATTTGACGACGAGATCTTCGGACACGTGAACCATTTCATGCGGGATATTGAAATAAAAGGAGATCTGCCCATCAAACCATTTATTGATGAGGTATTAACAGAACAACAGATCTGCACTATGGAACACACTCTGGAATATTGGCCAAAAGAACTCTATATGCCAGGACCCATGGTAGACCGGACCAGCTGGCAGCAGTGGGAGCAATTTGGCAGTAATAATTGGCAGGACCGGGCCAGAAATATGATTCAGGAATCCCTTGATAATTATAACGAAGAGCCTATTGAAGAAAATCTCGATCAAGAATTACGGAAGATCATGTGCGATGGTCACATAAACCCTGATGATCTGCCTGCGTATGGCTAATGGTTTAAAATACCTTTTGTATCGTGTCTCGTAAGACCCTCAAACAGAGATTATCACAAGGGCCTGTTCTACTGGATGGTGCCATGGGGTCTTTACTTATGGATATGGGGCTACATTCAGGACAGCCTCCTGAAGAATGGACCATGAAATATCCTGAACGAATTGGAAAAACCCACCAATTATATTATGAAGCAGGGAGCGATATTCTTCAGACCAATACATTTGGAGCATCTTATTATAGATTGAAAGAATGTGGTATTGCCAAACATCATGATCTGGTTAATCAAAAAGCGGTTGAGATTTGCAGGGAATACGGCGGAGAATCCCTTGTATCCGGCAACATTGGCCCGTCCGGACTACTACTTGAACCACTAGGTCCCGCTACTTTAGGAGAATTGGAAAACTCGTTCTACCGCCAGGCTCTTATATTGGAAAATACTGGTGTCGACCTTTTCAGTGTTGAAACTATGATTGATATAGAAGAAGCTGTACTTGCTGTAAAAGCCATCCGAAACATCAGTGAAAAACCCATTATCGCCAATATGACTTATTCTCAGACGGGAAATGGATACTTTACCGTAATGGGGAACTCCCTTTCAGAATGCACACAAAAATTCCTCGATGCTGGCGCGGATATTATAGGAACTAATTGCAACCTGGACAGTGTTGAATTATATGAACTTGCGGAAGAATTGCTAACGCTCACTACAACGCCCATTTCAATTAAACCTAATGCAGGGCAGCCAGTATTAAATGGAGATACAGTTACCTACGGACAATCAGCTGATGAATTTGTTCAGGGAATGGTGAAGATTAATAATCTGGGTATCCAGATTCTAGGTGGTTGCTGTGGAACCACACCTGCATATATTAAACTATTATCCGACCAATTGAAGGCATAAATCAATCATTCCTTTTTGGGAAATTCACCAGTTCAGCAAATACTTCTGTAAAATCCGGATGCATACTTAAATCAAGATGATCTGTTTTTTCTCTTATAGAAAAAAAGTTATTTGATTCCTCTTCGTTGAACAGGGCCATTTTTGCGCCTAGAAGTGCCGTATTTCCCGCTGTGGTAATTTTCTTCTGCGGAAAGTTCAACAGCCCAATTCGACGGGAACTTCGTTTGCTGATATAATTCCCAAACGCGCCGGATAAATATACTTCGGCTACATTTTCCTCTTTCGAACTCAATTCCTGCAATAATAACCGAATTCCTGTTGCAATGGCCCCTTTAGCCAATTGTAATTCCCGAATATCTTTTTGGGTGATTTTCACAGGATCCAAAACCATAATTGATTCTCCATCTAATAACCGGCCATCCGCCTTAATCGAACCCACATCCAAATAAGCAGATACAGCATCTACAAGGCCGCTACCGCATATTCCTCTCGCTTTTTCATTGCCTAACACTTTTGGAATAATTTCACCATTTCTTTTAATGACACTTGATATAGCCCCTGTCGCTGCTCTCATTCCCATAGAAATTCCGGCGCCCTCGAAAGCAGGACCAGCTGCCGTAGATGCTGCCAGTATTTTATGTCTATTTCCAACCATTATTTCGCCATTTGTTCCTAAATCCACCAGCACCCTCATTTCATCACTCTCTGCCATTTTTTCCACCCAAGCGCCCACCAGAATATCACTCCCAATAAAACTTCCGACCCCCGGTAGAAATTCCACAACAACATTCTTATTTAAATTCCATAATGAATCCGATGATTTATAAATCTCCAGGTCATTAGAAATAGGTTCAAAAGGATGGTATCCCATGGGAGTTACATCAATCCCACAAAAAATATTATGCATCACGGCATTCCCAACAATTATAACGCGTTTCAATTTCATCATTTCTTCATTAGAACTTTTAAGCAAATCCGTTATCATATCCATTAATTTGGATCTTATTAATTGCTGCATTTCCTCATGTTTTTTTAACCGGGAAGCAGCATCGATGCGCGTCATGATATCACCACCAAATTTTGCCTGCGGATTAATGGCTGTTTCAACAGCTAGTACTTCTCCTGTCTCTCTGTTAACCAATTGCGCTGCTAAAGTAGTGGTCCCTAAATCAATAGCCACTCCAAGACCATCCAATGGTATAAACTGAAAATCCGAATCGTCAGACAACACATCAGATTTCCATTGATCCAATTCTATTGTAATATCATCAAGTACTGAACCCTGACAGGCAAGCCGCCACCCATTCTCGATTTCTGTATCATTAAGTATATGTTTTTGAGGATCGGTAATGGGTAAATCCCCTTCTTTGATACGAATACGACACCCACGGCATCTGGCATGGCCACCACAGGGAAATTCTACACCATAATTAAAAAGCACATCATGGAGCGCTGATTCTTTTTTTACCTCAAAACTCTGATTTAAAGGTAAAAGTGTAATCCGGACTTTTTTAGTCACAGATTTTTAAACTGATGCTGGCCCCGGTACTGCATGTATCAAATCATCATCAATTGATTGCTGGACTACCGAACCGGGTTGGATATAAAGGAATTCAGAATTGGGCCAGTTTCCATTTATTAATTTTTGTAGTAGTTTTTTGCTCCCAGTTACTTTATCAAATGACCATCGCTTATTAATCGCTTTTTCTTGAACCCGTTTTGAATACAAGCCCTTAGGGTCAATACCTGTTTCAATAAATACTATATTGGAATAATGTTTTGTCTGAACCATGGCATCAATCAGGTATTGAGCATTTTTTTCTCCATAATTTGCTATTAATTCATCCTTAGGTATATCCATCCCATATAGTCTTTGTAACGATTTTTTTTTAATTGATTCATCATTCTCTGTATTTTCCATCCATCCTACTGACTGAAAATAAGTACCCGGGTTATTAAAAAAATAATCCAGATATTTCCGTTTACTTCCCATGAGAATCCCAATACAATCATGACTGCGAGGAATTACTAATGGTGTTTTCTTAGCGCTCAATCCATATATCCAGGTATTACAAAGTCCATACCCCAAAAGAATTGCATCAAATCCTTTTTCATCTGCTTGTTGGATTGATTTCACAATTCGTTTTTGCATTCCTTCACGGTGTAAATCATGAATTCCTTTTGCAATGAATTCAGCATCAATGCTGTTTTTTGTTTTATAAATACAATCAAGTAGCTCACGCTTGAATACTTCACAACTAATCAATTTGAAATTCATTTATTTATTAATCCCAAGTAATCCTTTGGCCAATACGACCCCGGCACTTGCATTATCCCGGTATCCATCGGCACCAATACCATCTGCAAAATGTTGTGTAACTGGAGCACCACCCACGAGCATTACAACATCATCCCGAATACCGGCTTCCTTAAATGCATCAATGGTCGTTTTCATCCCAGGCATGGTTGTAGTAAGCAATGCAGACATACATACTAACTTTGCTTTATTCTCATTTGTCGCTTCAATGAATTGTTCCGGTGATACGTTTGTTCCCAGATCCACAACTTGAAAACCTCCTCCTTCCAAAAGAGATCCTAAAAGGTTTTTACCAATATCATGCACATCACCTTTTACTGTTCCAGTAATCGCACAAATAGAAATATCTCCGGTTTTATCATCAATAAGAAGCGGGCGGATCAAAACCATGGCACCTTTCATCGCTTTTGCAGACATGAGGAGTTGGGGAATAAAATATTCAAATCGCTCAAACCGAGCCCCTACCTCATCCATGGCACGAATCATATATTCATTGATCAATACATGAGGATCTATATTTTCAGCCAGCGCTTGTTCTGTTATTGAAATTGCTGTAGGAGGATCTCCATTTAAAACAGCGTTGTATAACTTTTCCAGGTATTCCATTTTATCGTTATTAAATATTATTTTTAATATGATTACCTATATGAAGAAAAAATGGAAAGGGAATGTACACGCTATGCCATATTATTGGCATGGGAATATTTTAACCTGAATGTTTTCCAAAGAAATTATCGATTCCGATAATTACAGCATTAAGTATGGAATTGATTTTTTAGGCAAAACAAGCAGAATTGTGTTATTTCTGAATTATCTCAACTAGGGATTCAATCAATAATTATGTACAAGCCCCTTATTCATATCAAAAAAGTTTATTAGCTGCATACGATGAAAATTATTTACAATGCTTCAAACAGTAAAGCTGACTATTAATTTTCAGTTTCTCTTCGTACATTTTAGTCTTCATTAACGAAGGAAGGTTCAGCATGAAAAATGATCTCATTAATAATGATGCATATTCGGGATCACAACTTATTGGGTTAGTAATATTGCGCATTCTAATAGGATGGCACTTCCTTTATGAAGGTATT
>Ga0207990_1001638_pt1 | contig 11169 bp, 4 predicted proteins | sample ETNtaG_8_FD_185780 | JGI IMG/M metagenome (GOLD analysis project Ga0207990, IMG submission 185780) | Marine microbial and viral communities from oxygen minimum zone, Eastern Pacific Ocean - ETNP201406SV75 (SPAdes) (version 2) | ecosystem: Environmental > Aquatic > Marine > Oceanic ...
AAAAAAAAAAAAAAAAAAAAAAAAAAAAAAAAAAAATAAAAAAAAAAAAAAAAAAAAAATTAAAAAAAAAATTAAAAAAAAAAAATTAAAAAAAGTAGGAGAAGATTGTACTAAAGATGAAGAATGTAAAGGTAAAGGTTGTTGTGATAAAGGAAAATGTGAAAAGGGAAATAAAAAAGTATGTAAAAATAAAGGGAAAAAATCACATCTTAAACCTCTAATTACTAAAAAAAAATCTCATCCTTTACCACCAAGTTTAAAAAAAACACCAAAAAAGAAAAAAAAGAGTTCACCTCCAAATTATTATGATGAAAATGAATGTAAAACAGAAGATGACTGTCCATCAAAATGTTGTAAAGATAATCAATGTGTTGATAGTTCTGTTTGTGAAAGAGAAAAGGGAAAACAAAAAATGATTGAAGATCAAGAATTGTATGATAGTGCAGAAAAAAAAGAAAAAGAATTAATAAAAAAATATCTAAAGTTTGAAATGAAAGCAATTGCTGCTATGAAAAATTTAGCAGCTAAAGTTGATAAACCATCACGAAAACATTCAAAGTCAGAACACAAAGCAAGGTTATTATCTTTATATAGAAAACAAAAAGAAAAAATTCTAAAACATTATAATGAAAATTATGGTGGAGAAAAAGCCGGAGAAGTAGAATGGGAATGGGATGAAATTCCAGAAGAAATACAAATACATATTAATTTCGCAAAAAAAAGAATATTTGATATAACAAAAAAAACATCTTCTCCAGAACCTTCTCAAACCTTTTCCGAAGAAGAAATTCAAAAAAAAAGTAAATCAAAAACACCTCCAAAAAGTAAATCAAAAACACCTCCAAAAAGTAAATCAAAAACACCTCCAAAAAGTATACCTAAGAAATCACATAAAAAAATATTAGATGATTTAAAAAATAATAAATTAAATCAAGAAGATATGGATAATATTTTAAAAAATCTTAATCTTAAAACACAAAAAGAATATTTAAAAGAATTAATTATAATTGGATTGAATAAACTGTAAAATAAAAATTCAATTAAATATTAAAAATGATTTAATTTATATATTAATAAATTAAACCATGGAGATTATTTTTTATAAAACTAATATTGATGAGAAACTAAAAGATTTAGAAATAGAATATAAAAGTATAAATCTAAATAATCAAGAATTAAAAAAAATATTAGAATTAAAAAAAAATCTAGATCATTTTGATTTAGGAAGTGAAAATATTATAGAAATTGTATTTAAAAAATATAATATTGAAGGTTGTGATTTATTATTAATAAAATTAGATAATTATAATACAGTAATTGAATTTAAAAATGTATTTAATAGTTATTTTATTACTATTATTAATGAAAATATAATGGATAAACAAGAAGATGTATTAACTTTACATAGTACAATTAATGAAACATGTTCACCTCCGATTGAATATATAGAATCTTCTGATGATGATTTATATGATGATGTTAAAGAAATTGAAATAAAAGAAGTAAAAAATAATATGAGAGTAGAAAAATTAGAAAATATAACAGATAAAGAATCAATCTTATCAAAAATATTAGATTTAAAAATAGATAATATATATTGTTTAATAAGTCATACTTCAAAAATGAGAATGAAGAAAATTTCATCTCAAATTGCAAAATTAAATATATCAGTTGAGTTTGTAATGGTAACAAATTATGAAGAAGATAATATACAACTTCATTTAAAATGTATTAAAAAAGCAAAAAAAATGAATTACAAAAATATATTAATAATGGAAGAAGATAATGATTTTAATTATGCAGTATTTCATCAATATTTAAAAAATCCAATAAATGTACCAAATGATTTTGAAATGTTATATTTAGGTGGACAAATATTAAATGGAGATTTATATGACAATAATTTAATTAAGGTCAAATCAATTATTTTTAATCATGCTATTATTTTAAATTATAAAGTTTTTGATTATATTATTGAAAATGTTGAAAAAGAATGGAATCAAGTAGATAATTGGGATAAAAAAGAAGGATTAGAAAAACAAGTTAACTGGGATGATGGAAAAATAGATAAGTTTTATAGTAAACATATTTGTGAAAAACGGAAAAACTCATATCTTGTATATCCATTATTATGTTATAAAGAACCAAGACAAATTGAAGAACATAAAATATTAAGATTTAAAGAAAATATGGAAAGATCTTCTGGATTTTTTTATAAAAAATTATATAAAAAAATATCAGTATTTGTAATAAATGATGAAAGAAATAAAGATCAATTATCACAATTTCGTGAAATGGCAAATGAATATTTCAATACATTTAATATATTTAAATCAATAACAGAAGATTTCGATTATGAAAAAGATTTAAAAACATTAAGAATGTTTAATCTTAAAGATATAAAAGAAAATGAAAAAAGTCATAATTATAATATTTATGAAATGAATAATATCTTATCACATTTTTATTTATGGGAACATTTTGGTAAAAATCCTAATGATATAAATTTAATATTTGAAGATGAAGTTGAATTAGATGATAATTTTAATGTAAAATTAAATAAATTATTAAAAGATATGGAAAAACATAATTGGGATATATTATTTCTAAATTATCAAAATGATAAAAATAAAGATATTAATGAAATTATTAAATTAAATGATAATAATAAAAATAATAATGTTTATTTAAAATCTGCATATTTAATTAATAAAAATTCTGGTAAAAAAATAATGCAATATATTCAAGAAAATAATATTAAACAACCATTAAATAATTTAATGATGGGATTTTTTAATAAATTAAATTGTTTTAAATTAAAAACAAATATTTGTTCAATGAAAATAAAAAAACAAAAAGAAAAATTATTAAATAAAAATACTGTTAATCATTTAATTAATCCAGAAGAACTAAAAGTTATCCTAAATGATGAAATAAATAGTGATGATTTTTTACCATTATTAGAAGATATTTATTATAATGAAGTAATGATTAATAATCAAATATTTTTTAAAAATTCTAATGATATATTATTTAAAATGAATGATGATGATGAATTATGTTATCATGGATATATAAAAGATAATAAAATTATAATTAATCATCTTAATAAAAATTTATTTAATATGTCAATAGAACCAGTTAATAAAGAATCAATAGTATTTTATCTTAATGATAAAAATTTTATACCATATTTTTTAAAAAAAATAATTGAATTATTAAATTTAAAATATCAAGTAATTGTAGTTGGTAAAAATTTATATAATATTAAAATTAATGATGTGTATTATATTAGTACACAAACAGATGAATTTTTTAATAAATTAGTTAAAATACAGAATATTAAAAAAATTTATACAGATAATTGGAGTATTTTATTATATGTAACAAAAGAAAATTTTGAAATGAATTTTATTATGTATGAAATTCCATCATTAGAAAATTTTGAAAATAAATTATATAAAAATAATGGTATTGAATTTATGAGAAATACTTATAATAATTTTGATAATATTTACTTTTTTAATCCAAGTTTAAAAGAAGAATTTAAAGATTATTTAAATTTAAATGAATTTCCAGAAAATTTTAAATTAAATAGTATGGTATTTGCTAAAAATGAGAAAAAAGTTAAATTAGCTATGAAACAAAATTATATTTTATCTATAGATAAACACCCCAAAAGAGTAGTTAATAGTTTTAAATTATGGAATAAAAGAATGAATGGTAAATTTAATTTAATAATATTAAATAATAATATTAAAAATATAGATGAAGAAAATGTTGTAATTGATAAATTAAATCATATGAATATCAATGCATATTTAGATATTAGTTATTTCTATATAACTTTCGAAAATAATTATAATTCTTATTATAATATTTTAAATGCAATTAATCATTATACTATTCCTATAGTACCAAAATATTTCAATGAATTTAGTAATAAATTTATTACTTTTAATGGATTTTTAAATAAATTTAATTTAATTGATATGAAAGAAGTATATGAAAATGATAAGAAAAAAATAATTTATAATAATTTATTTGATACTATTATAAAAAATCATTTAAAACATATGTGTTGGTAATTTAAATATGTTTAGTATTAAAATGATTAATTCTTAATATCAATGAATGATCTAATCCATTAAAATTATATAAACTATTATCATATTTCTTAAATTGAATTAATAATTTTTTAATATGTTTAGGTTTTCCCATCTTATAAATGTTATCTTTATCGGTTTTTATATATGTATATTTATTTCTATCACTATTTAATGTTAGTTTTAGAAATACATTTGTTAATTTTTTATTTGTAGTTTGAATATTATCTATATTTTCAATACTTAGAAAAATATTTCTATCTGAATCTAAGATAATTTCATTATCACTTGTATAATTACTGAAATTAATATAATTTTTTGATTGAAATCCTAATATTTCACTAATACTATTTTCTTTATCTTCAAATAATAAACTGAAATTTCCATTAGTCATATCTGAAGCTATATTTATACGATTTTCTACTTCACTTTTAAATTCTAATTGTGTTATATGAATATTTGTATTATTTGAACTATTAGTTATATTTAATTTCATATAACGACTTGATAATATATTTGAAATCGCAATTTTTTTATATCTTCCATTAAATATACTAATATTTGTTTGAGTATCTATAATTGTCCAATTTGTTTTATCATTACTAATCTCTAATGTAAATGTTTTTGGTCTTCCCAAACTATTATTTGTACATAATATAAAATATTCTTGTATTATTACTTGTTTTTGAAAATCATATATTATATATGATGATGATGATGATGACTCCCAATGTGTATTTAAATCATAATCAAATATTTTATATGCATCTCCATTATTTGATTCAGTATTTGATCCATCTACTTCTAAATTATTAATTCTACTATAAATATTACTTGTTGATACTGAATATAAACTTGTTCCTATATTATTTAATATTGTTTGAATTTCTAATCCTAATTCACTTAATGTATAATTTCCAATTGGTATAGTTATATATTGTTCTGTATTATTTTCTTCGAAATGTAATAAATTATTACGATTATTAATAATATAATCACTATTTGGAATAATTGCATTTAATAATTCAATAGAAAAAACATTATGTATTGGTTCATCTAATTCAATTTGATATTCATTTTCTTCAAATAATGTTATATCTCTATCTTTACTATCAATTAATAAATCATATTTTCTTATATATTTTTTTAATGTTTCTTTATATTCTTTTGGATTTATTATAATAGATTCATTTATATTTTTTAAATTTTTTTTTTTTTCAATTTCTTCAAATTTTTTTTTATTCTCTATTAAATTTTTTCTAAATTTTTCTTCATCTCTTTTTATTGCTTTAATATTAAAATTATTATTATCATTTCTTAATATTTTATTATAATTTCTTTCTCTTTCCAATTCTAGATTTTGATATTGAATATTATTTAAATTATAATTTTTTTCTATATCTTGTTTTGTTATTTTTTGATTTGGTTCAAAATCACTTTCAAAAAAACTTTCTTCTTTTTTATTCTCTTTATCTATTATTTTTTTTATTATCATAATTGTCATAATATTTTTTTCTTTTTTTTTTATTTTATTTTTATATTTTATTGAAATTTCATTTATAGTATTTCCTATTAATTTTTTATATTGTTTTAAATCTAATTTTTTTTTATATTTTTTTTCGGAATATTCATTTAATAATTTATATAAATGTTTGAAATTTTTTAGACTGACAAAATTCTCTTCCATAATTAATATATATTATATATCAAGTAATTTTTAATATAAAACATTCATATAATTAATTTAATAATTTTAATTGATATATATATATATCTTTCAAAATGTCTAGATCTACAAATTACATTCCACTTAAAGATGTTTTACATAAGTTAGAAATTATAGGTAAAAAAGTTTGGGATTCTGATACTCCTCAAAAAAATAATAGTTCTGTTATTGTTGATGGTGATAGTTATTTTGATGGAAAAGTATGTATTTCAGGTCATACAGTTCTTAATACTATTGAAGCTGGTGAGTTTACCCTTCCTGGTGGAAATGAAGCATGGGTAATGAGATCTGATATAAATAGTGAAGGTAATTGGAGTGTACCTTATTGGAAAACTAATGATAATCCTTTAAATATTAATGGTCCATCTGATGATTTTGTTTATACTGGATATAAAATTGGTATTGATATTACCAATCCTTCTGAACAATTAGAAGTAAATGGTAATACTATTATTAGTGATCAATTTATTGGTGATTATGTTGGTGCTCCAACTACTCATACTGCTATCGCTCATAAAGATTATAAATCTGATGCTACAGGTTATGCTATGAAAATCAAAGATGATTCTGAATTAGATTTAAATTCACAAGTTAAAATTAATCTTAATATTTCAGATGCTTTAGCTATGACTGTTAATAGTCTTGGTAATGTAGGTATTGGTACTAATAATCCTAATGAAAATTTACATGTTGCTGGTAATGTTCAAGTTGATGGTAATTTAAATATCGATGGTGATTTAACTTATATTAATTCTACTACTGTTGAAGTTGAAGATCCTAATTTATTTTTAGCTAGAAATAATCCTGCTGATTCAATGGATATTGGTATTTTTGGTCAATATGTAGATTCAGCTGTTACAAAATATACTGGTATTTTTCGTGATGCTAATGATGAACCAGGCTATTATAAATTTTTTCATAATTTAGAAGAAAAACCCACTACTACAGTTAATACATCTGGAACAGGTTATCAAAATGGTAATTTACATTTAGGTGGTTTAAAGATAGATTATGGTATTACTTTTTCTACTAATGATGCTTTTATTTATGAAGATAATTTAATTTTAGATAGTAGATCTGGTGATGGGAATGGTTTTGTTGGTATTGGTTTAACTGCTGCTCCAGAAGATTCTATGGATATTAATCATGGTATTATTGTTCGTAATGGTAATCTAAAAGTTGGTCTTACTGATTCCAATGCTTCTGTACATATTGATAGAGATGATGTTATTGTTATTCCAGTTGGTAATACAGAAAAAAGATTAGATATAACTGGTGGTATTCGTTATAATAATGAAATTGAAACATTTGAAGGTTATAAAGGTGATACTTGGTGTTCATTAGGTGGTGTTATTGATGTTGATCAAGATACTTATATATCTGCGGAAACATCTCCTGGAGCTGATAATGATGAATTAAAATTTTTAACAGGTGGAAGTGAAAAAATGATTATTAATTCTTCTGGTAATGTTGGTATTAATAAAACTAATCCTACTACTAAATTTCATGTTGATGGTACTTCAACATTTGAAGATACAGTAAATATTAATGCTAATATAATAATAGCTGGTCATATTATTCCTACATCAAATGAAACATATGATATTGGTGCAACTAATTCAAAATTTAAAGATTTATATTTATCAGGTGATACTATTCATTTAGGTGAAACAACAATTTCTGCATCACAAGAGGCATTAACACTTAATAAATTAAATGTTTCTACTAAAATAAATAGTATGACTGAATTAGTATCTAATTATATTTATACTACTGGTAATATTGATATTCAAGAAAGTTTAAATATTACTGGTAATCTCATTTGTCAAAGTACTTCTACTATTAATAATTTAAATGTTACAGATAATTTAGAAACTAATTCTTTAAATGTTATTGCAAATACTGATTTAGAAGGTAATTTAGATATTGTGGGTAATCTCATTTGTCAAAGTACTTCTACTATTAATAATTTAAATGTTACAAATAGTTTAGAAACTAGTAGTTTACAAACTGGTTCTTTAAATGTTATTGGAGATACTGATTTACAAGGTAATTTAACTGTTCATGGTACAACTACTACTGTTAATACTGAAGTTGTAACCATTGAAGATCCAATTATTAAATTATCTTCTAATAATACAAATAATTTAGTAGATATGGGATTTTATGGTAAATATGTTGAGAATGATGTTACTAAATATGCTGGTTTAGTTAAAGATGCTTCTGATAATGAATTTAAATTATTTAGTAGTGAAGAAGAACCAACAACTACTGTTAATATAGGTGCTACTAGTTATTTAGATGCAAAATTAAAATTAGGTGATTTAGATGCAAGTGGTACAGTAGATATTGATTCAAATTTAATAATACCTATTGGTAATACATCTCAAAGAGTTAATGTAACTGGTTCTATTCGTTATAATAGTGAAATTGAAACTTTTGAAGGTTTTAAAGGTACTTGGGGATCTTTAGGAGGTGTAATTGATGTTGATCAAGATACTTATATTTTAGCTGAAACATCAGCTGGAACAGATAATGATGAATTAAAATTTGTAACTAGTGGCAATGAAAGAATGATAATTGATTCTAATGGTAATGTTGGTATTGGTGATACTCCTTCTTATCCGGTACATATTAATAAAATAAATTTAAATAATTGGTCTACTAAAATAAGTAATTCTGATACAGAAATTTTATTTGCTCATAGTGATGGTTCTGCTATGAATATTAATTCTGGTGTAAGTAGTAATATTAATAGTTATATTATGAATGTTAAAAATAATACTAATTCAAGTATTTTTAATATTCATAATAATGAAAATATTGGTATAAATAATTCAAATCCTACTGAGAAACTAGATATTGTAACTACTACTTCTAGTGAAGGTGCTAATATTGGTTATGCTTTTATTGGTAATTCTTCCAATGAATCAAATACTACAGTATTTTCTCATAAAGATTTAAAATCAAATAATAATGAATTTGCCATTAAACAAAATAATAATGGAGAAACTACAATAAATTCTAAAACAAATAATAATTTAAAATTAGGAATAAATAATTCTACTAAAATGATTATTAAATCTGATGGTAAAATTGGTATTCATACTGAAAATCCTAATCAAAATGTTGAAATTCAAGATAATACTTTAATTAATTCCAATTCAAATGTATCATTAACTGTTACTAATACTGATTCTAATATTTTTATTGCTAATTCTAATGGTAATGGAATTATAGTTAATAGTGGTACTACTGAAAATTATGCTTTACAATTAACTGAAGATTCAAATGATTTATTTCGTGTTTATAATTCTGGGAATGTTGTAATTGGTATTACTAATACTGATAGTAAAATGAGTATTGAAGATAATTTAAAAATTAATCATAAAGATAGTTATATAAAATTAAATACTACTGATAATTTAAATACTATTAATTCTAATGTTCCAATTTCTTTAGGTGTTAGCGATAATAATATTTTATATGTAAATGATTCTAAAGTTAGTATTGATTCTAATGATATTAATTATAAAAAATTTAATGTTAATGGTTCACAATATATTTCTGATGCTTTATTAATTAATACTACTTCTAGTACTTATCAATTAGATGTTAGTGGTGATACTAAATTAGGTGGTGATGTTGTTATTTCTGGTTTATTAACTTTCGAAGGTGTTTCAGTTGATGGTTTAGAATTTCAAGATAGTTTAATTAAAATAGGTAATAATAATACTGATAATTCTGAAGATATTGGTATTTATGGTAAATATGTTGATAATAATACTACTAAATATTGTGGTATTATGAAAGATGCAACCGATGATAAATTTAAAATTTTTAAAGATTTAGAAGTAGAACCAACTACTACTGTTAATATAGGTGCTACTGGATATACTTTAGCTGATTTAGTTGTTAATAATTTAGAAATAAATACTATTATTCCTATTGGTAGTCAAATAGATATAGATGGTAATATTGGTATTACAGGTTCTATTCTTCCAGCTGTAGATGGTGTTTTTAATTTAGGTTCTGCTTCTAACAGATTTGGAGATTTATACTTTGGTGGTGAAACTATTCATCTTGGTGATTCTATTTTAAAAGATTATGATGGTGTTTTTACTGTTACTGGTCCTGCTCAAATTCATGAATTAAATATTACACATAATCTAGATATTGATGGTGATATTGATGTTTCTGGTAGTGCTAATATAAGTAGTATAAATGTTACTGGTGCTATAAGTGCTGGTTCTATTAGTTTATCTGGAAATTCTAATATGGATGGTAATATGAATTTTTCAGGTGATGTTGAAATTACTGGAGATTTAGTTGTTACTGATGGTAATTTATATATACCAGTTGGTAATACAGCTCAAAGAGTTGATATAACTGGCGCAATTCGTTATAATACTCAAATTTCAACTTTCGAAGGTTATAGTGGAACATGGGGATCATTAGGAGGTGTTATCGATGTAGATCAAGATACTTATATTTCTGCTGAAACATCTGCTGGAGCAGATAATGATCAATTAAAATTTTTTACTGCAAATTCAGAAAAAATGAGAGTTGATTCAAATGGTAATGTTGGAATAGGTATTACAAATCCAGTATATTCATTAGATGTCGATGGAATAATTCAATCTAATGATGAAGTATTAGCTCCTGAATTTACAACTACTTGTGATATCAGAGTTAAAGAAAATATAAAACGAATGGATGTTAAAAATATATTAGATAAAGTTAATAAATTAAATTTATATGAATATAATTATACTAATGAATATAATAAAAGTAATGAAAAAATATATGGATTAATTGCACAAAATGTAAAAAAAGTTTTACCTGAAGCAATAAAATATAAAAAAATGAAAATTGGTAATGAATATATTAATGATTTTCAAACAATTAGTCAAAATACTCTTATAAGTTCATTAATTGGTTGTATACATGAATTAACAGATAATCAACGAAGATTAGGTAATGAATTAATTAATTTAAAAAAAGATTATTATGAATTAAAAGATTCATTCATATTACAAAAAGAACTTGAAGATTTAAAAAAATAAAATTTATTTTATAATTATATTATAATGGATAAAAAATTATTAGATCAATATAAAAAGAAAATCTATGGTGATTTATATAAATTATTTCAACAAGAATTAAAAAAAATTTCAATTGAATTTAATTTAGATTATCAAGAATTAGAAGATTTATATTTAAGTGATTTCAAGAATTTTTTAAAATAAAAAATATAAAATTTTTATATTTTTTAATTTTTATTTTTCAATAATTTTTTCTAAATTTTCAATTAATTCATATTTACTTATTTCATAA
>Ga0207990_1001639_pt1 | contig 11164 bp, 11 predicted proteins | sample ETNtaG_8_FD_185780 | JGI IMG/M metagenome (GOLD analysis project Ga0207990, IMG submission 185780) | Marine microbial and viral communities from oxygen minimum zone, Eastern Pacific Ocean - ETNP201406SV75 (SPAdes) (version 2) | ecosystem: Environmental > Aquatic > Marine > Oceanic ...
AGATAAAAATAAAAAATTAACTTTGATAGACCATGGATCCAAACTTGTTGGTCAGGTTACACAAGAAATTAAACTTCCCCAAGAAATTATTGAAGGTAAATTGTTAGAATTTTTAAGTACAGTTACCAAAACATATATAAAATTATCCAGCAACAGGGAAATAACAAAGTTTAAATTAATTGCTTCATGGGTTGTAAGGCAATTTCAAAATGAATATAATCCAATTCATTTTCATGGAGGACATATTTCAGGGGCAGGTTATTTAAAATTACCAGACAGCTTTGGGGAAACTATTCAAGAAAATAAAGAAAATGTTCACGGTAATATTAATTTTATGCACGGTACACATCAATTTTTATCTGATGGCAGTCTTTCTATTAAACCTAAGGTTGGAGATTTTTATATTTTTCCTAATTATCTATTTCATTCAGTTAATCCTTTTATGGGCCTAGGAGAACGAAGATCCATTTCATTCAATGCTAAAATAGATGATGAAATATTTAATGTTTATGGAAAGAAACTATAGTTAAATTTTTTTGGCGGTCTTGCAGGGATTCGAACCCCGAATCTTGGTTCCGAAGACCAATGTGATATCCATTTCACCACAAGACCTAATTTCAACGCTCTTTTGCTATAATAAGTAACCCTGCTTTTTTTTAGGTAGAATTTTATCATGGCATACCAACAAATTCCACTTGGAATAAATTTAATTTAGCAGATCCTTAATGCCTTTATCCAATTCAACTTCAAAACCGTGATCATTGCCAGGATTAGCAGCGCAATGCCCCCAAGGGGAATCATAAGGTCGAATTTCTGCATTCGGAATATGCTGAGCTTCAATCAAATTATCTTCGGGACGAAAATATAGATCTTGGGTACAAGAAATGAGTATTGTTCGAGCCCGTATTGATCGAAGTGCTTTTTGAATGTTATTTTCATACTTTGGGCCAAAACTGATGTCATTTGCCTGCCAGGTTGCAAGTTTGGCTAGAAGATCGTTTGCGTCCCAGTTTTTTATGTGATCGTTTTCCCAGTCCACAAGCAAGTCTTCGACTTTGCTAAACCCGAGTTTTTTATAAAGTTTCTCGCGGTAGAAGGTTTGTGAAAATGCCCACCCTGCATACACGCGCGCGAAAGCCTTAAGACCCTTGACTGGTGGTGAAGAATAGTGCCCAGCCATCCAGTTTTGATCAGCGCAAAGAGCGGACTTTACCCCTTCCAAAAAAACAAAATTATGCGGTGATGTTTTGGCTGAAGAACAGAAAGGCAAGATTGCATTGACCATATCGGGAAATTGCACACCCCATTGATAAGCCTGGCAGCCTGCCATAGACCATCCTGTAACAAGAGCTATACGTTTTACTCCCAAGCGTTCGGTTAATAATCTATGTTGGCAAGCAACATTGTCCCACAAAGTTATCAAAGGAAAATGCGGTCCATCATGAGGAGGAGGTGTATTGCTGGGTGATGATGAAAGACCATTTCCGAACATATTGATTGATACAACAAAATGAGTATTTGGATCAATAGCTCTGCCTGATCCAAAAAAACCTTCGTTCCTTTTGTGCGTTCCAGTATAAAAAGTTGGGAGTAGTACGACATTATCACAATTTGCATTCAATGTGCCGTATGTCTTGTAGGCTAATTTGGCTGATTCCAGAACTTTACCGGATAAGAGTTTGATATCTCCCAAATCAAAAATTTCATAATCGTTCGTTTTAATATTCATTGAGAAATTTTAATAACCAAGATCTTTATTGACTAAATTAAGAAGAGGTTTTCCGGAAAGAAAACGCTCTAAATTGCTTAAAAAAAGTTTGAGTGTTAGTGGAATATAACTTTCAGGATCATCAGATGATACATGTGGTGTAATGATAAGATTAGGAACTGACCAAAGAGGAGAACTAGATGCAATCGGTTCGGGAGTGAATACATCAAGAATAGCTCCGGCAAGTTTTCCTGCTTTCAACATTTCGCTAAGAGCATGATAATCTAAAGCAGATTGTCGACCAACATTAACAATTCCACAAGAATGTTTTAATAAATTGAGTCGACGACGATCAATAAGTCCATGAGTTTCAGGTGTGGCCGGAAGTGCAAGATAGAGAATATCAGCTTGAGGTAATACACTATCCAATTTATCTACTGTGACTATCTCACTAAAACCTTTCACAAAACTACCCCGGCGGTTAACGCCAATAATTTTAGGACCAAGAGATTCAAGTAGCCTTGCAGCTGCCCCGCCAAGACTACCAGTACCAACAATAACAATAGTAGAGCCTGAAATAGGAGTTCCATAAAGCTGCTCATATTTTTTAATTTGCTGGTTATTTACAATAGTGGGTAAATGATTATGCAACATAAGAACAGACATCAATCCATATTCTCCAGATTTGTTAGCATGTACTCCTTTATTATTTGTAAGTATGACGTCATTGGGTAACCAGTCTATTGGAAGTAGATGCTCAACACCTGCACCAATACAATGAATCCATTTAAGTTTTGGCGCTATCTTAACAAGATTTGCGGTCGGTAAATTCCATGTAAGTAAAATATCAGTAGTAGCCATCGATGTTTTAAAGTTATTCTCATCCCAATCTATGAAACTTTCAATTCGATCCTTGAGATTAGGAAATTTAACAAGAGCTTCATGGAATCTTTCTTTAGTAATTGCAAAAACTTTTTCTCCTTCAGGAGTATTTGGAAAAGAACCCTCTCTCCATCTATTATTTTTTATATGTATCCGAATCTTTTTTTCTATAGCCATCATTGTATATGATTTTTTTCCATCGCCTCTAGTTTATCAAAGATATATTGATCACGTTTGTCCAACGGCATCTTTTCCGCTTCAAATTGTATATTTAATACATTAGATCCTACAGATCTTAGGAATAAACGGTCATCTGTATTTTTTTGTGGCATATATAAAACCGTATCCTGCCCGTTTGTTCGGACAGCTTCACCAGGAACTTGTTGAGGTCGGGGCATTTTTTTACCATTTTTCAAATCATTAACAAGCTTTCTGATCTGACGTCGGTATAATAAAATGCCTTGATCGGTTGGCATGAGATGCTCATTTTTGTGATGGCTAATCGGCCCCATTCCTTCTACGGCTTCTGCATCAGAGGGGTGTAATTGCTTTTCTTCCCATGATCGGTCAATAATTTCACCCTGCTCAATCAATTCACACCCTTCTTGATTATTATATTCTAATGGATCTCCGCGTTCCCCAAAATTTCCCCAGGCCAAGGCCATTGAATGGGTATCATCAACTGGAACGACCCATCTAGTAAATGAACTTCGACCAAAAAAACGAGTTTTGGTTCCATCAGCTGCAAACGCAGCACCAGCTTGGGTAAAGTTTGGCAAAATCAGTTCATTAACTCGAACCCATACATACTCGTTCACTCTTCTCGTATTGCTTCCTAGAAACTGAATTCCTCTTTCATGTATTTCTAACTCACCGATTTCTCCGAGGCCTTCTGAAAATTGTGCACCAGAAATTGTACTGTGCAAAAAAGAAGTGTGTATAGGGTCCATAATGGCATCAAGAATCTGTAACCAATTACAATTGTAATCAATGCGATAGGGCCGAGTTGTAATACCAGACAAAGAAAAAGAGTCATACAGAGGAAAGTCCGGCATCTCATCGGGAGGTCCCATATATGCAAAAACCAATCCATTAAATTCTATAACTGGGTATGCGCCTAGTCTAAGTCGATCCCTTATATTTTTAGCAGCGGTTGAATCAGTTGCTTCTCCTGGTGTTTCCAATATCTCTCCATCAGGCGCAAATAACCAACCGTGGTAACAGCATCTAATGCCTTCTTTTTCACATTTACCAAAAATTAATGAGGCGTTTCTGTGAGGACATTGTCGGTGAACGAGACCAAACTTCCCACTTGTTGTTCGAAACAAGACTAAATTTTCTCCAAGGATTCGAACTGGCAATGGCTGCTCGCCAACTTCAGCAGTAAGAGCTACTGGATGCCAATAGCGACGAAAAAATTCTCCACATGGAGTTTTGGGTTCAATACGAGAAATAATCTCATCTATTTTAGGAGTGTGGTTTTGTAGATAGCCCCTATAGTCCCCCTCTGGTGAAAAATTCATATTTTTGTTATTTAATAATATCTTTCATGCATTATTTTTATAATTTAAAATAAATAAAATACTTTCATCAGTAAAGCCTAAGATATTCCTTTACTTCCCAATCTGTAACAGCCTGATGATAACGTTCCCATTCATCATTTTTGTAATTTATATATGAATTTAACATCACCTTACCTAAAACTTTTTCTGCTAACTTATCTTTTTTTAAGGATTCAATTGCATGAAGAAGATTTCGTGGAAGACGGCGGATTCCTCTTTTTTTACAATCCTCATCTGTTAAAGCATAAAGATCAAAATCAGAAGGTTTGCCAGGATCTATTTGATTATTTATACCTTCAACTACCGCAGAAATTGTCATTGCAAGAGCTAGGTATACATTCATTGTAAGATCAGCGGCACGGTTTTCGATACAAAAACGATTTTGTGGCAATCTAAATTGAGCAGAGCGGTTATTATGTCCATAGGTAATGTTTGTTGGAGCCCATGTATGAACACCTCCTTCAAAACCTCCTACTGTTGGCACAAGTCCATTATAAGAGTTTACAGTAGGACAAGTAATTGCAGTTAATGCCTCAGAATGAGCTAGCAAACCACCCACAGCATACTGAGATTTTTGTGACCATTTATCTCCATCTTTAAAAACATTTGAATTAGAGTCTTTAACGTCTTGAAGAGAAAAATTAATGTGGCCACCAGATCGCCAATCACCAATAGTAGGTTTGGGCATAAAAGTTACAAACATGCCATGTTTTTTAGCTATCTCTTTTAAAAGTATTTTTAAGAATACTAACCTATCTGCCATTTGCAAAAGATCTGTGTAGTGAAAATCCAGTTCAAATTGTGAGTATGCTCCTTCCGCTACAACATCATGAAGATCCCAACCTAACTCGCCTAAAATATCAATCAAATCTTTTAAAAAATGCATAGAATCCAGTGAGTACTCAACATCATACCCAAAAGCTTGTTTTCGAGGTCTTATTCCATGAGGAGGGTCATTATCTATTGCTTTTACAGGTTCTCCTTTTTCATTATATTTCATTACAATAAACTCAGGTTCAATTCCTGCAAATCCAATATAACCCCCGTCTTGTTTTTCTTGAATAATTCTTTTTAAAGCTTGTCTAGGGCAGACATTATAGGGAGCTCCCTCCCAAAATAAATCTGCAAAAATAATTGCTGTGGTTTTATCCCATGGACAAATATAGACGGCATTAAGATCAGGAAGCATAACTTGGTCAGCATCAGCAGGGGAAAGCTCTGGAACAAACGAAATTGAATGAACTGCGAATTGCGGCCCTTTTCCAAGACATAAATTTTCAAAATTGCTCATAGGCACAGGTTTTGTTTTAGGAACGCCATGTAAATCTATCCAGCTTGACAAAACATATTTTACACCAGCCTCTTCAAGTTTTTTTTTGGTTATAGAAATGCCAGGCCTATTTCTCTCAATTGCATCTTCGATGCGTTCATAATAAATTTTATTTGTCATTTTATACCCTTACTTAAAAAATTAATCATTTTGATCCAAACCCATGTCTTCTGGATCAATGCCAGGAACAAAAGTTAGTCCTGCTTTTTTTTTCCAATCATGAGGATAGGCTGCATAAAATATTATGCACTTTTCATCACATTCATAAGCGATATGGTTGTCACGAGGAACATAGAGAACATCCCCGGGGGAGCAAACATAGGATTCCCCATCGCAAGTCAGGCGAAAGGTTCCTTTCATACAATAAATAATTTCATCACAAGTCAAATCCCATGGCACTGAAATGTTGTTAAGGAAATTCAAACCCCCGCACATCGTATCGCTAACCTTGCTTGTAACAAAAGGTTTAATATAAGTTTGTCCTGGTTCCAGTGTGTGCAATCTGTGTTCAATTTCTGAAAATTTATAGAGTTGCGGTTTTTTTTTCATTCAACAGTTCCTTTCATTAAGTTAGTTTTATTTTTTCATTCAACTCAACCTTGTAGCCGTCGGGGTCTTCACAAAACGCAATGACCCTTGTGCCATGTTTCATCGGTCCGGGAGGACGGGTAATTTTGATTCCGGTTGCAGCAAGATCATCGCATGCCTTATAAACATCAGCCGTTTCAATACAAATGTGACCCCAGCCATCGCCTTTCTCATATGGTTTTTGTTGATCCCAGTTATGCGTTAATTCCAGTGTTGGGAACTCTGTTTCTGGTCCGTAACCAATAAAAGTATTGGTAAACTTGCCTTCCGGATAATCCGTTCGTCGCAGCACCTGCATTCCCAAAGTTTCACAGTAAAAATTCAAGGATAATTCAAGATCACGGACGCGTATCATCGTGTGAGCAAGCCTAAATCCCTCGTATTTTTTTTCTTCAGACATAAATTTTTCTTATTTAACTTTTGAATATTTCATTACAGATTTAACCACAATTTTTTGAAATGCACGAACACTTTTTTCCCAATGCGGAGACAATAATCCTCCCTGTATGGATACCGGTGAGGCACGCCCCAGTTGAAGTCGCTCACATATCTCATGATCCTCTTTGTGTACTTTCCACCAAAGATTTTTCTGATTCTCAATTTCAGCCTTGGTCAAGTCATGACTCTCCGTGGTATATATTATTCTTTTTTGGTTGGTTCGACCTGATCCAATAGGTTGGTTGAGATAAACGCCGAGCTGTCCAGGAAAGTATGTTCCCACAATAAAGTTTGGGAACAGTGAAAGATAGCGTGAGCTAACGGAAAGATTACCGCTGGAAGCATCCTCTTTGCTTAAATTAACTCCGCTGCCGTAACACATGCCATCAACTATGGTGTAATGGTCCTTAAGGGGTTGGCTGGTTGTTTTTTGATGGACAAATTGAACGTGATACGGTTCGATAAAATTTTCTATGAGAAATTTCCAATTTGTAAATATCTCGCCAAATTCAAGAGTGGCAACGGGATAGACTTTTTCCAGATTAACACCCTCTAGCTGCTTAATTAATGTTGAGGCATATTTTTCAAATTGTGGCGCTTTTTTGCTAAGATTAACAAAGATCCAGTCATGCCAAACTTTTATCCGCACGGATTCTAATCCGTTATTAGATGGAACAAAGCCATTGGGTTTGTGGTTATTCGTTCCGCCAAAGTGTGGTGATGCAATCAGACTGCCATTGAGGTCATAAGTCCAAGAATGATAAGGACAACGGATTATCTTTCCAACATTTTTAGCCTGATCTACTAACTTAAGGCAACGATGCCTGCACACATTGTGGAAAGCAACAATGTTGCTATTCCTATTCTTTACTAAAAGTATAGGCTTGCCAGCTACTGAAATTGGCAAAACATCTCCTAAATTTTTTAGTTCATGAGCGAAACCAACAAAAACCCAATTATCAGCAAATACAGTTTCACATTCCCTCATCCAGAATTCTTCATCCGTATACGCCATTGCCGGCAAGCCGTTGGCAATTGTCCTATCTTTTAAATAACTGGATAACTTCATTTAGATATTATTGAAAATCAATCATTATTTTTTTATCGGCGCGATCCTACCACCAACCGCGAGAAATGTTGAGTGGTAAATTAAAAGAGGTGTTGTCTAGTTTAATTTTTTCTGACACATTCGTCTTATGGATGTCGAATTATTGTCAGGAGCATGTGGAGCAGAAATTATAGGTATAAATTTGCGTGATACTTCAGGTGGAAATATCAAAATTATTAAAGATTTGTTATTTGAGCACAAGGTAATTTTTTTTCGGAATCAAGATATCACCCACCAAGAACAAATAGATTTATCTAAATGTTTCGGGCCTATTGAAAATCATGCTTATGTAAAAGGACTTCCTGAATATCCAGAGATATTAAGAATTGTTAAAGAGCCATTTGAAAAAAATAATTGGGGAGAAAATTGGCATAGTGATGTAAGTTATAATCCAGAACCAACACTAGCTGTTATTTTAAAATCTGTAGAAATACCTCCGATTGGAGGTGATACGATGTTTGCTAATATGGAACTAGCATGGGAAACATTAGATGAGAAAATAAAAAATAAAGTGAAAGATAAAAAAGCATTGCATAGTTCATTAGGTGCGGCTTTTTTCATAGACAATTATAAAGGAATGGAAGCCAGAGATACGAATTTAGAGGAGTACTCTAATGAACACCCAATAGTTAGAACTCATCCTGAAACAGGTAAAAAAATATTATATGTGAATTGGACTTATACGAAAAGTATCGTTGGTGTAGATAAAAAAGAAGGTGATGATTTATTAACTAAAATTTTTAAACATCAAGAAAGATTAGAGTTAACTTGCAGATTCAAATGGACAAAAAATGCTGTGGCTATATGGGATAATAGAAGCGTTATACATTATGCAATAGCTGATTATTTTCCTAACAGAGGTTTGGGACATCGAAGAATTATGGACAGAATTGCAGTTAGAGGAGAAAAACCATTTTAATTATAGCTTCTCTAATTTAAGTTTTTTATTCCACCACTAACAACGAGGAATGTTGAAAAAAAATATTTCTTATTTTTTGAGAATATTTGCTACCAAGAAGAATTGGGTTGTTGTAAGAACAGTTCTTCCTCTGGAGTTGAAGTTCGGCCCAAGATTTTATTGCGATGGGGATAACGCCCAAATTTTTTAATTGCGTAAGTATGATCATCCCACGCTTTTTTTATTTCATTAAATTGGGGGTGACTTTTGAGATAAGTGTCACATAAGTTCTGGGCATAAACATGATCACTAATGTCTTCACTGTGTAACAACGGTAAAAGCATAAAATGTTTTTGATCAAGATTAATGTCTTCCAGATATCCCCGGTCAACAGCTTCATTGGTAATTAAGCGCGCTTTGTAATCTTGTGCAAAGGCTAGTTTATCATCTCGGAACAAATTGCGTGAGAATTGGTCAAGTAATATAATCAAAGCCACGCAGGATTCTGGATCATCCTGCCAATCCTCATACTGGTTATCAATGACCTTTTCATAATCGCTCATGAAGCGATTGCGAATTTTCTGATCAAAATCTTCACTGCGTTTAAACAACTCTTCGGGGGATGATTCCACAAACCAAAAATCCAAGATGGCCTTTGCCCTTTCTTTCATGTCATCCTTATACTATACGATTGATTGATGACAACTTCTCTTCCTAAACTCAATAAAAAAATTATTTCCTGTACCCGATGTTCGCGGTTGGTGGCATTTCGTAGCAAGATTGCTGCCGAAAAAAGAAAGCAATATATTGATCAAGAATATTGGGGCAAGCCCATCACAGGATATGGGGATACAGATGCCCAGTTGTTGATGGTCGGTTTGGCTCCTGCGGCGCACGGCGGCAATAGAACAGGGAGGGTTTTTACAGGGGATCAATCATCTGATTTTCTCTTTAAATGCCTATTTGCTGCGGGATTATCCAATCAACCGATCTCAGTTCACAAAGATGATGGCCTAATTTTACACAATACATACCTAACCGCCGCCCTAAAGTGCGTACCGCCCGGTGATAAGCCGACACCGATGGAACTGCGAACATGTTTTTCCTTTTTTGAAAAAGAAATTCATCACTTACGTCAGGTGAACACCATCCTGGCTTTGGGGAAAATCGCTTTTGATGCATGTCTTACTTTTTATAAGGAAAATTATCCCATAAAAAATAGAGATTATGAGTTCTCACATGGCGGGAAATTTCGATTACCGGATAATAAAGTTCTTGTCGGAAGTTATCACCCCAGTCCACGCAATGTTAATACGGGGCGCATTAATGTTGATAAGATGGTTTCTTTGTTGAATGAGGTCAAAAAAATTATAAAGAGTAAGCAATGGTAATCCGAAGAAAGTCCTCTCTTGATAAGATTAATTATGAATTAATGGGACAACAATCCTTTTTTGGAAGAGATAATCTTTCTTTCAAAACAGTAAGCCTTCCACGTGCGCAAAGGTATTATAATTTATGCAATAAATTTAGATTAAAAATACTAGTAAACAATTTTCATCTTTCTTTGCCCATTATTATTATCAACAACATATGAGAGAATTTTTTTCTTTTGACCCTAAATTGCTTTTTTATGGTTTTGCAATTATTTTTTTCGCAAGTTATGGCCAAACTTTTTTTATTTCTATCTTCAATGCGGAAATCAGAGACTTTTATCAGCTTTCGGACGGTCAATTTGGTTTGGTTTACGCCCTAGGCACCGTTTCTAGTTCTCTGATATTGGTCGGTTTTGCTAAACTGATAGATCACATTGATTTGCGCTTTTATTCCTTTATCATTTCTCTGGGACTTGCGATTGCTTGTTTGGGTGTGTACATCTTATATAATTCAGTTGTCTTTCTTTTTTTTATTATTTTTGCCTTACGTTTTTTTGGACAAGGGGCCATGTCCCATGCAGGAGAAACAACCATGGCCCGTTATTTTGGAAAAAATAGAGGCAAAGCCATATCAGTCGGTACATTTGGAGGCATGATAGGTGTAATGATTTTACCTCTTATAGTTGTGTATTTTACTAAAATTATAGGATGGCAACATGTTTGGTTGGTTGCCAGTTTAAGCATTTTAATATTTTTTTTACCCCTGCTTTTTTTGTCTCTGCAAGATCAAAACATCAGGCACTCTAATTTTACTGAATCCATTAAAGATAATGAGGAAAGCAAAAGGTGGAAAACAAGAGAGGTTGTTGTTGATAAAAAATTCTATGTTTACCTGCCTCTCTCGATTGCGACTTCCTTTATTAGTACGGGCTTAACCTTTCACCAAATATTTATTATTAATCAGAAAGGATGGACCATGGACATGCTCGGGAGCAGTTATGTTTTTTTGGGCATTTTTTCTATTATAGGCTTAATTTTTGGCGGTCCCATTATTGATAAACACAACACTAAAAAAATTATCCTGTTTGCCCTTTTACCCCTTTTCCTTGGGGTGCTGACATTAATATTTTTTGATAGTTATTATTCCATGCTTGTTTACATGTCTTTCTTGGGTCTCAATTTAGGTATTAGCGCTCCTTTTATTGGATCATTATGGGCGGAGTTATACGGATTGGAGAGTCTTGGAAGTGTGAAGGCATTATTACATGCCTGCGGTG